>ENA-OWPI01000680-OWPI01000680.1-marine-metagenome-genome-assembly--contig:-NODE-680-length-44610-cov-4.592594_pt1 | contig 44610 bp, 51 predicted proteins | sample MGYA00238138_ERZ651775 | MGnify/ENA primary metagenome ERZ651775 (study PRJEB26906, sample SAMN06265043) | marine metagenome | isolation source: Helgoland LTER site | place: Germany:Helgoland, sampling...
TCACTATATCCTTTAGCTTCTGCCTCATGCTTAGATAGTGTACAGATCATATAAAGCCCTGCGGCTTTAGCGTGTACTGGTCCACATTCAGGACTAGGCCTTCTCCATTTAGCAATATCGAGTTTAATACCTTGCATTTTTTGATCAGGATCAAAATAACTTGGCCATTCCCAAACAGCTATAGCAACATTTATTTTAGTTGTTTGAGCCGAAACAGCCATCATTTCACTTCCTCTCCAAACCACTGGCCTTACATAAGCATCAATTAATGAATTTTTTTTCAATAATACATTCTTAGCTTCTATTATGTCATTTTCCGTAAAGGGTATGCTCATATCAAGAGATTCAGCTGATTTGAATAACCTAGTTGTGTGCTGTTCAGTTTCGAATATTTTACCGTTATATGCTCTTTCTCCTTCAAAAACACAACTAGCATAATGCAACCCATGATTTAAAACGTGAACGTTAGCAGTTCTCCAATCAACAATATTACCATTATACCAAATATAACCTTCACGATTATCAAACGACAAATTAACCAAAAAATTTCCTCCCTAATAAGATATTATTTATAATCCACATTATTTTTAAATAATCAAATATTTAGAAATAAGTTTTATAATTAATTAAGTTATTAAGTAATTTTCTTTTACAATTAAATTTTAAAAAATATTTTCTATTTATAAAAATTTATATTAAAGCTAATCTATAAAAATGAATAATCAAAATTTACAAACTCAAAATTTTCATATCTTAGTAATTGATGATGATCAAAAATTAAGATCATTGCTTAAGCAATTTTTAGAAAACAATGGCTTTAGAGTATCTGATGCAGAAGATACAACTCAAGCAAAAAAAATAATGGAAAGTTTAATCTTCGATCTATTGGTTATTGACATAATGATGCCTGGTCAAAGCGGATTAGATTTTTTAAAAGAAACTAGACAAACTAACTTAATACCCGCTCTAATGCTCACAGCAATGTCAGATCCAGAAGACAGACTAGATGGTCTTGAATTTGGAGCTGACGACTACATGACAAAACCTTTTGAACCAAGAGAGCTTTTACTAAGGATTCAAAATATTCTTAAACGACATACGTCAAATTTTATTAAAAATAAGGATATAAACAATACTAAGTTCGGCCCATTTTTATTTAATAAAAAATCATTAAATTTGTATAAAAATGACATTCCAGTTCATTTAACAACCTCAGAACAAAAGTTACTAAATTGTTTTTGTTTATCTCCAAACAAAGCTTTTACAAGAGATGATATTAATAATTCTCTTGGTGGATCAATGGAAACGCGATCCATAGATGTAGCAATTGCAAGAATTCGTCGTAAAATAGAAGAAGATCAGAGACACCCTATTTATTTACAAACTGTTAGAGGTATAGGTTGGATGCTACAAACTCATGATGATAAGACTGATAATGATTTTTAAAAAAGAGTAAATTATGAGACTACGAAACATTACACCTAAAAGCCTTTTTGGAAGAATGTTGGCTATTATCCTTGTGCCAATAATTCTTGTACAAATAATATCGGTTTCAATATTTTATGAAAGGCATTGGGACTGGGTATCTAGACATATGTCAAAAAATTTAGCTAAGGATTTAGGTTTGTTAATAGATGAATTAGGCAACGAACCTTCAAAAGATCAAAGAGCACTATCTGCGGTTAGAGCAAGACAATATTTCGATATTATATTTTATTGGCTTGATGGAGGTATATTAAAACCAAACCAATCTTTTAAATCTAAATTTAGAAACTTTCGTACTTCCCTAGAAAGTCGAATTAAAAAACCATTTTATCTATCTTCAATCGAGGATTCAACAAAGTTTTATGTAGATATCCAACTTGCAAATGGAATTGTGAGAATGAACATAGATAATAAAAGATTATTTGTTCCTACCGGAATTACATTTATTATGTGGTCGGTTGGTGCTTCCGTCATACTTTTCTCAATTGCTATAATTTTTCTTAGAGGCCAGGTTAGGCCTATACTTAGATTAGCAAATGCTGCCAGACAAATTGGATTTGGAAGAGAAGTTACTGACTATAATATTGAAGGTGCAACTGAAGTAAGAATTGCTGGAAGAGCTTTTCAAGCTATGAGACATAGAATAAACAAACAAATATCTGAGCGTACATCTCTTCTTGCTGGTGTTAGTCATGACTTAAAAACACCTCTTACTAGGATGAGACTCCAATTAGCTATGATGAGTAATATTGAAGATATAAAAACAGAATTTGAAAATGAAATAATAGAATTAGAAAATATGATTGACACTTATTTAGATTTCGCAAGAAATGACCGAGAAGAACAAATGGTTGACGCTAGTCTATTTAAATTGCTTCAACAAGCAGCCAAATCGTCAGATCCAGACGGCAAACAAATTCATATTTCTATCCCACCTGAGAACCTTCCAGTTTTTCCTATTCAAGTTCAATCTATTAGAAGAGCATTAATAAATCTTTTTACTAATGCAATGAGATATGCTGGAAAAGCAAGCGCCCAAATACAAATATTTGACGATCATAGCGAAATAATAATTGATGATAATGGCCCAGGGATTCCGAGAGACAAGCGAGAAGAAGTTGTTTTACCTTTTACCAGATTAGACAATTCAAGGAACAATAAAACAGGAGGGACTGGTCTTGGCTTATCTATAGCAAAAAATGCTGTACTCAATCATGGTGGAGAACTTATACTAGAAGACAGCCCTTTGGGTGGGTTAAGGATAAGATTATTGTTGCCTTTATGATTTAATTTTTGATTATCCCAAGCATTTGCCCTAAATCCTCAAAGTCTCTTAAGTCTTTATCTAAAAATCTGATCGTGCTGTCTAAACTATTACCTTTTTCTGTTAAAAAAATATTTACAGCTTTAAGAAAAACTATATTTAAAGCTATAGACTTTAGAGCTTTTGGGGTTTGGTTTTGTCTCCCTTCAACTATATCTAACAAATTAGAAACAAAAGAACAGTTTTTTTCAAGTAGCCTTAAAAAGTTTTGAGCCTTAACATTTGAGCTTTGACTGAGAATTTTAAAACTAAGTCTATATGGCAAAAAACTCTCAAATCTTAAAGTTAAACCCTCTAGAATTTTTTCATAAGTATTAGAAACTGTATCCTCATTAATATCAATTTTGAATTCATTTAAAGTTTGTGTATCAAGTTTTGAAATTAATATTCTTAAAAAAATTAAATTATAATCTTTACTATTTTTTGAAATTATTTTTTCAGCATCTTTACCAGAGACTTTACTAACAAAAATTAATTCATCAAAAGTTATTTCATCTTTTAAATTTGACCCAATTATTGAAAAATATCCTTCGCATAATTTCCATTTAATCATTTCTATATTTTTTTTCATATGGTTAGCTCAGTTATTTGAATTTAAATAAATTGCTCTTTGTTTTGCACAACTAATTGTATTATTTAGCAAGTCAAATAAACCATTTTTTTTAGAAGCGAGTATTTCTAACCCAGCTTCAGTTGTACCACCAGGACTAGTAACATTTTGTCTTAATATTTTAGGATCAATATTTGATGATTCAAGCAACATAGCGGATCCTATTAATGTTTCTAAAGCTAAAACTTTTGCAGATTCTGCTGACAACCCTTGATTTATTCCAATTTTGGAGAGCACCTCGACTAAGTAAAAGATATAAGCTGGCCCAGAACCAGATATTGCCGTTACAACATTAATCAAATTTTCATTATCTAGGCATATAGCTTTACCAAACGAGTTTAACAAAGTATTTGTATTTTCTTCTTCATTTAGACTTAAATTATCACTTTTGCAGTAACCAGTAACTCCTTTTCCAACTGATGCAGGTAAATTAGGCATTGCTCTTACAATTTTAATATTGTCGTGAACTTTATTTTTAAACCAGGAAAATGATAATCCAGCTGCGATAGAAATAAAAAGGGTCTTTTCAATATCAATGACATTGAATTGTTTTATAGCATCTAACATCTGCTGAGGCTTAACTGCTAAAAAAATTATATCAATATTTTCAACATTTGATTTGTTTAGCATTTCCTTGATATTATTAAATGCTTTAAAGCCATCCATTTTAGCGTCTTCTCTTAATAAAGCCTCTTTTTCAATAATGTAAAAATTGAAATTTAATTTTTTTAATAGCCATCCATTTGCAATAGACGAGCCCATTTTACCATATCCGAATAAAACTATATTTTTCATTTTCAATCCAATAGTTAAATTAAAGCAGTTGAAACGTAATCATTTATAAGAATTAAGCGTTACCTTTGATTTGTAAAAACATTAACTCTATACATTCCTGTTCATTAATATCACCATAAGCTAAATTATGCACAAATAATGAAAAATTATGAAACAAGCCAGACGTTAGCTCTAAATTAGTATCAATCAAATTTAAAAGGTTTTCGTAAGTTAAATTATCAAAATAGTTTTTAGAAGAATGATATTTAATAATATTCTGATTTATATTAAATGAAAAATATCCATCAGATGATTGCTCATTTATACGATTTATCAATATAAAAAAATCATAAACCTTATTCTTAGGAATTTCTAAATCTAAAATATACTCAAAAGTTATTTTTTTTTCTTTGGAACTAATATTGAGATAATAATCTGCAATATCACCTTTATAATTATAGGCAAATTTAAACTTAGATTTAGGTCGTTTAGTCCAACTATGTTTTTGCAATACATTAAGAATTTTTTCTGATTCTATAATATTATTAAAATTTTCTATCATTTATAACTACATATGGTATATAATTTACTTTATTGAAAATAATATACTACATGTAGATTTTTTAAACTAAAAAAAATGATTATTTATCTTTTAATTTTGTTAATTTAGGTTTTACCGTTTTCTTTTCCAATTTTATCTTTAACAAATTAAATTCTGAGTTCAATTTTTCATGTCTATCTAAAAGCGCTTCAAAATCTTCTCTACTTACGATACCTTGAGAGTTTATAAATTTTTCAAATCTACTTTTAATTATATTATCAATCTCATTTTTTAAATCAGAAAAAGTTGTAAGTGCTCCAGAAATTACAGCAGCCGTATCTTTTAAAAAAAAATTTCTTTTCATTTAAGTTCCTATCTATAATGTCCATATATGTTATAATAAATATTTAATTAAATCGAATGATTTTATGAATGTTAGAATTTCCAAATATTAATCCAGTTGCAATTGATTTAGGTATTATTCAAATCAGATGGTATGCCATTTCCTATATTGCTGGAATCTTATTTAGTTGGGGTTTAATTCTTAATATAATTAAATTCAAAAACCTTAAAATTGACAATAAAGTCATAAGCGAATTAATAAGCAATTCTATGATTGGTATAATTATAGGCGGTAGATTAGGTTACGTCATATTTTATAATCCTGATTACTATTTAAATAATTTATTAGAAATTTTTAAATTGTGGAATGGCGGCATGTCTTTTCATGGTGGTTTTATAGGCGTGGTATTTGCTGTTATTTATTCAAGCAAAATATCTAAAACAGCTATTTTAATTTTAGCCGATTTAATTGCAATTGCAGCTCCTATCGGAATCTTTTTTGGTCGTTTAGCTAATTTTATTAATGGAGAGCTATACGGCAGAATAACAAATCACAGTTTTGGAATGATATTCCCAAATGCTGGCAATTCTCCTAGGCATCCAAGTCAATTATATGAAGCTTTTTTTGAAGGTTTTCTTCTCTTCATTATAATGTTGTTATTCATAAAGTTTACAAATATTTTAAATAAGAAAGGTCTTATAACTGCATTATTTTTATCTTGTTATGGATCTTTTAGATTTATGATTGAGTTTTTTCGAGAACCTGACGCCAATATTGGCCTACTATATTTTAACTTTTCTATGGGTCAATTATTATCGTTACCAATGATTATAGTAGGTCTTTATTTTATAATATTCATAGCAAGAAAAAAAGTTTAAGTTCATTTATTAAATGAATTTATATGGCGTGTACTTATGAAAATTTTAAAAATTCAACATCCAATTTTAGATGATTCAAGAATTACTTATGGCTTTTTTACAAGATCTGGAGGAATATCTAAAAAGCCTTATGACACTCTTAATTGTAGCTTTAACAATGAAGATGCTTCAATCAATGTTAAAGAAAACTTAGAATTGGTCAGGAAAGAATTAGACTTAGATACAATAATACAACTTAACCAAGTACACTCTACTGACATTATTACTTTAAATAATAAAAGTATGAATTATAATTTCAAAGAATCTGATGGGCTTGTTACAAACTTGAAGGGCATAGGTTTATCAATTCTTGGTGCAGATTGTGCTCCAATATTATTCTATGATAATGTAACAAATATTATTGGTGCATGCCATGCTGGTTGGCGAGGAGCTGTTAATAACATAATTGAAAAAACAATAATAAAAATGGAAAAAATTGGGGCTAAAAGAGACGATATCACAGCTATAATTGGACCTGTAATACATAAAAACTCATATGAAATAAAGAAAGACGTCGTAAATATAGTTCAAGATAGCTTATTTTATAAGGCAAACAGTTCTATATTATTAAAAAAAAAAAATAATCAATATTTATTTGATCTTCCTTTGTTATTAAGAGAAAGTCTTAAATATTCAAAAATAAGAAAAATTGGCGATGTAGAAATGGATACTTATGCAAATTCTAACCTTTTCTTCAGTCATAGAAGAGCTACACATAAAAGTCCTCAAACAAAAATTAAGACAGGCAGACAAATATCAGTCATTGGGATAATAAGGTAGTATTTAAATGCCACATTTAATTATATTTTTCTTTGTGTTAATTTTAGGTTTAATTATTTTAATGTTTTTATAAATCAAAAAATTTTTAATAAAACTTGGCATTGTTCCTTTCAAAATGTTATTAAAATTATTTAAGTTTTTTGGGACAACGACTTATGAAAATACTTGCTTGTAACTCAAATATAAACTTGGCTGAAAGTATTGCTAAAACACTGAACACTCAACTTGTAAAAGCCGAAGTTAAAAGATTTTCTGACATGGAAGTTTTTGTTGAAGTTCAAGAAAACGTAAGAGGTGAAGATATGTTTATAATACAATCTACATCTTATCCAGCGAATGATAATTTAATGGAGTTACTTGTATCCTTAGATGCGCTTAGAAGAGCTAGTGCAAAAAGAATAACAGCTGTAATTCCTTATTATGGTTACGCAAGACAAGATAGAAAATCAGGGCCAAGGACACCCATTTCTGCAAAGCTAGTAGCAAACCTAATAACTAAAGCAGGTGCTGATAGAATATTAACTATGGATTTGCACGCTGGCCAAATACAAGGGTTTTTTGATATTCCTACAGATAATCTATTTGCCGCACCAGTATTTATTAAAAATATAGAAGAACGATACAAAGATAAACCAGTGGTAGTTGTTTCTCCAGATGTTGGTGGTGTTGTAAGGGCCAGAGCAATTGCCAGACGAATTAATGCTAATTTGGCAATCATAGACAAAAGGAGAGAAAAAGCGGGATCTTCTGAGGTAATGAATATTATTGGGGATGTATCAAATCATCATTGTATCTTAGTTGATGACATAATCGACTCAGGAGGCACATTATGCAACGCTGCAAAAGCTTTAATGGATGTTGGGGCAATCAGCGTTGATGCTTACGTGACTCACGGAGTATTATCGGGCTCTGCTGTTAGCAAAATTAGTAACTCTCCATTGAGTACATTAGTTACTACAGATTCTATTACCGCAACTGAAGCTGTTAAAATGTCAGATAGTATTAAACAAATCTCAATTGCCCCTATTATAGGCGAAGCTATTCGTCGTGTTCACATGGAACAATCCGTTTCAAGTCTTTTTGAGTAATTTTTATATAAATTGCTTTATATTTTTGAAATATAAGGTTATGTATGCATTATTCTTTTGCACCCCTGGAGGCAAAGAATTATTTAAAGGAGAAAATTAGATGGAAACTATAGATATTAAAGCCGAAGCTCGAAGTCAGGTTGGTAAGGGGTCTGCCAGAGCTGCAAGACGTGCTGGATTAGTTCCAGCAGTTATTTACGGCAACAAAGAAACTGCTGTATCTGTAACTTTAGACGCTAATCAATGGCGTCAACTTATGCATAAACCTGGTATTTTTAGTCAACTTATAAACATTAACGTTAATAATGAAACACATTTTGTTTTACCTCGTGATATCCAACAACATCCAGTTTCTGAAGAAGCTATGCATGTTGACTTTTTAAGAGTTACCAAAAACGCGACTGTTGCTGTTGGTATCGCCGTTGAATTCTTAAATGAAGATAAATGTACAGGATTAAAACTAGGAGGTGTACTAAATATAGTAAGATCTCAAGTTGAGCTGAACTGCCCTGCAATTTCAATACCTGAAAAATTAACAGTAGATCTAGAAGGTTTAAATGTAGGTCATACTATCCATATTAGTTCAATTGAACTCCCTGAAGGATGCACACCAACAATTACAGACAGGGATTTTACTGTCGCTACTATTGCTGCACCAAGAGGTGGATTGGACGATGCTGATGAAACTGAAGATACAGAAGAAGTTTCTGAAGAAACAGAAGAAGGCAAAAGTGATAGTTAGTAATAACTATCACTCTAACTATAGTGAGTTTTAATTTTAAAAATGTTTCTCTTAGTTGGTTTAGGAAATCCAGGTTCGGGTTATAGAAACAATAGACATAATATAGGGTTTAAAGTTTTAGAAAACTTAGAAAAACTTTATAATCTTCCTAAATTTACTAAAAAATTTAAATCTGAATATACAAAATTTTTATTAAATGGAAATGTAGTTTATTTATTGAAACCTACGACATACATGAATAATTCGGGAATAGCTGTTAAAGAAATTATGGAATTTTATAACATAGATATTCAAAATATTTATGTTATTCATGATGAAATTGATCTTGATTGCGGTCAGATTAAGATTAAAAATGGTGGAGGCCATAACGGTCATAATGGCCTTAAAAGCATAGATCAATCTATTGGTAAGGGGTATAATAGGGTAAGAATTGGAGTGTCACGACCATCAAGATTATATGAAAAAAATATTAATGAAAATATATCAAGGTGGGTGCTATCAGATTTCACTTCAGAGGATAGTGTAACATGGCTTGATGATACCATTAAAAAAACAATAAAAGATGTCTCACTTTTAATTGAAGGTAATATAAGTGAAAAAAAATAGTAACTTAGGATTTTATTATGGGGTTTAAATGCGGAATAGTTGGATTGCCGAATGTTGGAAAGTCAACTTTGTTTAACGCACTAACAGAAACAGCTTCCGCTGAAGCTGCTAACTATCCTTTTTGTACTATTGAACCAAATACAGGTATAGTTTCAGTTCCTGATAAAAGATTAATTGAACTTTCAAACCTTGCAAAATCACAAAAAATTATCCCTGCCCAAATGCAATTTGTTGACATCGCTGGGCTAGTGAGCGGAGCAAGTAAAGGAGAAGGATTAGGGAATAAATTCCTGTCTCACATTAGAGAAGTTGATGCAATAATTCATGTATTAAGATGCTTTGAGGATCCTGATATTACACATGTTGAAAATAATATAAATCCTCTAAGGGATGCTGAGATTATTGAAACAGAATTAATGTTAGCTGATATAGAAAGTTTAGATCGTCAAATACAAAACTTAACTAAAAAAGCTAAGACAAATGACCAAGATGCTAAAAGTGACTTACTTTTAATGAATGAATTGTATGCTCTTTTATCAGAAGGCAAACCTATACGCTTAGGTAATTTTACTGATGAGAAAATCAAACAATATAAAAGTTTTAACTTATTAACATCCAAACCTATATTATACGTATGTAATGTTGATGAAAATGATGCTGCTTCTGGAAATGGTTTTACTAAAAACATATATGAAAAAGCTAAGAATGAAAATTGTGAAGCAGTAATAATTTCTGGTTCTATAGAAGCCGAAATTGCTTTACTTGAGTACAATGAAAAAACTGATTTTCTTAGAGATTTAAATTTAGAAGAGTCAGGCTTATCAAGATTAATAAAGGCTGGGTTTTCACTTCTTGATTTAATTACATTTTTTACAATAGGCCCTAAAGAAGCCAGAGCATGGACCTTAAAAAAAAATTCTACAGCACCTAGAGCTGCTGGGGTAATTCATACAGATTTTGAAAAAGGATTTATAAGAGCAGAAACAATATCTTGCGATGACTATTTAAAATATAAAAGTGAGCAAGCTGCTAAGGATGCTGGACGAGTTAGAATTGAAGGTGCAGACTATTTAGTAAAAGATGGAGATGTTTTTCACTTTAGATTTAATGTTTAAATATTAGGAACTTTAATATGAATAGTGTTCTTGAATTAACTGCTAGAGATAATCATAAATTTGCAGCATATTTAGCTCAACCTAAAGAAAAACCAAGAGCAGGACTTGTTATATTACAAGAGATATTTGGTGTAAATAATCATATCCGAGAGGTAACTGATCTCTTTGCTAAAAAAGGGTATCTTGCAATAGCACCCTCATTATTTGATCGAAAAGAAAGAAATGTTGAACTTTCATATGATGAACAAGGGGTATTAAAAGGTAGAAAATTAAAAGATTTATGTAATGAAGAGGCACTTAAAGACATTGAAGCATCTATATCTTTAGTTTCGTCTGCAGGTAAAGTAGGAGTAGTTGGATATTGTTGGGGAGGTTCTCTTGCTTGGAGAATAGCTAATCAATCTAATGAATTATCTGGATGTGTGTCTTATTATGGTGGAGATATACCAAAACTAAAACATTGTAATCCTAAGTGTAATTTTTTGTCTCATTTTGGAGAATTAGATCAAAGTATACCAATAGAAGATGTTAAAAGTTTTAAACAATTTAAACCAGAAGTTGAAATTTTTACTTATCCTGCACATCATGGTTTCAACTGCAATCATAGAAAACAATATAATGAAGTCAGCGCAAGAGTTGCACTAGATAGAACAATCAAGTTTTTTGAAAATAACCTTGATTAAACATGCCTATTTTTAATAGGAGCCCATATTTTCTTCATAGCAAAATATGACAACAGGGTTAATACTAACAAAAATAAAATTACAGCTATACCAGTCTGTTTTCTTTCCTCTAACTCTGGTTCAGATGCCCAAGCTAAAAAAGCAGTTACATCTTTTGCCATTTGTTCTGGAGTTGCTTTTGTTCCATCAGCATAAGTCACCCCATCTTCATATAATGGTTGAGGCATACCTATTAAATTACCTGAGTAATATTTATTGTAATACATTCCGTCAGGAACTTTTTTTTCTGAAGGAGCATCAACATACCCAGTTAAAAGGGCATGTAAATAATTTGCCCCGTCTGATCTTGCTTTAACAATTAATGATAAATCTGGAGGATAGGCACCACCATTAGCGGCTCTAGCAGATTGCTGATTAGGGTAAGGGGAGACAAACTTATCACTAGGTCTTGCCGCCCTCTCAATAACTTCACCTTCATCATCAATAGTATTTACAGTATTTTCTGCAGCAAAGGCTTTAATCTCATTATCGTTGTATCCTATAGCTTTTAAATTTCTGTAAGCAAGTAATCTTAGTCCATGACAGCCTGAGCAAACTTCTTTGTAAACTTGAAGACCTCTTTGTTGAGAGGCTCTGTCAAAGGTTCCCGTAATACCTGAAAAAGTCCATTCTTTTTGGGGATATGAAATTTTATCTCCAGCTGCAAATGAAAAATTAGTAATAAGAAAAACGGATATAAAAGTCGAAATATAAATCAAACATACTTTCACTTTCTTAATAGACTTTAAAAACATTTACTTTTTCTCCCTGGTCGCAAATGCTGAAGCTGTAGCAGCACCACTTAAGACCGGTTCTGAAATTGATATTGGAAGAGGTTTAGTTTTTTCAATATATGGCAATAAAGGAAAAAGAACTAAAAAGTGAAAGAAGTAATAAGCGGTGGCAATTCTTGATAGAATTACGTATATGCCCTCGGCAGGCATAGCGCCCAGATACCCTAATAAAATACAGTCTGCTACTAAAACCCAGAAAAATATTTTGAAAATTGGTCTAAACTGTGATGATCTCACTGGCGACCTATCTAACCAAGGTAGAATAAATAATACCGCTATTGCACCAAACATAAATAAAACTCCACCAAGTTTATCTGGGATTGCTCTTAAAATCGCATAAAAAGGAAGAAAATACCATTCAGGAACAATGTGGGCTGGAGTAACCATTGGATTGGCTTCTATGTAATTATCGGGATGACCCATAAAATTTGGAAAGAAAAAAACCGCTGCTGCAAAAAAAGTTAAAAACACACCTAAACCAAACAGATCCTTTATAGTATAATATGGGCTAAACGGTATTGTATCTTGGGTACCTTTCACATCTATCCCTATTGGATTATTTGAACCAAATCTATGAAGAGCTATTAAGTGTAGAATAACAACACCAACTATAACAAATGGCAAAACAAAATGAAGAGAAAAAAATCTATTCAATGTTGAATTATCAACTGAGAAACCACCCCATAACCATGTAACTATACTTTCTCCAACAACTGGTATTGCAGAAAACAAGTTAGTAATGACTGTGGCTCCCCAAAAACTCATTTGACCCCATGGTAGAACATATCCCATAAAAGCTGTTGCCATCATTAACAAAAGAATTAGAACTCCCAATATCCATAATAGTTCTCTTGGAGCTTTATATGAACCATAATAGAGACCTCTGAATATATGAATAAAAACTACTATAAAGAAAAAACTAGCTCCATTCATATGAATGTATCTTATCAACCAACCGTGATTTACATCACGCATAATTCTTTCAACTGAGTCAAATGCATAATCAACATGAGCTGTATAGTTCATTGATAAAACAATACCAGTTATAATCATTGTTACTAAAGCTATTCCAGCAAGTGAACCAAAATTCCAAAAATAATTTAAATTCTTCGGCGTAGGATAGTGATTTAATTCATGATCCATAAAAGTAAAAATTGGAAGTCTGTAGTCAATCCATTTAACTACCGGGTTCTTAAACTTAGGCTTCGACATTCATAGCTCCTGAAAACAACAAAAAATAATACATTATTCTATCCAATTCTGATGAGTGTATCAGATAAAAACTTATAAGACGGGACTTCTAAGTTAGTAGGCGCTGGGCCTTTTCTGATTCTACCTGAGTGGTCATAATGAGATCCATGACATGGGCAAAACCAACCTCCATATTGTCCTTTAATATCTCCAGTTTTCTGCCCTAAAGGTACGCATCCTAAATGTGTACAAACACCAACCAAAACAATATATTTCTCATTAGCTACACGATCAGCATCAGCTTGAGGGTCTCTCATATCATCAATTAAAACTTCTTTAGCTTGTTTTATTTCATCTGGAGTTCTATGACGAACAAAAACAGGTTTACCTCTCCATTTGACAGTAATTGATTGACCTTCTTCCAAAGATGATAAATCAATTTCTGTAGAGGCAAGAGCCAATGTGTCAGCAGCAGGGTTCATCTGATCAATTAATGGCCATACAAAAGATGCCGCTCCAACTCCAGCTAATGCGTAAGTAGACACAACAAGAAAATCTCTTTTACTATCATCTTTTTCATTTATTGGATTAGATTTTTTAGACATTTTTTTCCTCGAGATATTATATTATCTATATAAACCTGGTTGACTAAAATTTCTAGTCTTTTTCAGTGTAAATTTTATTTTTTTTAGAGAAAAGAAAATAAATTAGAACTTTTTAAACTTATTTTTTAGAATAGAATTAAATCCAACTAACTTTGGGAGGCAAACTCATCAGAACTGCTTCAGTATTTCCTCCAGTTTTTAGTCCAAAGATTGTACCCCTATCATATAATAAATTAAATTCAACATATCTGCCTCTCCTGACGAGTTGCTCCTCTCTATCATTTTGAGAAAATTTATGTTCAATTCTACTTTTAATTATTTCTAGGTAAGAGGATAAGAAAGTCTTCCCAATATCTTGAACAAAGGAAAAATCGTCATTCCAATTATTACTATTTAAATAGTCAAAAAAAATACCTCCAATACCTCTTGCTTCTTTTCTATGAGGCAAATAAAAGTATTCATCACACCAATGTTTAAAATTAGGATAATAATTTGAGTTGTATTTATCACAACTTGATTTAAAATTTTTATGAAATAATTTGGATGCTTTTTTATCTTCAAAAATTGGTGTTAAATCTCCTCCTCCTCCAAACCAAATCTTTTTTTTATCTCCTTCACCTGTAACTAATAATCGCGTATTCATGTGTGCGGCTGGTACATATGGATTACACATGTGTGATACAACTGATATACCTGATGCCCAGAACTTTCCGTTTTCTTCAGCACCGGGTATTTGGCCTCGAAATTCTTTAGAAAATTCTCCATGAACAGTGGATATATTCACTCCAACTTTTTCAAAAACATTACCCTTCATAACTGAAATAGTGCCTCCGCCTCCACCATTTCTTTCCCATTTCTTTTTATTAAAATTTATATTTTTGTTTTTACTTGATCGATTGTTTTCAATTTTTTCAAAAGATGCGCATATTTCATCTCTAAGATTTGCAAACCAATCGGCAGCTATCTTTTTTTTGTTATCTAGCAACTGAATATTGTCTAAGCATTTTTGTTTTTTTAATGTTTTTAACATTTCTGTTTTAATTGTCATGTTCTATCATTGCCATTTTGCATTGTTTTTAAAAAAATTATGATTTGATTAGAAGAACTTTCAAAATCGTTATTAACCCAAAATTGTTCTGCTATCTTAATTAATTGATTAATTTTAATATAGTCATACTTCGTATAAATTTCTTCAAGTTTACGTCTATTAATAGGGATTTTTGGCCAATTCATTTTACATAAATCTATTTCATCAATTTGATTTAAAGGAATTATATGAAATAAAGCTAACTTGTACCAATTAAACGGTATTTTATCATTTTTAAAAAAAGTTGTGTTATTTGGATAAATACTACATCTCATCTTCCATATAAATTTTAGTATATATATTTTTTTATCTTTAACATTTTTAGACTCAAATATTTTTTGATTATACAATTTAGAAAATTTTAATAAAGAAAATACAAATTTATTAAAAGTGACTTTTTTTTTATTTAATTCAAATCTTTGAATAATGCTTTCAAGTTTATCTAAACCATATAAGAGTGGTAAAAAGACAGAAATTAAATCTAGTTTTTCTTCATTTATTATATTCATTGCAAAAGATTTGATATAGGTAATAGTTGAAAAATTTTTTGTTTTAAAACCTTCTTGAATTTCGCTTTTCTTATTTAATAAAATATGTCTATCTATTTTTAATTCTGACATAACAGACAAACTAATATTAAAGTTTTCAACCATAAATATTTTTGTAAACTCATCTTTCATTCTTTTATTCGATAATGTGCTAATATTATAAAGTTTTGACGAAATTTTGTTTTTTAAATGATACGAAATATTTTTATTTGGGAATGCAGCAAAAAATCTGCAGAACCTAAGAACTCTTAGATAATCTTCTTCAATTCTCTTGATAGGATCACCAATAAATTTTAACTCTTTATTTTTAATATCCTTTAACCCTCCAAGAGGATCCATTAAATTTCCTTTTTCATTTAAATATAACGCATTCACTGTAAAGTCTCTTCTTAAAGAATCTTGATGCAAGCTATCTGCAGAGCTTACATATGCTTGTCTTCCAAATGTAATTAAATCTTTTCTAAAACTAGTAATTTGATATTCATTATTACCCAGTATTATAGTAATAGTTTTATATTGAATGTTTTTCTGATAAATTTTTATTTTTTTTTTTAATATTTTTTTTGCAAATAAATTTATATCCATACTTGTAACAAAATCTATATCGCTTACTTCAGTGCCACAAAAAAAATCTCGAATTGCACCACCAACAATCCATATTTTAGCATCTATACCTTTTGCTAAATTAAAAATAGTTTGAATATTTTTATCTTTTAGAAAGAAACTAGTTATATATTGTTTTATAATAGGTAAATCCTTAATTTTCTAATTAGAAAAACTACCATCCTTTATTTTTCCATCAACAATTGATGGAGGATTATAGAGATAACTTGGATCAACGGCGTTACCCTCAAGATATAAAAATGAAATTAAAATAAAGATGCAAAACCCAAGAAGGCTTACTAAAGAAGATATAAAAACTGAATTAGTTTTCGTAAGTCTTTGTAAAATATATTTTGTTAAAAAATAAAGACCTATTGAAAATAGTATAGCAAGAAAAATAATTAGATATCGTCGCATGGTGGATACTCCCTTAGGCCTAACCCAGCTGATAAAGTGACTAAAACTCTAGCAGTTAAACCCCAAATATTTTCATTCTCGTAGTTTATCCTCCAAGTCATTGACATGCTAGACTTAATTGGAGGTTTTTCTCTAATGTGATAATCAGGCAACAATAATTGCTGTGATTTTGGTGTAAATATTTTTCTGACCTCTTCAACGTTTGGCTTTATTGAATTTTTCCAATTTGATAATTCCTTCATCATAGCAATATAAGGAGTAACCACGTAACCAGTTCCAGTATAAAATTTTGGAAAATTACCAATTATATTATAATTTTCTTTCGAAAGACTTATTTCTTCTTCAGTTTCCCTAACAGCAGTTTCTAATAAAGTTTTGTCCTCATTTTCTTTTTTTCCTCCTGGAAAAGCAATCTGTCCAGCATGCTGTCTTAAATTATTTTTTCTCTGAGTCAATAAAATATAACTCTCGTCTTTGTCATAATTATTTATAAAAATCACTAGTATACTTGCCTCAGAATACCCTGAAATTGGCCGATTAGTATCTCCTGCATCTCTTACATTTTTTATACAATCTAAAAGGTTATTTGTTGATATTAAATTTACCATTAACTTTGCTCTAAATAATTATTTTTAAATTATAAATAATGTACTATCATAATCAAACAAACAATTATGAAAATTTAATGTATATTTACCTTCCAATAGCTGAACAACCAATTCATTCCTTAGTGATAATAGGAGTGGGATTAATCATTGGTTTTATCATGGGTTTAGTGGGAGTAGGTGGAGGTTTCTTGTTAACCCCTATTATGATGTTTCTTGGAATCCCGCCACCTGTTGCAGTTGCATCTGTTGCTAATCAATTAGTAGCTCCATCAGTTTCTGGGGTTTTATCTCACTGGAAAAGAGGTAATGTTGATTTTAAGATGGGGACTGTTTTACTTTTGGGGGGAGTTTTGGGCTCGTCCATAGGAGTTATTTTATTTAATTTTTTAGACAAAATAGGTCAATTAGATCTGGTCATAAAGTTATCTTATGTCATTTTTTTATCTTTGATAGGAAGTATGATGTTCTCTGAATCATTAAGGTTGATTTTGAGAAAGAGAAAAGGAAAAATCTCAAGAGGCAAACTTCATCAGCATAATTGGCTTCATGGATTACCATTTAAAACTAGATTTAGAAAATCAAAACTATATATTTCTGTTTTACTACCTATTTTAATAGGAGTAATTGTTGGAGTGTTAGCGGCTATAATGGGAATTGGTGGTGGGTTTATTATTGTACCTGCAATGATATATCTTTTAGGGATGCCAACGTCTTTAGTTGTTGGCACGTCGCTGTTTCAGATAATATTTGTTGCTGCCAATACTACAGTTCTTCAAGCATCACAAAATCAAACAGTCGACATAGTCTTAGCTACTTTATTATTATTAGGTTCTGTAGCTGGAGTACAAATTGGAGCAAAATTTACAAATGTTCTCAAGGGTGAACATCTAAGACTTATACTCTCAACAATTATTATTTTAGTAAGTTTGAAAATTTTAACTGAATTAATAACCATTCCATCTGATCTTTTTTCTATTGTTATTAGAAGGTAGTTAAAAATGAAGTTTTATTTACTAATTCATATTTTATTTTGTTTAATTATATTATCTTTTAACGTTAAAGCTCAAAACCAAATAGTAGCAGATCTTTCTCAAGAAAATGTTGAAATTTCTACGGATTTTCTTGGAGCTAAAATTCTTTTATTTGGAGCTTATGACGGCCGAAAAGGTGACGATATCATAGTTGTTGTAACTGGACCCAAAGGTCTTGCAACTATCCAAAAAAAAGGAAATATTTTAGGAGTTTGGGTAAATACTAAAAAGGTTAATTATATTAATGCACCAAAATATTTAAGTATTTCTTCAAATAGAGATATTGATAAAATTTTAAATCAAAAGACTCAAAAAATTTCAGAAATTGGTTTAAATAATTTAAATGTCAGAATTCAGCCTGGTAAGCCAATAAATAACGAACAAGAATGGAGAGAGGCTCTCACTAGAAACATGCTTAAGTCTAAATTATGGAGTGTAAATGAAAATTCAGTGTCTCTAATAAAGAATTCACTATTTAGATCTTATTTGTCACTGCCTTCGAATGTTACAACTGGAAAGTTTGAAGTGAAAATATTACATTACCGAAATAGTAAACTTATTTCAAAAGAAACTAGCAATATTAACGTGTCAAAATCAGGTTTCAGTGCTGAAATTTATAACATAGCCCAAAATTATTCAACATTATATGGAATTTTAGCAGTTCTATTGGCTGTTTTTATTGGTTGGGGAACTAATTTAGTATTCAGAAAAGTTTAAAGAGGACATAATGAATAAAAAAAGAACTGTTAAACCAAAGGCTTTAAAACCGAGCAATAGGTTATTTTTAGTTGTTGCTGATGATAGTAAAGAATTACATCAAGCTTTATATTACGCAGCAAGACGTGCGGCCACAGCTGGTGGTGAAATCGCATTATTTAGATGTATTGAGCCTGTTGAAGGTCAATTATGGGGTGGAGTTTCAGAAATTATGGAAGCTGAAACTGAACAAGCCAGTAAGATTTTACTTGAAGAGCTAAGTAATTATTGTGAAAAATTAGGTGCTCCTAAGCCAAGAACGTTTGTTAGGAAAGGCACTGTTCATGAAGAGTTATTCAATTTAATTGACAGTGAAGAATCAATTAGAGTCCTTGTTTTAGGCGTATCTACAGAACACGGAAACCCAGGTCCATTAATTAACTATATTATTAATAAAGGAAGCAATGAATGTAGAGTTCCTATAACTATAGTTCCAGGAAACTTGTCTGATGAACAGATTGATGCACTCATATAAAAAAAATATTGATTTTAATTACAGTAACTTTATATCTAGTCATTAATAATCAAATGAAAGTATTCGTATGTTTAAAAATTTATTAATTATAGTTCTAGGGGTAATGTGTGTAACAATGGCTAAACCAGTTAAAAAAGCATCAGCAAGTACAAGTAAGTTTATAACAATTGAAACATCTCAAGGTAAAGTTGTTATAGAAACATTGCCTAAAATTGCACCAAATCACGTTAAAAGAATTAAAGAATTGGTTAAAGATAAATTCTACGATGGAATAATATTCCATAGAGTTATAGAAGGATTCATGGCTCAGACTGGTGACCCTGACGGAGTTGGAACAGGTGGCTCTGGTAAGAATTTAAAAGCTGAATTTTCAGACTATGAATATAAATACGGAACAGTGGGAATGGCTAGATCCATGAACCCTGATAGCGGTGACAGTCAATTTTTTATATGTTTTGACGGTTGCAGTCATCTTACCGGTCAATATACAGTTTGGGGACAAGTTGTATCTGGAATGGATGCTGTAGAAAAACTAGCTGTAGGAGAGCCTCCAAGCAATCCTGATAAAATGGTGACAGTAAAGTTGGGCAAAAAATAACTCTTTAAATATCAACTACTCTTATTGAATTTGTTGAACCAGATATTCCAAAGGGCATTCCAGCTACTACTACAATAGCATCGCCATTTTTAGCAAATTTTTGTTTTCTTATAATTTGTCTAGCTTCTTCGATTGCAGCTTCATAACCTTGAACTTTACTGAAGAACGAGTAAGCGCCCCATAAAAGAGATAATCTCCTTTTTACTTTTTCATCAGGTGTCATTACCACTAGTAATAAATTTGGACGTTCTCTAGCCATTCTATAGGCTGTGTTACCAGATGCAGTGAAGGCAACAACAGCTTTAGCTTTAACTGACTCTGCTAAACTAACTGCAGAATGAGAGACTGCATTATAAATGAAGTTTTCTACCTTTAAATTTTGAGGTCCGTCTCCACGATGATTTTTAATATGTTTTTCTGCAGAACAGATTATTCTATCCATTATAGTGACTGCTTCAGTAGGAAACAATCCTACTGCTGTTTCTGCAGAAAGCATCACAGCATCAGCTCCATCGAATACAGCCGTTGCAACATCTGACGCTTCTGCCCTAGTTGGTGAAGGTGAATCAATCATAGACTCGAGCATCTGGGTAGCTACTATAACAGGTTTTCCAGCTTGTCTACATTCAAGTATAATGTCCTTTTGTATTCCCGGAACTTCTTCTGGAGGTAATTCTACGCCTAAATCTCCTCGAGCTACCATTATACCCTCACAGGCACCTATTATGCTTTTTAATTCCTTAAGCGCTGATGGTTTTTCTATCTTTGCTATAACGCCTGCTTTATCGCCTATATATTTTTTAACTTCTTCCACATCGCTTAACTTTTGAACAAACGAAAGAGCTATCCAATCAACATCTTGATTTAAAATAAATTTTAGGTCCTCTATGTCTTTAGGAGTAAGTGGATTTGTGTTTATGACCACATCAGGTAAATTTATACCTTTATTACTTTTTATGTAGCCGCCCACTACTACTTCTGTATTTATTTTATCTTTTGATATTTTTTTGACTACAAATTGAAGTTTACCGTCATCCATTAAGATATTAGAACCTATAGATAAACTTTCATAAATTTCGTCATGCGATAAGTTGACTCTACTAAAGTCCCCTATTTCAGAATTTTTATCAAAAATATAATTATTACCTTTAATAACTTTAATATCAGATTTCACTTCTCCAATTCTAAATTTTGGCCCTTGAAGATCTGCAAGAATTGCAACATTACAACCCACCTCATTTGCGACTGATCTTATATTTGTAATTCTTTTTAAATGGTCACCATGATTACCGTGACTAAAGTTAAGGCGAAAAACATTAACGCCCGCTTTAATTAAAGATTTAAGTTTGGACGTACCATCGGTTGCAGTTCCAACAGTCGAAACTATTTTAGTTGATCTTAAAAATTCTAAACCACTCATACTGGACCTTTGTTTATTAATAGCCTTGTTATACATTAAATATTAAATAAATATTAAAAAAATTTAATATTTTTTAAAATCGGCAAGCTATTTGCAAACTCTATTTATAACAGGAGATATAGTAATGGCGCAAATAGTTCCCTTTCCACTTGATAGAGTAAGGAAGTCAAAAGAAGATAATATTTATGAAGAAAAACACATACTTCATATGATTAAAAATATAAGACAAAATTATCCTCCTTCACTTTGGAATACTATATATCAACTCACAAAACAGGGACATATAAGCGATCATATTAATGACGAGGTAGATCAAATGGCTGACAAATTAACAAATGAAGTGTTAATAGACAAATAGGAATATAAAAAATTAATCTTTATATTTTTTAATTTACAATTAAATTATTAATATGATTAAAAATAATTTCCCGATCTTATATTCATTTAGGAGATGTCCTTATGCAATGCGTGCAAGGCTAGCATTACAATCATCTGGTATAGTAGTTGAAATAAGAGAAATAAAACTTCAGAATAAACCTAAAGAATTTTTACAGTCTTCACAAAAAGGAACAGTGCCAGTATTAATATTAAACTCTGAAAAAGTTTTAGACGAGAGTATAGACATTATTAAGTGGGCGTTAAAGACTAATGATCCTAAAAATTGGTTGGCTGAGGGTCAACTTAATCAAATTGAAATAGATAAAATTCTAATTACGCTTGAGTGTGATTTCAAAAAAAACTTGGATAAATATAAATATCCAAATAGATATAAAAGTAATAATAAAGATTTTCATAGAGATAAGAATTTAAAATTTCTTAATTATTTAAATGATTTATTAAAAAAAAATAACGCTCTTAATTGCCCACATTTAAGCATGCTAGATTATGCAATTTTGCCATTTATTAGACAATTTAGGAATGTTGATGAACTATGGTTTGATGCATTAGACTTAATATTTTTAAAAAAATGGCTATTTCAATTTATTGATAGTAATGAATTTTCATCTATAATGAAAAAATATAATTTATGGGATCCTAATCAAACACCAATTTATACAAATTTTTCTTATTAACTTTTTTTAATTTTGGAGATTTTTAATGTCAGAAGCTTTTATCTGTGAAGGAACAAGAACTCCTATTGGACGATTTGGTGGAAGCCTGTCTTCAATTAGAACCGATGATCTTGCTTCACTACCTTTAATCGCACTAAAAGAAAATTTAGCCAAAGCAGATTGGGACAGCTTAGAAGAAGTTTTTTTTGGCAATGCAAACCAAGCTGGTGAAGATAACCGTAACATTGCAAGAATGGCACTTCTTTTGGCAAACCTTCCACATACAGTCCCAGGAATTACACTTAACAGATTGTGCGCATCAGGTATGGAGGCAATTACCAATGCATCAAGAATGATCAAGTCAAATGAGGCTGATTTTACTATTGCTGGAGGTGCAGAGAGTATGAGCAGAGCACCTTTTGTCATGCCAAAAGCTACTACCCCTTTTTCAAGAAATGCAGAAATTTATGATACAACAATAGGCTGGCGATTTGTGAACCCTAAAATGAAAGCTACATTTGGGATTGATTCTATGCCAGAAACAGCAGAAAATGTAGCAGAAAAATATCAAATTAATAGAGACGATCAAGATAAAATGGCACTTGCGAGTCAAGAAAAAGCTATTAAATCTATAGCTAATGGAAGGTTATCTAAAGAAATAACACCCGTTGTCATTCCTCAAAGAAAAGGTGATCCAATTATTTTTGATAAAGACGAGCATCCAAGATCAACTTCTATTGAAAAATTGGCAGCACTTCCATCTCCTTTTCGTAAAAATGGATCCGTTACTGCTGGAAATGCAAGTGGGGTTAATGATGGGTCAGCAGCACTTATAATAGCCAGTGATTTAGGTGTAAAAAGAAATCATTTAGTACCTAGAGCACGAATTATTTCGGCCGCCAGTTCTGGTGTTGAACCTGCATTTATGGGCATTGGACCAGTTCCAGCATCGTTAAAAGCACTAAAACTTGCAGGTCTAAAAATGCAGGATATAGATGTTATTGAGATTAATGAAGCATTTGCTGCTCAAGGGTTAGCAAGCCTAAGATCATTAGGAATTCAAGATAATGACGAAAGAGTTAACCCAAACGGTGGAGCAATTGCACTAGGCCATCCTCTAGGTATGTCGGGAACAAGATTAGTTTTGACAGCTGCTCAAGAATTAATTGAGTCAAATAAACGATATGCACTTTGCACTATGTGCGTAGGGGTTGGACAAGGAAGTGCTATCATTATAGAAAAAATTTAAGAAATACGATATAGAAGTTCCAATTATTGCAAGACATTTACACGTTGTTAATGCTAATCTAATGTTATAGAAAGTGCTATTATATCAGTTTCAAATAGATTTAGGATGTCAATATTTATAACTAATTTTATGCAATTATGTTTGGGAGAAACAAATGTCATTTATAAAAACTGATGATAATATAAATTTATTTTATGAAACCAATGGAACAGGTGAACCAATAATATTTGTTCATGAGTTTGCCGGTGATTATCGTAGTTGGGCACCTCAGGTTAATTATTTTTCTAGATTTAATCAGTGTATAACATATTGTGCCAGAGGCTATCATCCCTCTGACATTCCAGAAGATGAAATTAAATACAGTCAAGAAAGAGCATGGCAAGATATAATAAGCCTAATGAATAACTTGAAAATTGAAAAAGCACACATAGTTGGTCTATCTATGGGAGGCTTTGCAACACTTCATTTAGGTATTCAAGCACCCCATCGAGTGAGAAGTTTAGTAATAGCTGGTTGCGGTTATGGAGCAATCCCAATTGAGAAAACTACATATAATCAAGATGCTGATTTTACAAATGTTTCATTTGACACTGCTCAAAATATTATCAACAAAGGTATGGAAGTTGTGGGATCAGAATACGCTTTAGGCCCATCAAGAGTCCAATTTCAAAATAAAGACCCGAAGGGCTGGCAATTATTCAATGATCAATTAGTCAAACATGATGCAGTGGGATCTGCAAACACTCTTTTAGGTGTTCAAAATAAGAGGCCAAATCTATATGAGCTAGAAAAAGAAATTTCTAGTATTAATAGCCCAACTTTAATAATTAATGGTGATGAAGACGACATGTGTCTTGAAGTTGGTTTGTTTCTAAAAAGAACTATTAAAACCTCTGGATTATTAATAGTTCCTAAAACAGGTCATACAATTAATCTAGAAGAGCCTGCTTTATTTAATCATCATCTTTCTGAATTTTACTCTTCAATTAATGCCTCAAAATGGAATGAAAGAGATAAAAGAGCTGAAATAGTAAAGCTTTAGTCTCTAAAATTCTCATATTGCAATGGATGTTTCAAATTTAAATCTTTGATTAATTTGATAGCTTCTTGAAGATCATCTCTTTTCTTTCCAGATACCCTTACTTCGTCACCTTGAATAGCAGTCTGTGTTTTACTTTTAGACTGTTTGATGACTTTAACAATTTTTTGGGCTGTTTCTCTATCAATACCTTGTTTAACAAGCACTTCTTGTCTTATTGAATTTCCAGAGGCTGCTTCTGGTTTTTCAAATTCTAAAGCACCTGTATCCACCTTTTTTCTAGTTAAGTAAGTAATAAGAAGTTCTTCAACTTGTTTTCTTTTTAACTCATCGTCAGCTTTAATAATGATTTTATCTTCTTGTTGTTCAACTTCACAATTACTACCCTTAAAATCATACCTTGTATTAATTTCTTTTCTTACCCCATCCAAAGCATTTTGAACTGATGGCATATCAATTTTACTTACAATGTCAAAACTAGGCATGTTTCATATCCTTTTATTAAAAATTCTTTAATATTATAAACTTAATTTATATTTTACTCAATCAATCTAAAAAAAAGTTGATAGAATTGTTGTTAAATTATAGATTAAGTTTAGAAATTAATTCAAGAATTTGAAGTTCATAATGGATACTATATTTAAATTTATATTACTTATTCTCTTAATTATTAGCTCATACATTTTATCAATAAATATTGGAATATGGTCAATTTTCCCAATATGGATATTGTGCGGACTAATAGATGTTTCCAGACATAAAACCATGAATTTAAAATTATTAAAAGAATATTTCTGCGGGAAAGGCTTTCTAACTTTTATTCTCTCTCCTTTGAATTTGTTTTCTGATTTATTGTCACTTAGAAACCTTCATACCTTTAAAGTTGAGGACCTCCCAAAAGAACATCAAGATGAAGTCAATGATATAATCTCTCTTTTTGATAAGAACTCCAAAGAAATTGGAAAAAGGTTTGAAGATGCTGTTGGCGACAATCGATCAATGTTATTTTATCAATGGTATGGTTATAAATTAGACCAAACAATTATAGATTTTAACAAAGATTATAAATACATAAAAACCATTGGTGTTTCTTTATTTAGAGAAAAAACTTCTACATCTAGACATTTTGGCCCCTTAAGAATAACTTATCGTATATTATATAATTTTAACAAGGTACAAAATGAAGGTTCTTTCATAGAAGCTGATGGAAGAATTAACAAATGGAAATTCAACCCCCTATTTATATTTGATGACACTTTAATTCATCAAAGCTTTAACGAAGAAGACGACCTAAGATATTGTGCATTTATAGATATTATAAGACCATCGTATTTTGATAATATTATGAAATTGATTTTATCAGGTGTTGGATTTTTATTAAAAAACACTAGAAGTATTTTTTATAAAAACTGGAAAATGATTTAATTAAAATAGTTTTTATGCGTTTGGCATCAAGATCTGTCTAACAACTTCGCCATTTGATAGTTTATCAAAACCTTCGTTTAAATCATCAAAAGTTATTTTTCCATCTATCAATTTATCTACAGGTAAACGTCCCTGTTGAAATAAATTTAAAAACCTTGGAACATCCCTAACTGGAACACACGAACCCATGTAGCTTCCTAATATTGATTTTTCCTGAGCGACTAAATCACTATGATTAAAACTGAATTGTGTATTAATTGGAGATAAACCAGCCGTTACAACTGCGCCACCATATCGAATAAGTTCATACGCTGTATTCATTGCTGGAATGACTCCCGCTAAGTCAATTGCAAAATCAACTCCCCCCTTTGTTAACTCTCTAATTTCTTCAATAGTGTCGTTGTTTCTACTGTCAAAACAATGAGTTGCTCCGAGTTCTTTTGCACGAATAAACTTGGATGGATCAATATCAACAGCTATGATAGTTTCCGCACCCCCTAGTTTTGCTCCAATGATTCCATTTAAACCAACGCCACCTAAACCAATAATGGCAACAGAATCTCCAGGTCTTATTCTTGCAGTATTAATAACAGCTCCAACTCCAGTCATCACAGCACAGCCAAATAGAGCTGCATCTTGAATATTTACTGATTTATCAATTACTACCACCGACCCCCTATCAACAACGCTATATTGAGACATGCATGAAACACCTGTATGATGATTTAACACATTACCATCTAAATCAGAAAGCCTACTGCCCCCAGACATTAATTGCCCTTTTCCTTTAGTAGCCGCTGCAAGTTCGCATACTTGAGGTCTTCCTTCAAGACAACGGCGACAACGACCGCAAGAAGGAGAAAATTGAAAAGAAACATGGTCTCCTATTTTTATATCTTTAACTGCACTCCCAACTTCAACAACTTCACCTGCACCTTCGTGGCCGATAACTAATGGTAATGGCATAACTCTTGACCCATTAATTACTGAAAGATCTGAATGGCAAAGCCCTGCTCCTTTTACTTCAACAAGAACCTCATTTTCAAGTGGAGGGGATATTATTATTTCTTCAATTGATAACGGCTTTGAGCTTTTATAAGGTTGAGCTAATTTATTATCCCTTATTACTGCAGCCTTCGATTTGATTGACATTTAAACACTCCTGTTTTTAATCTTCACTGGTTTTCCATGAGGTGTCGACAAATAAGCGTTGGTCCAATCATCCTTCAACAAGGACAATATGTCTTTATTAGTTAATTTTTTAAAAATAATCATTTTTTCAAGAGCTGTTAACCAACAATTAAAATAATCATCATTACCATTTAAATCACTTAATTTTAACCTTGCTTCTTTAAGAGAATCTCCAAAAATTTCTACAAACTCAGTCCATGAAAAATTCCCATTTTCTGATAATTGAACAGTTATGGCAAAAACCTGTCCATGCCATGGATTTTGAAAAGTAATCTGATCTTCAATTAAATTAGTGAATGGTAAATTAAAGTTTGATTGGTTATTCATAATTTTCTCAAACAGCCTAAGTTTTTTTACTTTTTAAATATGGTTCCCATAGATCTAAATATATACTGTCATTATCGTCTTCAGCGGACACACCCCATAACTCTGACGCTTTAAATTCAACTGTGTATAGTGGTAAAGGATTCTCTCCCTTAGCATGCGCATTTTTATCAGGGAATACATGTGAACCATTATAAGAATAAATAATACCTTCCCTTCCCATAACATACGATGGAAGGCGAGTATGTCCTCCATTTACATCTTCGTTTGGACTATACTTAACTGTAACTACTTTTTCGTTAATTTTATAAATTGGACTAACATTAATTTCTCTTATTGAAGGTCCACCCCAACCTAGTGTTTTTTGAACATCCTTAGCTAACCAAGTCCTTTTATCTAACTTTTCGCTTTTATTAGCTTCAAAGTTTAAACCCTTCTTTTCGACCAAATCTATGACGTTTTTTAATTCCTCAAGTGAAACTAGATTCTTATCGACTAATAGATTAGTAAGTGCGGCTAACCATTTTTCGTAATATGAATAATTCATGTAATCTTTCGGTGGCAAACATTCTCTATAATGCCTACTTATATCAAGATTCCATTCCCCTAAGGCGCCTGCAGCTAAAGTAATTGCCCATGCTTTTGCGTGCCAATCATATTTAAACGTAGGCTCGTGATTATCAATTTCATTATTTCTTCTTCTAGGTATAGGAATTGGCCCATCACCAAAACGTCCACCCATATCATGAAGTCTACTCATTTTGCATTCTCAGGTAAACCTGTTCCAATCATAGAATTACGAGTAACTAATTCAGCTAATTCATTTTCATTAAGATGCTCTGTACCCTTAGGCCTCATTGGCAAAACTAAATATCTTAGTTCAGCTGTAGAGTCCCACACCTTTACTTTTACTTTTGGGTCAACATTTACTCCAAATTCAGACAGTACCTTTCTTGGCTCTCTAACCGTTCTAGATCTATATTCGTCACTCTTATACCACGTTGGTGGAATACCTAAAACCGGCCAAGGATAACAACTGCATAAAGTACATACTACAACGTTATGAATGTCTGGGGTATTTTCAACCACAACCATGTTCTCACCTTGTCTGCCTTGATAACTTAATTCTCTGATAGCTGCAGTAGCATCTTCAAGTAATCTTTTTTTATAACTTTCATCTACCCAAGCTTTAGCAACTACCTTAGCGCCATTTTGAGGACCAATCTTGTTTTCATATGTATCTATTAGTTCATCTAAAGTTTCAGAATCTATCAACCCTTTTTGCAAAAGAAGTGTTTCAATTGCTTTAACTCTTAATTCTGGATCAGAAGGCAAATGTGAATGTGCATCCTCGTGTTTGTGGTGATGACTGTGGTTGTGATTATGTTCTTTTTCTGAGGTCATTATTTTTACTCTTATTTATTATTTATTTTCAATTTGGAATCAAAACTATTCGTCCATTTACTTTACCTGCTCTTAAATCTGACATTGCTTGATTAGCAGTTTCTAAACCTTGTTTTTTAACAGGTATAAGCTTTGTGCTTCCTTGCTTAATTATGTCTACTAATTCTTTTAACTCCCTTAGCTCACCAACATAAGATCCTCTTAAAGTAACAGATCTCATTGGGACTAATGGAAGAGATAATTTTAATGACCCTCCATAAAGACCAACCACAATAACCATTCCACCTTTTTTAACTAGTGATAATCCAAAATCTGTTGTTTCTGGTCGTCCTACAAAATCAATCGCCGCCTTGGCACCTATCCCTAAAGTCTTCCTTATTTTTTCTTTATCATCAGGTGAAAAAGCTTGATCAGCACCTGCTTCAATTGCCTTTTCTCGTTTTTCTGGATCATTATCTATTACTAAGATCTTAGCTTTATGAACAGCAGTAGATAATAAAATACCATTAATGCCAACTCCACCTGCCCCAATAATAACTATCCAATCATTAGCAGAAGCAAACGGTATTTTTTTTAACGCACTAAAAGCAGTTAATCCTGAGCAAGCATAAGGGGCAGCAGTAGCTGGGTCCATATCTCCATAAGATACTAAATATTTACTATCTGGTACTATTATATGGTCTGAATAGCCTCCATTGAGTCTTGCTCCTAAATATTTAGGCGCTTCACATAAAGTCTCATTACCTTCAACACAGGCTTCGCAAATTCCACATCCAATCCACGGAAAAACTATTCCAGTATCTCCTATTTTAACGTCTTCAGCATCTTTGCCTATAGCTACAACAGAACCAGTAATTTCATGACCTGGTGTAAAAGGAAGTTTTGTACCTCTATCTGCTAAGGTAATTCTATTACCATCTCCAAGATCAAAGTAACCATCAGTCAAATGAAGATCACTATGACAAACACCACAAGCAGAAATTTTTATAAGGATTTCTTTACCCTTAGGTTTAGGATTTTCATACTCTCTTAATTCTAACGGTTTACCGAAGTCAACAACTTGATAGCTTTTCATATAATACTCCCCAACTTAAGTAAGTTAACTTCTTTTTGAAGTTTCATATTTACTTGATATTTCATAATAATCATCAAACCCAACTCTTTGTCTTAGATCTTTAAAGTTTAATAATAAGTCTGTTCTATCTTCATCCTTAAATAAAAGATTCAAGGAACTAGTCATAGCTTTCATTGCTGCGCTCATAACAGTTAAAGGATAAACTGCCAGCTTATAGCCAATCTCAGTTAACTCTTTCATGGGCAAATTAGGTGTAATACCTCCTTCAACAATATTAGCGATTTTATATCCAGGAACTTCTTTACAGATAGTTGTCATTTCTTCTTTATCTTTTGGAGCTTCTACAAACAAGATATCAGCTCCTAATTCATAGAATTTTTGTGCTCTGGCAATAGCTTCGCTTAAACCATGCGTATGATTTGCATCTGTACGGGCCATTATTAAGATATCATACCCTTCATTTCTCATATCATTGGCAGCTCTTATCCTATCAAATGCTTCTTCTCTTTCAACAACATCTTTCCCAGGTGTATGGCCACACCTCTTAGGTGCCAATTGATCTTCTATTAGAATGCCTGCGCAACCAGCTTTAGAACATTCCTTCAAAGTTCGTCTAACATTCATAGCATTTCCATAACCTGTATCTCCATCAACAATCATAGGTATATCAATAGCATTACATATGTTGTTTGCTTGATCAAAAACCTCTGAGAAAGTCATAAGGCCAAGATCTGGGGAACCTATTCTTGAAGCAGAAGCAGCAAAACCAGACATAAAAGTTACATCAAAATTTGCTTGTTGAATTAACTTAGCTGACAAAGCATCAAAACATGAGGGAATGGGAATAAATTCTTTATTTTTTAAAAGAGATCTTAATTTATCTGTTTGGCTTTCTTTTAAATTTACATTTTTTTGTGACATGGTATTTAATCCTAAAATATTCAATTATTCTTTCATAAAAACTTATAATTTAAAAGGTATATATAAGGCTAAATCTGGCCAAATATACATAATAAAAACAGTAAAAATCATCATTATTAAAAAAGGAACAACACCTTTTGCAACTTCTCCTAATTGAGTTTTTGCAACTGATTGTATTACATAAAGGTTTAACCCTACGGGGGGCGTTATCAAGGCACATTCAACCATTATAACCATAAAGATTCCAAACCAAATAGGGTCTACACCCATACTCATTGCAGCTGGCAACAAAACAGGCACCATTATCAAGACCATAGATAATGTTTCAAAAACTAATCCCATCGCAACCAGGATTAAGCAAACAGTAATCATAAAGATTGCTTTACTTTGAATTGTAGCCTCAATAAACATTGAAATATCTTGAGGAATTCTATAAAGAGCTATTGCTTTACCAAAGATTTTTGCACCAGCAATTATTACTAAGATTGCCGCGGTTGTAACCATTGATTCAAACAAAGCTTTTTTAAAATCATCAAGCGTTAAGGACCTTAATAATATTGTCGTTAAAAATAGAGCTAAAGAAAAACCAACGGCTGCCGCTTCAGTTGGTGTAAAAACTCCAGTATAAATTCCTCCTAATATTAGGACAGCTAACATTATAGTAGGCAAAACTTTTATAGAATGTTTTTTTCTCTCTTCCCAACTAGCTGCTGGTACCGGCTTATAACCTCCAAAAAATTTAGAATAGATAATCGAAAAAATTATAAACAAACTTATTAAGAAAATACCAGGACCTATGCCAGCAAGGAATAATGATATAACAGATTCTTCAGTTACAAATCCGTACACAATCATAGGCAAACTAGGAGGGATTAAAATACCTAATGTACCTCCTGCAGCCAAAAGTCCATATACAAAATTTTTATTATAACCTCTTTTTATCATTTCAGGTATAGCAACTACTCCTATTGTTGCAGCAGTTGCAACTGATACACCAGAAATAGCTGCGAAAATTCCACACGATACAATTGTTGCAACAGCAAGGCCTCCTGGCCAATGACCAACCCATGCTTGAACAGCAGAAAACAAATCTTTTCCGCAACCACCTCTTAGAAGAATATTGCTCATTAAAAGAAAAAGCGGTACTGCAAGCAATATGAACCCATCTAAAGTTGATAAAATCGCTTGTGGTGCCATTAACGGAGAAAAACCTCCAATTACAAGCATTCCAAGTCCAAGAACACCTAATGAGAAAGCTACTGGTAACCCCGCTAATAAAAGAGCAAACATTACTCCTAAAACCATTATAACCGTCATTATTTAACCTTTAAAAATATTAATGCTCACCTGAAGGAGGCGTTATTCCAGAAACCATTTTCTTTATTTCAAATACAGCTTGAATTATTAGCATTAAAAAACAAAAGGGTACTGGAAGTTCAGCAATCCATGCTGGAAGATCTAATAAACTTCCTGTTGTTCTGCCTCTTTGAAAGGAGTCAAAGAAAATGTCAAACCCGTAAATCACAACATATAATGAGAAAACTATTAGGGTTATCATCATAATAATCCCAATTCTTCTTTGATTAATATCGCTTAATTTATGAATAATTGCGTTGATCTGAATATGTCGTCTGTGTTGCAATGCCCAAGGCATAGCCAATAAAGTTCCATAGATCAATGTAAGTTGGCTTAATTCAGCTGCCCAACTAGTTGGGGCGATAAATAAATAACGGGCACCTACTTCATATGTAAGCATTATTCCAGCTATGCCATATAAGACAGCAGCTAACCAAGCCGATCTTAAAATAAATTTTTCATATATTTTCATTTGGAAACCGAATCTAATGAGGAGACAATTTTAACAATTGTCTCCTAAGGATATGTTAAAGTTTTGATGCCGCATCTAATAGTTGAGCGCCTAACTTACCGGCGTTATTTTTATATGCCTCATAAACTGGTTTAGAAGCTTTTTTAAACGCTTCTATATCAGATTTACTTGGAGTAACTATTTTCATCCCTTTAGATTCAGCAAGAGCGTAAGCATCAGCTTCTATCTGAGAAACCTTATCTCTGACGTCCTTTTCAGCCATCATAGCAGAGCTCATAATTATATTTTTATGATTACTAGATAAAGAATTAAACCATTTTGAGTTAGCAACAACAATAAACTCAATATCACCATGATTAGTTTTTGTAATTGTATCCATAACCTCAAAGAGTTTTCTGGATTTAACACCTGAAACACCAGTCATTCCAACATCTACAGTACCTCGTTGATATGCTAGGTATTGTTCAGAACCAGAAATCAAAGTTGGTGCTCCTCCAGAAGCCTTCACAAACGCTCCTAAAGTTTTTCCAAAAACTCTTACTTTTTTGCCTTTCATATCAGAAGGATTTTTAATTCCTTGTCCCTTAGATAACATAACTGCACTTCCATATGCTTGCCACCATAAGACTGTAGAACCTGTTCCTTCTATTGCTTTATCAATTGGCCCTCTGATTGCAGAACCTTTAGCAACAGCTTTTCTTACTTTTGCTTCACTATTTAATAAAAATGGTTGATAAAAAATATCAACAGCTGGAATGTCACCAACATATCTAGTTAAAGATGCTACTCCTGCTTCAATTGACCCCGAACCTACAGCAGCAGGTACTTCTTTATCTTTATATAATTGAGCTGAGTCGTATATTTGAACTTCAATTTCACCTTTTGATTTTGCTTCGACATCATTTTTAAAAAGAAGTAAATTTTGACCCAAATGACTTTTCATCGGTAATTGTATAGAAATTCTCATTGTTACATCGGCGGCAAAACTATTAGCCGTCAAAATAAATCCAGCAATAACTATAGATAATACTTTTATTAGCTTATTCATTATAACTCCCACTTATATTATTTAATGATAAAATTTTTTAGTTAGTATTAAACCCTAGATTACAAATACTTTCACTGTCAATTGCAAACTCTGAAAAAAGCTGATTTAAACTTCCAGTCTGGCCAAATTTATCAACCCCTAACGGTATTATTTTATGTCCAAAAACTGATCCTACCCATGACAAGGTCATAGGATGCCCATCTATAACTGTCACTATCTTTGTATCTTTAGGTATTATCTTTAATAGATCTTCAATGTGGCTGTTTTTATTATTTTTTTCATTGGATAAATATTTATTTTTCCAATCGTGAAATAAATTATCTGAACTAGTAATACCTAATACACCAATATCTTTAAATCTTTCTCCTAACAAGGCTGTTGCTTCAACAGCCTCACTAGCCACCACTCCTTGATAAATTATAATAATTTCTGGATTTGGACCTGGTTTTCTTAACCAATACCCTCCTTTTATAACATTCTGCTTAAGTTCATGATTTATATCTCTTAATGGCTGCTCTATTGATCTAGTAGTTAACCTTAAGTAAATAGATCCACCATTTTCATCTTGTAAATAATTAAAACCATAATTCATTATAATTGAAAGCTCATCAGCAAAAGCTGGTTCATAACTTAAAAGTCCTGGTTGACTAATACCTATTAGCGGAGTTCCTATTGATTGATGAGCACCACCCTCAGGTGCCAGTGAAACTCCCGATGGAGTTCCTACAATCATAAAACGTGCATCTTGATAACAAGCATAATTCATTGCATCAAGTCCTCTAGCTATGAAAGGATCATAGACAGTTCCAATTGGAAACAATCTTTCTCCAAATAACTCATGAGACAAGCCAGCAGCACCAAGCATTAAAAACAAGTTCATTTCAGCAATCCCTAACTCAATGTGCTGACCTTGCGAGGAAAAGATCCATTTCTGTGCTGAGGGTATTTTTCGATCTCTAAAAGTGTCAGAACTATCTGTTCTGCTAAACAAACCCTTTTTATTAATCCAAGGACCTAAATTAGTAGAAACTGAAACATCAGGAGAAGTGGTAATAATTCTATTACCAAACTCAGTGTTGTTTTTTGCATATTGATCTAAAATTTTACCAAAAGCATTTTGAGTTGAAATTTTAGTTTCAGTAATTAAAATTATATCGTCTACTGGTATTTTTTTTGAATTATATTTTCTGTGTCTAGCTTTTTGAAATGGTGAATTCTTTATGAATTCATTTAATTCCAGATCTTCTTTTGCATCTAAGAAGCTATTCCATTCATTTCCTTCGGTAATACCAAATTTAGATTTAAAACTATCCATTTGAATTTTGGTCATCAGTCCTGCGTGGTTATCTTTATGACCAGCAAGCGGCGTTCCCCAACCCTTAATTGTATAAGCAATAAATGCGGTTGGCTTATCATCATTGATCCCATTAAACGCATCACATAGTGTTGGTACACAATGTCCACCTAAATTAGCCATTAGCTCTAAAAATTCGTTGTCAGATCTTTTATTAATTAATTTTGAAACTATATCTTGATCACCTATGTCGTCCAATACCCTTTTCTTAAAAGCAGCACCTCCCTCATAAATAAGAGCTGAATAGAGTTGATTTGGACAATCATCAATCCATTTTTTAAGTAAATTTCCACCAGGTTCTTTAAATGCGTCTTTCTGCAATCTTCCATATTTTAGTACTATCAAATTCCAACCAAAAGCCTCAAAAACTGAACTTAAACGTTCAGACAAACCTTCATGGACAACACCATCAAGGGATTGTCTATTATAATCAATAATCCACCATACATTTCTTAAATCATGCTTCCATCCTTCTTGAAGACATTCGTAAACATTTCCTTCATCAAGTTCTGCATCACCGACAAGAGCAACCATTCTTCCTTTAGGTATTTTTTTTCCAAATTGTTTTTTTAAAATATAGTCTTGAATTAAAGAAACAAAGCTTGTCATAGCTACGCCTAATCCAACTGAACCAGTTGATATATCTACATCATCAACATCCTTTGTTCGAGAAGGATATGATTGAGCCCCACCAAACCCTCTAAAGTTTTGAATATTTTCTTTAGTTTGCATTCCTGAAAGATATTGTATTGCATGGAAAACTGGACTTGCATGAGGCTTTACAGCAACTCGATCTTCAGGTCTTAATACATTAAAATATAAAGCTGTCATTATTGAAACTATAGAGGCTGAACTAGCTTGATGACCTCCAACTTTTATACCATCATGATTCTCTCTGAGATGATTTGCATTGTGTATCATCCAGCAAGAAAGCCATAAAATTTTATTTTCTATTTGTTTTAAAATTTTGTTTCTATCTTTCATTTTATAAATGTAACATTTAATTCATGAAATGAATGACTAAAAATTATAAAAATCATTTAAAAATAAGCATATTATGCTAAAATACTATTATTTATAATATATTGTACTTTTAAGAGGTTGTGTTGAGCAATATTGATAGAATAGACCAAAAAATAATTTTTTTTCTTCAACAAGATGGACGATTAACTAATTTTGAATTATCTGAAAAAGTAGGTCTCTCTCCTTCTCCATGCCTTAGACGAGTAAAAAATTTAGAGCAAAGAGGATTAATCTCAGGATATACCGCAATCATAGACGAAGTTTCTTACGGCTTTCCAGTTACAGCTTTTGTATCAGTAAGGTTAGAGAATCAAACCGATCAAATACTAAAATCATTTGAAAAGGAAATAACATCTTTGGACGCTGTTATGGACTGTTGGCTAGTAACTGGAAATAGAGATTATTTATTAAGAGTAGTGGCTTCTGACTTAAAAAACTATGAAATCTTTATGAGAGAGGAACTCACGAAAGTTGAAGGTATTGCCTCCATCGAAACAAATTTTGCTTTAGGTAGGGTTAAAACTAAAAATAACTTACCTATAAATACATAAAATTAATTTATTTTAGTAAATTTTTATATTGATAGAAAACGTTGAATATATTTGAATTAAGTTCTTAAAATCAAAATTCATGAATTAGCAATTTGGGCAGGCACACCAAATTCTTTTTGGCAAATTTCAGCTAAAAGCTTCACTCCTTCATCAATTTCTTTTGTTGATGGATTACCAAAACAGAGACGCATTTTATGCTTGCCACTAGTATTAATAGACCATTCTGATCCAGGGTTAATTGCAACCCCTTCTTTCAAAGCTAAATCATATAGACGAGAAGTATCGACTGTCTCCGGCAAATTAATCCAGACAAAAATACCTCCATTAGGCTTAGTGAAGTCAGCTGAGGAACCAAAATACTTGTCTAGGGCATTGCAAATTGTATCTGATTTATGTTTAAGTTTAGCTCTAAGTAATTTTATGTGTGAGTTAAAGTTAGATTTACAAAACTCAGCCAAAGCCATTTGCTCTAAAGATCCACTACCAGCGTCAGTTTTGTAAGGCAATATTCTTGATAAAATATGCCAGTCCGCTAACAAATAACCAACCCTGAGTGCCGGCGCTATAGATTTGGAAAATGATCCGCAGTAAATTACATATCCTTCCTTATCAAATGATTTTATTGCTGGTGGACGTTCTTTGTCAAAAATAAGATCTGCGTAGCAATCATCTTCAAAAATTGGAACTTCATATTTTTTAGACAAATCTATTAATGCTTTTCTTTTTTTAACAGACATTATAGTTCCCGTTGGATTTTGTATTGTTGGTATGGTGTAAATGTACCTAGGTTTAATATCCTTGCTTTTGAGATCTTTTAAGATTTCTTCAAGAGCATTAATTTTCATACCATCACTTTCTATTGGAACACCTACCATATTTACTCCAAGCCTATTAAGCCTTGAAATAGTTCCACCATAATTTTCTTCTTCTATGATAACAGTGTCACCCTTTTTAAGAAAAGTTTGATTTACTAAGTCAAGAGCCTGCAAAGATCCCGATACGACCAATATTTCTTTTTCAGAACATTTAATAGACGCACTTTCATTTAATTGTAGGGATATAAAATTTCTGAGTGTCAAATAACCTTGAGGACCACTTTCAAGGCCATACTTTGCTAACGTTTTACCTTCTTTTAAAATGATATTATCAATAGAATCTTTGAGGGACTTGATAGGTATACTTTCATCATCATTATGACCACCTATAAAATTATATTTTGGATATCCCTTCCATTCAGCTGCTGGGCCCAATGCTCCTGAATGTAAAAAATTATTGATATTGAACATAATTATTTCCTCCAATTTTAATATTATATTAAAGTTTTTTTTTGTAAAATAGCTATAAAAATTTATAATATTATAAATAAGTAAAAGTATTATTATGCAATTAACTGATACATGGATGATTAGAATTAATTCTAACCAAGATCTTCTTAAAAGAGGTCAATGGGTAAATCTTACATTTACTTTTGGAATTGAAAATACTGATTATTTATTTGAAATTATCAATGGTAAAGTCAACTCAATTAAGAAAAGAGTACTTTTAACAAAGAGTGGTGTTTTTAGGATTCATGGACAAAGCGTGTCATGGGAAAAACATTGGCTTAAAAAGCCACCCCGAGATTATCATGATATTTTTGCAATGTTAGCAAAAAAAATTATTATCCTAGAGGGTGACTTAACCCCTTTCATTCAAAATCTTCAATATTTTAAAGATCTTATTGCATCCAATAGAACTTCTAATGATTAAATAAGGGTTAGCATGACAAATAATGAAATTGAATTTGAAGATATCATTGGAAGATATTTAACCATTAATATTAATAATGAAAACTATAGAATATATGTGGAGGAAAGTGGTGCAGGAATACCTTTAATTTGCCTGCATACAGCAGGATCAGATGCAAGACAATTCCGACACATACTTAATGACAAAAAAATAACTGCTAATTATAGAGTAATAGCATTTGATCTACCATGGCATGGGAAATCCAACCCACCTGAAGGTTTTGAAACAAAAGAGTATAAACTGACAACAATTTTATACAAACAAATCATTATGTCATTTTGCAAAGCATACAATGTTAACCAACCTGTGATAATGGGTTGCTCGATGGGTGGCCGAGTGGTGTTACATTTAGCTCTAGAACATAGTAATTATTTCAGAGCTGTTATTGCTCTTGAAGGCGCTGACAAACTTGAGCCTTATTATGACTTAGATTGGTTATACAGACCTGATGTTCACGGAGGGTTAGTTCAAGCTGCATTTGTTTCTTCTCAAATTGCGCCGCAAAGTCCGGATAATTTTAGACATGAAACTTTATGGCATTACATGCAAGGTGGACCTGGGATTTTTAAAGGTGATCTTTATTTTTATTGGCATGATGGAGATTTTGATAATCGGTCATCTTTAATAGACACAAAAAAATGTCCTGTATATTTACTATCTGGAGAGTATGATTGTTCTTGTACTCCGGAAAGAACTCTAGCAACAGCGAGTAGAATCAAAGGGTCTAAGGCAACCATTATTCCAGGTATGGGGCATTTTCCTATGTCTGAAAACCCCGAATTATTTAAAACTTATATTTATCCAATTCTGGATGAAATACTAATATAGTTTATCCTGATTTTTCAATATTTCCACAAACACTTACAGCCTGCCCTGAAATATTCTTTCCCAATGGACTACAAAGAAAATGAGCCTGCTCAGCTAGATCCTCGTGGGTCACAAACCTATTCAATGATGCTCCTGATAAAATTTCATTCTTCATATCATCAAAGGAAATGTTTTTAACTTTAGCTTTTGCTTCTATTACTCGATTTTGTCTCTCACCTTCAACAATACCTGGTAAAAGGGCATTTACTCTAATACCTCTTGGACCCAATTCATTGGCTAAACTTTTAACCATTCCAATTACAGCCCACTTTGTAGCAGCATAAGGCAATCTATAAGCAAAACCTACCCTTCCAGCTACCGAAGACACTGAAAGAATAGAGCCTTCATCGTTCATTCGTGGTACCGCCAATCTCATTGTTTCAAAATGACTAGTCATATTAACCTGGATGCACTCCTGCCATCCTCCTAATGTCTGCTCTCCAACGCCTGCAGTTTCACCAGCTATACCTGCATTATTGACTATAATATCTAGATCTTCCAAATAATCAAAACCAGCTTCAACCATTGAAGCTATTAATTGAGTTTGCCTAAGATCACAAACCATTGCTTTAATATTGTCATCTACTTCGTTAGCTCTATTAACCGCCTCTTCATTAATATCACAAACAAAAACCTTAGCTCCTGCTTTTTCAAACCTTTGAGCAATAGCGTAACCAATTCCATCAGCACCAGCAGTGATCAGTGCTTTTTTTCCTTCAAGAAGCCTTTCGTAATTCATATTTCAATCCATTAATTAGTAATTGTTTTATCTTTACCTTTTAGACCTAACATTTGCCTTGCCTCGTCTGGAGTGGCTATTTCTAAAGAGAGGCCTTCTAAGATTTCTCTTACTCTTTTGACTTGATCTGCATTTGTTTTTGCAAGATTGCCTGGACCATCCCATAAAGAGTCTTCAAGACCAACACGAACATGTGAGCCCAAGGCCGCTCCAGTAGCATTCATTTTCATTTGAGATGCACCAGCACCAACAACAGACCATTCATAACCTGTATCTCCAAACAATTTATCAGCTGTCTTTTTCAAATGAAGAAGATTATCTGCATCAGCGCCAATACCACCCATAATACCCATAACGAATTGAATAAAATAAGGTCCTTTTAACATCCCTTCTCTATGAAAATAGTGCAAATTATAAAGATGACCTACATCATAACATTCAAATTCAAACCGAGTTCCATTTGCGTAGCCGAGCGTCATAATATTTTCAATGTCTTCAAATGTATTTTTAAATAGTGAGTGTTTACTTCTTTCAAGCATCTCCTTTTCCCAAGGAAATTTTAGTTGATTATGTTTTTTTAACATAGGAAACAAACCAAAATTCATAGAACCCATGTTTAATGATGCAAGTTCAGGCTGGAAATGCATAGCAGGCCTCATTCTATCTTCAACTGTCATCTGAGGACCACCACCAGTTGTAATGTTAATGACTGCGTCGCATGATTTTTGAATTGTAGGAAGAAACTTTTCAAATTCTTCTGGGTCTTGTGTTGGGTGACCATCAATTTCATCTCTAGCGTGTAAGTGAAGAACTGCAGCACCAGCTTCATGAGCCGCTAAAGAGTGCTCTATTACTTCTTCAGCTGTCACAGGTAAATATTCTGACATAGACGGTGTATGAATAGCTCCTGTTACAGCACAACTTATAATTACTTTTTTTGATTTAGCCATTTTGAATATCCTCTCCCAATTCAAGTTTTAGTTTTCTAATTAATGCTATCATTTTATTTCTTTTTTCTATTCTGCCTGATCTATCAGAATAAGGTAAGCGTTTCCTTTGTTCATTCTCCAATTTATTCAAATATTCATTAGAGTAGTCTGGAACACTATTTTGCTCTTTTGCTAGATTTTGAATACCACTTTTATATCTAGTAAATGAATCCTTTATACCTTCTGGAGCGTTTAAATCCATAATCTCAAAGGGTCCCATAAATGCCCACCTTATTCCCAAAGCATGCTTTAGTGCTATATCAATATCGTCCATGGATGCAAAACCGCCTTCGTGAAGCCTTACTGCTTCGTTTAGTAAAGCACCTTGTAATCTATTTAAAATAAAACCCTCAGTTTCTTTATTAATTACAATAGCCGCATAGTTAGCTTTTTTATATATAGACAAAGCCTTCTCTATTATATATTTCGATGTGTCAGGGCTTCCTCCAACTTCTACAAAAGGAACCACGTGTGGAGGTAATGCTGGGTGCGCATTTATACATCTATCTTTATGTTCAACGTCTTCTGATATTTTGGAAATTAAAAGATATGAAGAGGATGAGGCTATGATCGTATCTTTAGTAGATAGTTTATCTAATTGTTTAAAAACTTTTTTCTTAATGTCTAAGTCTTCAATTATACTTTCTTGAATTAAAATAGAATTTTTACAAATCTCTTCAATTGAACATTTAAGAACTATGTTTGATTTTATTTTTTCTATATTGAGTTGAGGATTTAAAATCTTTAAGTCTTGTATCAATTGATTGGATACACCCTCAAATTTATCAAAACTTTCGTCATTTGAGTCATATACTAAACATTTAAATCCAGCATTTGCAAAACCTATAGCCCAACTTGCACCTATTAGTCCTGCACCACAAATACCAACAGTTTCCATGATTATAACCTCAGAAAAAAAAACCGCATCAACATGATGCGGTTTTAATAAATTAAGTTAGATTAGCCGTGGTAACCATAATCCCATCTCAGGTTGATAGATCACCAAAGATAAACCAATCAACTGAATAACAACAAAAGGGATAACACCTTTATAAATGCTTAATGTGGCAACCTCTGGAGGCGCAACACCTTTTAGATAAAATAATGCAAATCCAAATGGCGGCGTTAGAAATGAGGTTTGAAGATTGATAGCCATTAAAACTAAAAACCAAACCATTGTCTCTTTACGTCCATCAAGGCCAGTTAGTTGAGTTACATGGTCACCAAAATCTAACAAAACAACTAATGGGGCAAAGATTGGAAGAATAATTAATGTAATCTCAACCCAGTCCAAGAAAAACCCAAGCAAAAATGTCATTCCCATTAATAGAAATAATAATCCCCAGGAACCAAGACCTGCTTTTTCAATTAACTCTTCAACAATATAATCGCCGCCTAAAGATCTGAAAACATAAGCAAAACAAGTTGCACTTAATATAATCATAAACACCATTGATATTGTTAAACCTGAAGAATGCATAACACTCCTCAACATTGGAAAAGAAAACTTATTACCTATTATAGCTAAAAAAGTAGCACCAAAAGCTCCAACAGCACCCGCTTCACTAGGTGTTGCCCATCCAAGTAATATTGAACCCTTTATTAGAGCTATAAGTGCTACTGGAGGTAAAAATGCCTTCAACACCATCATTGGTAGCCTGCCTCTTTCATACGTCATATCACCTTCTTTAATTGAAGGAGCCACTTTAGGATCAACTGAAGCCCATATAAAAATGAAGATAAGATACATAAGTGCTAATGTTAGACCTGGTATTAAAGCACCCATGAAAAGGTTACCAACAGACACCTGCATAATATCAGCCATAATAATTAACATAATACTTGGTGGAATAAGGATTCCTAATGTACCTGACGCGGCAATAACACCAGTTGCCAGAGCATGGCTATATTTTTGTTTAATCATTGGAGGCAATGCTAAGGCTGTCATCATTGTAACTGATGCTCCAATAATTCCTGTCATAGCAGCAAGAACAGTCCCCATTACAGTCACCGACATCGCAAGACCACCAGGAACTTTTCTGAGCAAGATCTGTGTGGTTTTCAACAAATCATTCGCGATACCACTTCTTTCCATCATAGTTCCCATAAACACGAAACTAGGTATAGCAACCAATATCAGGTTTTCGGCAGAAAAACCCCACATCCTAGGCACAAAGTTAAAAAACTCTGCAAGTTTAAATACGCCAAATAGATATCCTATAAAACCATAGGTTATTGCAACACCACCTAATATAAACCCAACAGGATATCCTATGAATAATAGTACCCCCATAGTCAGAAACATAAATATTGGTAAATACTCAATTATAATTTCAACAAAATGCATTACTGCCCCCATGCTTTCTTATTATTAATTTCAATGTTTCCATTGTGTTTTTGCCATGCAACTATTCTTGTAACTCTCCAACCATATTTTAAGGAAAGAAGGAAAAGGCACACAAATATTGTTAGCGTTAAAATAGAAGAGTTACTCATCAGTGCCTCATAAAAGGAAAAAGCAACTATAACTGATGGTGCAATAGATATGATATAGGAAGGTATCAATTCGTAATTTCTAATAACACTAAAAATTGAATAAATGACCACTGCAGAACAGAAGGACCAAATTAAGTAAATTAAATTACTATTTTCAAAAAAAGTTAATATAGCAGCTAAACCAACAATGCCAAACAAACTACCTACAAAAACTCCATAAGCAACTAGTTCATATTGAGATTGAGCCAAGGTTAAATCTTTAGCTTCAGTTAAATATGGAGTTCTTTGTTTATCAAACAAATATCCAGGAACTTTTGAAAACCACATATCTTAACTCTCAATATCTATTTGATTATGCTTTTTTCTTTTCATCATAATCTAGAACCATTAAATCAAGCTTCTTTTTATTATCACCCCATATAACAGCTATCAATTGTATCATAACTGACATACCACCTAAAAAGAGGAAGAAATAACCAATGGGAAGGAACGTTTTAATAATCCATCTATTACTGAGACCAACTAGTGATGCTGACACTTCTCCAATCTCATAGGAATCAATCATATATATCCAAGAAAAATAAACACAAATTAATGTAAATGGTAACATGAATAATAAATTGCCATAAAATTCAACCTTAGCTTTTGATTTAAAAGTAAAGTTCTCTCTTAAGAAATCAACTCTAACATGTCTATTATGAGTATAGCCGTAACCTAGTACTAAACAAAAAACAGCTGTATGTAGATGCCATTCCATTTCCTGCATAAGGGTTGATTCGAAAAAGGAACCAAAGTTGGCTACCATAAAAATTTGTATAACTACTATTTTTCTAGCAACAACATCCCACATCGTAATAATGACAAGAGGAACTAATAACCATGTACTTGCTCGACCTACTCTGTTTGTAATCATACGAAGGAATTCACTAATATTAACAAGTCCTTCCATGTTTTTTTCAGTAAGTGCCATGATTCCCCCCTAGAAATTTTATAATCGTTAACATGTTTAGTTATATAAAAAAATAAAAAAATAAAAATAAAAATAAAAAAATAAAAAAAAGTACACC
>ENA-OWPI01000684-OWPI01000684.1-marine-metagenome-genome-assembly--contig:-NODE-684-length-44325-cov-10.960857_pt1 | contig 44325 bp, 38 predicted proteins | sample MGYA00238138_ERZ651775 | MGnify/ENA primary metagenome ERZ651775 (study PRJEB26906, sample SAMN06265043) | marine metagenome | isolation source: Helgoland LTER site | place: Germany:Helgoland, sampling...
TCGAAAAATGGCGATTGATCGTCGCGAGGCGGTCACGGCGCGGTGTTTACGACGAGGCATGTTTTCCGAGTATTCTTATTATTCTTTAAAACGACGACAGGAACAACAACAACACGTGTTAAAAAGGTCTTCCTCCTCTTCCTCCAAATCGTATTTACACCTCGCCGCGAAAGCGACCGAGATGACTCGAACGCAGAAACGAATCAATCGCGGGGGGTACTGAGAGATAGAGATTTAGAGAGAGTATTATGTGTAACGAATCTCGCGCGCCGCTCGTAAACTCTTATAACAGATCAGATCAGCTCCAAAGCTTCTTAGTATTTTTTAAAATCGAAGCGTTTTTTTTTTGTTCAAAACCCTCAAAAATTCTGCCCTATTTTTCCTCGTTTGACGGCTCCTCTGCTCCTACGAACTCTTTCTCATTTGCTGCTTTTGAACCGTCTGAGAAGAAGAAGACGACAAAGAAGAAGAGAGAACCTCTTCTCAGCGACGACGACGATGATGAGTAGCGGTAGCAGCGCGACGAGAGCTTCGAGCGGTTCGACCGGAGCGACGACGTCTTCTTCTTCTTCTTCTTCTTCTCCCAAGAGGAGTTTGAGGAGAAATGTCGTCGCGCAAATGTCGTCGATCAATTCTTCCTCTTCTTTGATGAGTGGAGCGTTATCCAGTCGCCGCGAGAATGCAGTGAAAGCTTCGACGACGAGAATACGTTTTCGAGAAAACGGTCAACAGCAAAGAGGAGGAAAAGGAGGAAAAAGAGGCGGAGTATACATCGTCGCGAGGCAGATAAAACCAAAAGGCATGAGCCAAGAGAAATGGGAGCAAATGCAAAAACAGCAGGATAAAAACTATAAACTGTTCAGCAAACGAGCGAAGGAGAGGATTGCCACGCAAGGGCCGAGAATTAACGACACGAGAGGCACGGAAACGTATTTGACGTACGAATCGGTGGCGGAACCGTTGGATTTGAAGGAACCGAAGTGGTCGAGGATGAAGGAGTTACCGATGCGGGAGTTTCAGAGGGCGATTAACAGTTCGAAACCTGGAGGGATGGTGAGGACGTTTGAGGTTTGGGAACCACCCATGTGGGGATATCTGCCACCGCCACCGTTGAGGACGATGCCGAGGAAACGATGGTATAAGGTGACGTTAGGGTACGATTTGGTGGATAGTTTAGACGCGACGAAAATCGTCGCGACGAAAGATACGGAGTACATCGTGAAACCGGCGACGGAGACGTTAGAGAAAGCGTGTAGGTTGATCGCCGAGCAGAGAGGTGTTTGGTACACGTACCACCAAAAATACGCGACGAACAGGTACGGACAGTTACAGTTTATCGGTATGGCTGTGGGCGGGTTTGTGTTTTTAATGGGGTCGATTTATTTAGGCATCATGAAAAAGAACGCCATCCCGACCGATTTGATACAGGCCGTACAGTTCGCGCAGTCCGGAGTTTCCGCCAGAAAAGATGGGACCGTGAACGTCACTTTAGAAGATATTGGTGGTTTGGAGAATATTAAAGAGGATTTGGACGAGATTATTCGGTTTTTGAAGGATCCGACGACGTTTACGAAGGTTGGCGCGAAACCGCCGAAAGGGATTTTGATGGAAGGTGGACCTGGGGTTGGCAAGACGTTGCTCGCAAAAGCAATCGCGGGTGAAGCAAAAGTGCCGTTTTACAGCATGGCTGGTTCAGAATTTGTGGAAATTATCGTCGGCGTTGGCGCGGCGAGAGTGAGAGATTTGTTCAAACGCGCGCGCCTGAACGCGCCGTGCTTGATTTTCGTAGATGAAATCGACGCTTTAGGTACCGCGCGGGCGAGCGCCGGAACGCGAGGAACAGAAGAACACGAGCAAACGTTGAACCAGTTGTTGACGGAGATGGATGGTTTCACGCCGGATACCGGAGTTGTTTTTATCGGCGCGACAAACAGAGCGGATTTGTTAGATCCGGCATTGTTAAGGCCCGGGAGATTCGATCGTAAGATTGAAGTGAACAAACCGAACGTGGACGCGAGGCAAAAAATCTTGCAAATTCACCTGTCAAAACGAAACGTGAATCCAGACATCGATACCGCGAGATTGGCGAGAAATTTACCGGGAATGACGGGCGCGGAAATTGCGTCGGTGGTGAATGAAGCCGCAGTTCACTGCGTGCGACGAGAAGGCTCGCAAATCGAAGAGGAAGATGTTATGTACGGATCAGATCGCGTTTTATACGGCGTGAGAGGCAAGGCGCACGACAAAGATGAGCTTTTAACGAAACTGATCGCCTGTCACGAAGTTGGACGCGCGGTGGTTCAGGAAACGTTGAGGAAAGAAACGAAATTGTTGGAGCCGTGCGAGTTCATTTCGATCGTTCCGAGAGGCTTTCAAGCGGCGACGACGTTATTTTCTCGCTTCGACGATAACGAGTACATGTATCCTACGCGAGAACGCTTGATGGAACGCGTGGAAGTCTTAACCGCCGGAGTTGAAGCTGAAAAATTGGTGTACGATGAAGTATCTTCCTACGGCACCGATTACGGTAAAGAAGCGATCGACTTGTTGCGAAACGTTGTGATCAACCAAGGCTTGGGACAGCCCGGGATGTTGACCGCGTACACGCACGACCCGACCGCTTTGAGCGGGTACGACTTGAAAACCGAACGCATGCGATCGACTATTTCCGCCAACGGTGAGAACGTGGACGTGGAAGAAAATAAAATTTTAGCCGGCAACATGAGAGTGACGGACAAAGGGCACTTACAATACGCCGAACGCAAAATCTTTCAAATCATGAAAGAGGCGCGAGAAAACTCAAAGTCCATTTTGACCGCGTACAAAGCCGCGGTTAAGAAAGCGACGGAAGAATTAGTAGCGAATGAAACGTTATCTGGCGATCGATTACGGCAAATTCTCGAAGAGTATCCTCCGGCGGGCGATTACGCGAAGACGGGTCCAGACACGCCGTGTAAGATTTTGCCGACGGAAGAGGAGGAAATGCGAAACGGCTGGCGAAACGAACCGGATCCTTTGAAAAAATTTGAATATTTGAAACAGTTCTACGGCGATATTAGTCTCGACCCGCCCGGACCGATGAAAGATCGCCGAACGAAAGAAGATAACGCTGGTTTGCTTTCGTTTCAAGAACACACTTGGAAGTACGCGGTGGAGAAAGTGTTGCCGAAAAAAGGGCGAAGACAAGGCGTGCACTGGGAACCATGGACCGTCGCGGCTATGAAGATGAACGAAAGAGAAAATCCAGGTTGGCGAGCGATGGAAATCGCGAGGTTGTGGAAAGAACACGAGGCGTACCTGTTGCCAAAGATGCAAAAAGTTGTACAAGAGTTGAACGAGAAGCGCGACGGCGGAGAGAAATTGACGCGCGAAGAAGAGCGCAAATTGATCGTGCTTCCAGAACAGATCGCAGAAATCGAAGGTAGGATTGAAAATGGCTATCCCGAAGGTGCTGGCTTAGGCGTCATGGATTTGAAAATTCCGGATAAGTTTGTCTTCAACATTCAAGAACGCATGGTGAAGGAGAAGCAGCGACGGTGGTACAAAGATAACGTGCACCCGATGCTTGAGAATATGGATTTGGACATATTCGCAGAAGACGATTTGCGCACGGCTTATAGGAAGAAAGAGGCGATGTTACACAAACTTGACCCGGACCGTCCGTTACCGGAAGGCTATACGGCGCCGTATAAACCGGGCGTGACCAAGGAGAGATGGTTTTAAAAAGTAGACGTTATAATAAAAACGCAGATTCTAAAATCTTCATTTAGTTCTCGTCCTCGTTCTCGCCTTCGGAGGGTTTCTCCTCCTTTCCTTCTTGTTCTTGAGCAGTCTCTTCTTCTTTTTGCTTCTCTGCCGGCATCGTTTCTTCCGTTTCTTCTGTCGGTTCCGCCGTCGCCACTTCCGCCTCTTCCGTTTCCATCGTCGTTTCCATCGTCGTCGTCGTCGTCGTCGCAGGCTTCAAACCTTCCGCAAAGTCGAATCCGAGCTCGTCGCCCATACCAGCACGTTTTAAGTCGAGCACGTCATCGTTCTCAGGTTCGACTGGAGCGTTAACTTTCTCTTCTTTCTTTTCTTCCTCCGCCGGGAGCGTCCCATCTTTCACGAACGCGTCGATTTCGCTATCCGAAACCGTCGGTAGCTTCATCTTCTTTGCCGGAATTGGTTCCGCTTCCGCTTCGCTACTAGAAGTCTCTTCTTCTTTTTCTTTTTCTTCATCTTCTTCTTTCGGAGACGTCTCAGACGAGTTGTCCTCGTTTAACACGACCGCACTTTCATCATACTCCTCCTTTCTCTCCTTTTGCGTTTCGTCTTCGCTTTCTAATTCCTTCTCCTTGACGTCTTCCTCTTTTTCTATCGCCGATAACTCGGCGTCGCTGCTCACGTTGTCCGCGTTTTCCTCCGTCGCGACGAGACCGGCGGTAAAATCAAAGCCTTCGGAAGAACTCGCATTGCTCACGTCGAGCATCATTTTTTTAGCGTCGTCCTCCGGAAGTTCTTCGTCGTCAGTCTTCTCCTCCTTCTTCTCTTCATCCGCCGCGGCACCAGCTTCCTCTACTTTCTCTTCTTTCTCTCCTTCTTCTACGTCTACCGGTGGTGGATACAAAACCTTATCTTTTGGCTTACCGATATTCTTGGTTGGCACTTTCGTGAGCGCAGGTTCCGTGAATTTTTTCGGCGGCGCGTTTGACTCTGGTTTCGGAGGAGCAGAGAGATGATTCGCTTCTTCTTCTCCCTCGTCTCCCTCTTCTTTCGGAATCGCGCCGACGAGTTTACCAATGTCGGGATGCGCGCTCATTTCTTCGTGATTACTCTTCAACGATTCCAAGTGATCGCTGCTCGAGTCGTCATTTCCTTCTTCTTCCTCTCCTTTCGGAACAAACTCACCGTCAATTTCAGGCGTTTTCGCGAGCGACGCCCCTTCTTCTTCTTTTTGTTCTTCCTCTCCCACCTCCTTTTTCTCTTCTCCCTCGTCGTCGTCTACTTGCGACGACGAGTTCTCTTCCTCTTCCTTCGGAGGAAGAGTTTGTCTATTTACCATCGCCACGACTTCTTCGTTCGTCTCTCCAAACGCGTTCTTCGCGAACGGATGATGATTATCACTTTGCTTCTCCACCTCCTCTTCCGCGGTTGCCGCCAAATCTTCCTCCTCCTCCTCCACTTCCTCCTCTTCCTTCGCCTGTTCCGGTTGCGCTTCCTCCTCTCCCTCTTCCGCCGGAGGATGCTCGTACTTCTCTCTCTGTTCCATCAACAACTCCTCGGAATCCGCGACATCGTACCCGCTTCGTTTCCCTTCCGCTCTCTTCTTCTTACTCGCCGCGGCGGCGTCGAATCCAATCGACGCCGGCGCGGACCCGCTCCCCGCGCGTCTCGGCGCCGACCCTCCGGAAGAAGAAGAAGACGCCATCACCGTCACGCTCTCCATCCTCTTCCTCTCTTTCCTCGCGCCACTTCCGCTAAAATACGTGCTAAACAGCGCAAATACGATAACCAACAACACGCACTGTCGAACGCGTTTGTTCTTAAAGAAACCTTTCCTCCCGCCAGCCGCGAGATCGGAGGAGGATCCGAACCCGGTCGTCGGTCTCCTCGAGGAGACGTGCGCGTTCGCCCCAAAATTCCTCGGCGACGGTTTCGACTTCCCCGGTTTCCAATCGTCAAAATCTGCTTCCGTTTCATCCTCGTCCGACCAAGACGTGGACCCGGCGCTGATTTTACGTTGTTGTTGTTGTTGTTGTTGTTGTTTCATCGCCGCCGCGGACGCCGCCGTGGGAGACTTTAATTGACCACCAGAACCACCCAAGTGAATCTTCGCCGTCGGTGTGCTCTTCTGCGTCTTCACTTTTTGCGTTGGTTTTTCCCAGGAATCGTCCTCGTAATCCGATCCATCGTTTCCTCCTCCTTTAGACGACGGCGGGGTTGACGTTTCTCTCAGGTTTTGCTTCACCAACTTCTTACTCTTCGCCGGTGTGCTCGAAGTGGATGACATTTTCTCCCCAAAGTGATGATTATATCAAAGCTTTTATACTCGTCGTCTGCGATTTGTTTTTGCGCTTCCGACTCGAACGAGAGAGAGAGAGAAGCCTCTTCCTCGTTTTCGTGCCTTTGCTCGTCTTTTGCGGAGCTTTCAGGAGAGAGCACTGAGTAGTTTTCTCTCGCGCTTTTGATTTTGGATTAATGGTGATTTCAAAGTATCTTTATATGCGTCTTTTTTTGTGGTACGAGACGACGATGAGAATATATAAAGGCAACGATGATGACGACGATGATAATGATGATCTGTGTTGTACTATTACTAATAATGAATAAATTATTTAATTCTTTTCGCGGCTTGTTTGACGTTTATTCGTTTCCTGGGATCGTTCTCGCACAAATCGCAGACGACGTCCCACATGTTCGCTTCGTCCAAGACGGCGAAATCGCAAGAGGTTTGGGTGAACAGAGCGCCTTTGACTGGAGCACCATCCTCTCTCCATTTTCTCAAATCGTTTCCGTAGGTTTGGATTAAACTCGTTCGCATGGAGCTCATGCTTGTTTCGCTGTAGAGTTGCGGGACGGCGAAGCGTAAGAGGGTCATGCCGCACGAGTAGCTGTCGAATTTTTCCGTCGGGACTTCGCCGGTGGAGGAGATTTTCGCGCCGAAGTTTACGCCGAGCAAGTTTTTGGTCATGCCACCAAAACCGTAGCCAGACCCGGTGGTTTCGAACTGTTCGGGAGCGCCGTAGGTCGGGTCGAATATCGCCCCGCTCTCGAGGATTCTCTTCTTGCCGATTTTCAAATCGCACGCCGCGCCGGCGTCGATCATGACGAACCTCTTCGCCGAAGATTTCCCGTAACTCTCCTCCGCGATTAAAATATTCGCCGGTTTCACGTCCCTGTGAATAATACTCGCCGCGTTCACTTTACCCACCGACTCTAACAAAGTCTTCGCGCCCAACTTCAAAATCTCCGCGTCCGTCGCTTTCGGTTCTCCCATCGCCCTTTTCACCTCTTCGAAGCACCCGTTCTCGCCTTTTCTTAAACACGTCTCCAACGTCGTCGACCCTTGGTACCCGAACACTAAGTACACGTTCGCCCCGGCGACGCCTATAAAAGGTGCCGCGCCGTCGTTGTTTTTCAATCGGTTCAGCACGTTCAGCTCGTCCTGGTAGAAGGAATCCACGTCTCGCCCCATTTTTTTGTTCATCGATTTCAGAACCACTCGAGTGGTGGTCGTTTTCCCTCCTTTCTTTGTTTCATCTTTCAACTCGCCTAAAAACACCGACCCGAACGCGCCTTCGCCGATTTTAACGCCTTTTTTTACCCGTGTTAAGGATATGTCGATTTTGGGGGCGTTCAATTCGTCTTGGTCCACCGAGCCGAGTTGAAAGGCGTGGACTTTGAGTGAACATTTTGATGATGATTTTCCCGACGGGGAAGACTTTTTTGCGGCAAAAGAACAGGACGCGAAGAAGGAGGAACTGTGTCTCGCGGATAAATATACCGACGACTTTTGATGAGAGGATGATGATGACGATGAAGACGCATTTGGTCGGAGTATTCTCGTCGTTTGCGGCGCGTAAGATATCATCATCAGGTTGCTTTGTGTTGATGTGTTAAAAAGATATGGAGAGATAAGGAAGATATTCGAGAGAGGAGTTTGACGAGCGAAGCATCATTAAGAGGAGAGCATCTGAAGCTCAAAAAGAAACGACTGAAAAACGAGTTTTGTTGTTGGTCTCCTCATATCTGTTAGTATTAGTATTACAACAAAGACTGCTGAAAAAGTGCTTCCCACTTCTTTCCATCTCGCTCGGGCCCGCCGTCGCCTTCTTTCGTCCCGATGACGAACGCTTTGTTTCTCGCCAAATCGCTCGCCAAGCTAAACGCGACGCAATCGGCAACCGCGATTCGACTCGTTTCTTGCGGGTCGAAGTCGTCTCCGAGTTTGATTTCCACCTGACGTCGTTCCGAGCTTGTGGCTTTTAAGAGCGTGTTCAAATCGTACGACGTGTACGGACCGTCGGTGAGTCGTCCCGGGCGGACGATGGTGTAATCGAACGTATCGTCGTTTTCTTTCTGCGTCTGTTCTAAATATTTCTCCGATTTCCGCTTATATTTCAAAACGCCGAATAAGTTCAAGATGACGTACGGCATTGAATCCGTTCTCGTCACCCCAACCGAGGAGATCAACACGAACCTGCTCTTGTCATTGTTGTTATTCGTATCACTCGTATTCCTTTCATTAAAGCAAATCTTCCGCGCCGCGCGGATGACGTTCGCGGTCGCAATATCGTCCGTCTGTTCCGGCCCGTTGTTCTCTTTCCACCGCTGCGACGGGAACGCCGTCGTTCCTAAACAGCACACGATATCCACCACCACTTTCGCTTCTTCTCCTCCTTCCGTCATTATCGCGTCTAAAACCTTCTCCACGTCCTTTTCCTCTCTGACGTCTACTTCGGTCACTCGCAATCTTGCGTTTGTTGATGACGACGACGACGACGACGAAGCTGAAGAAGCGTTGTTTTTCGTCTTAAGTTTAGCCTCGCCCGTCTCTTTATTTCGGCACATCGCGTGGACGACGTCGTATCTTCTGTTCTCGTCGAGGAGGAGTTTCGCGCAGACGAGTTGTCCGACGCCACCAGTCGCTCCAAACACGATTGCAATTCGTTTCGTTTGGTCTTCTTCTTTTGTTTCGGTTTCGTTCGTCGACGCGACAGCAACGGCACGTCGTCGTCGTTCTCGTCGTGAAGGTCTTCTCGATGATGACGACGACGACGACGAAGTCGCCTTTAACGAAGGAGCCGCAGCAGAGCGCATTGTTATGGTATTAAAACGTGTGTTTGTAATGACGAAAAGATACGCGAAAATTACTCAGATGTAAAAAATGTCACACGCATCTCACTTCTTACCGTGGAATGTATATCACAACAAGCTGATGATTTTGTCTTTTTGATGAGAAGAAGCACATCTCTCGTCGTGCTTTTAATGTGTCTCTCTTTTATATCTCGCCTTCCCTTTGTTTGGCACGGGATGATGATGATCTCAATTTTTATTATCCGAGTCCAACGCCTCCGCCGTTTCCGAGACCACCGCCGCCGTTTCCAAGCCCGCCAGCGTTTCCAAGCCCGCCAGCGTTTCCAAGTCCGCCTTCGAGAGTACCGCCGCCAAAGTTAGAAGGCTGAAAGCTTTCTTGCGAAGGTTCTTGTTCTCCTCCTCCGCCGCCTCCGCCTTCTTCTTCTTGGGAGGAGTAATCTTCTTGGGAGGAGTAATCTTCTTGCGAGGAATAATCCTGCTCTCCTCCACCGCTTTCTTCTTGCGAGGAGTAATCTTCTTGCGAGGAATAATCCTGCTCTCCTCCTCCGCTTTCTTCTTGCGAGGAGTAATCTTCTTGCGAGGAATAATCCTGCTCTTCTCCTCCTCCTTCTCCTTCTCCTTCTCCTGGTTGTTCATCGACTCCTTCGTCGATACCATTCAAAGCGTTTTCTTCTCCCTCGACATCCGGTAAAGTTCCTTCTTCTTCTTCCGTCGCCGCTTCGGTCGGCTCGCGGACCGGTTGGTCGTCTTCCCCCGATCCGTCTTCTTCTTCTCCTCCTTCTCCTCCTCCTTCTTCTTCTTCTTCGCCGTCAACGTCGACACCGTCTATACCTTCGATGGGATCGGGTACATCTGGATCTTGCTCTCCTGCGGTCACCGGATCATCCACCGGATCTAGAACCGCATCGGTCAATTGCTCTTCGGACAAATCTCCCGGTTGAGGATCGCCCGCGGCTGCCTCGTCCGGCGTTAAGGGTTCATCCGCAGGCACCTCATCAACAGCGGGCGCGTCAAAACCACATCCTCCAATATTTCGGCACTCATCAGCGCCGAGACTTTCCACCGGTTGTGGCGGTTGCACGATTGTTTTTTGAAAGATATTAATGTTGATGTTCACGTTGTTATTGATGACGTTCACGAAGGTTGGCGAAGAGATGTATCGCGTCGGCGACCACTCGCAATATTCGCATCGACCGTAAATCGGTTTAATGATTGGAACAAATCTCACCTCCAAAGCGTACGCCAGGCAATTGTAGCACCCAACGACGCCGCCGTAGTACTGACTTGGAACTTGTTTACACCAACCGCAACACCCGGGTCGATACGCAATCACGCAGTCTCGACACAATGGCGGAGGAGCCTGAATCAACATTTCCCAAGGCAGATTTCTGCACCACGACGCGCAGCAATACTCCAGAGAGCACGAAAATGGTTTCACTCTCCTCGCGCACTGAGGCACCGCGCACTGGCGTATTTTCACCCTCTGTCTTCTCGAGATCAAAAAGCACCACGGGTTGGAACACACACGCGCTCTTTGCAACAAAGCGCGTCGATACGATGCTGGTAAAGAAGTCTCGTTTTGTTGCACGAAACCGAAACACGCGGTGAAGCCGCCGCCCGAAAAAGATGAGACTGAGAGCAAAACGACGAGAGAGAATAAAAGGAGGAGGACAACGGATGATTTCCTCCTCGCGAACATCTCACCGCGTATCGACGAAAGCGTGTACAGATGTGTCTCTCTTTTGTATCTCTAACAACAAAAAGTTGTTCGTGTATTTTGGTGCAAATCGAAAAGACGTTATTAATTTAACAACAACAACAAAAAAGAACAAAGACATGAAAGAGGCATTTTACTTGTTTTTTGCCTCCTGCCATGCAAAGAGATAATCTCAAAGTCACACACACGAAAAAAAGGAGGAGTAAAATCGAGAGGCGGATATTTCTTCTTTCGCGAATAATGGGACGAGATTTTGCGTCCTCGTCAGCTTTCAAAAGAGAGAGAGAGATTTTTCTTCAACCGCACGACGAGACTAAAAAACTGGACTCATCCGACCTCTCGTTATCACACATAATCATCTCAAGTCTCATCTCATCACTTGCGTTTTCCGTCGTTGTAACACAAAACGCTCCGTTATCATAACACAGACACACGCGCGCGCGAGAACACGAGAACGAGAAACGACTGATTTTACGAACAGAGAATGTCATCGTCAGCATCGGGGGCGGTATTGAAAAACTCAACATCTTTTTTCTCATCTAAGAAAACGATCAAAACGAATACTAAGAATACCACTTTAAAGAATACTAAGAAAAGAATGAAACCATCGTCGAAAGCCGCGACGGCGGTGTTACAAACCGAACACAAAGGTTCTTTAATCTCGTCCACGTCCGAATGGAACGCACTGAAAGAACACGTGAAAGATATCGAGAAGACACATCTGAGAGATTTGTTGAAAGATTACAATCGGTGCGAGAATTTGACCTTGGAACACGACGGCGTGTACGTGGATTACGCGAGACAACGCGTGACGGAAGAAACGATGGAGAAGTTATACGCGTTGGCGAGAGCGAGCGGGGTGAAGGAGAAAATCAACGCCATGTTTTCAGGGGAAGCGATGAACTCGACGGAGAACAGAGCGGTTTTACACGTCGCGACGAGAGCGCCGAGGTCGAAAGTCATCAACGTGGACGGGTCGAACGTCGTGCCGGACGTGCACGACGTGTTGGACAAGATTAAAGACTTTTCGGACCGGGTGAGAAACGGTGAATGGGTCGGGCACACGGGATTACCGCTGACAGACGTCGTGTGCGTTGGGATTGGCGGGTCGTTTTTAGGGCCGTTGTTTGTGCACACGGCGTTGAAGACGAACCAATCGCACGCCGCGGACGCGCAAGGGAGAAATTTGAGGTTTTTAGCCAACGTCGATCCGGTGGACGTGGCGAGAGCTTTGAACGGGTTGAACCCAGAAACGACGTTGGTTGTGGTCGTCTCGAAAACGTTCACCACGGCGGAAACTATGTTAAACGCGAGAACGGTGCGACAGTGGATCATCGCCGCGTTAGGTAAAGAGGCGGTGAGCAAGCACATGGTGGCGGTATCGACCAACTTGAAGTTAGTCAGCGAATTCGGCATCGACCCGAAGAACGCGTTTGCGTTTTGGGATTGGGTCGGCGGGAGATATTCCGTCTGCTCTGCGGTAGGCATGTTGCCGTTGGCGTTGCAATACGGGTTCGAGACGTGCGAACAGTTTTTGAAAGGCGCGTGGAGCATGGACGAGCACTTTGCGACGGCGGAGTTTGAAAAGAACTTGCCGGTGACGCTCGGTTTGATTTCCACGTGGAACGTCTCGTTTTTGGGTTGCGACGCGAGAGCTATTTTACCGTACTGTCAAGCGCTCGCTAAGTTAGCGCCGCACATTCAGCAAGTCGCCATGGAATCCAACGGGAAAGGCGTCACCATCGACGGGACGCCGGTGGATTATCCAACCGGTGAGATTGATTTCGGAGAACCCGGTACGAACGGCCAACACTCGTTTTACCAGTTGATTCACCAAGGCCGCGTGATTCCGTGCGATTTCATCGGCGTGATTAAATCTCAGCAATCCGTATACTTGAAAGGCGAAATCGTTTCCAACCACGACGAGTTGATGTGCAACTTTTTCGCGCAAGCGGACGCGTTGGCGGTTGGTAAAACGCCCGTGGAATTGAGAGCGGAAAATTGCCCGGACACGCTCATCCCGCACAAAACCTTCACCGGTAACCGACCGTCGTTATCGATTATGCTCCCTGAATTGAACGCGTACACTACCGGGCAACTCTTATCGTTGTACGAACACCGCGTCGCGGTACAAGGCTTCGTGTGGGGGCTGAACTCCTTCGACCAATGGGGCGTCGAACTCGGTAAAGTTTTAGCGACTCGAGTCCGAGCGACCATGCACGACAAACGAAACGAAGGGAAAATGTTGGACTCCAGCGACGGATACAATCACAGCACGGAGAGAATGTTGAACAGATACTTACAAGGTAAAGCGCAGTTGAAATACGACACTCCGAGCGACGTCTTTCCGTGCGATTTGATCAATAGCGAAGAGTGCAGACCGCCTTCCAGTTACGCTTAAAACTATATATAAATAATAATAAATATAAAAAAGAGAGAGAAGAGGGAGAAGAAGAAGTAAAGAAGAAGAAGAAGAAGAAGAGTGAAACGCAGAGAACACGCAGCCACGAGCCTGCGACGACGACGACGACGACGGACGACGTAAAGCAAAATAATAGAAACAGAGAGAAAAAGAGAGAGAGAAAAAGAGAGAGAGAGAAGAGAGAGAAGAGAGAGAGAAAAAGAGAGCGCAAAAAGCGATTCAAGTTCACGCACTACTTTGTAACAGCATCACACATATCCAAATATGTTCACATTTTTCCCTCTTTTGAGAGAATTTGACACACGAAAATATCTCACAAAACTTGCTCAAATTCCTCTCATCGCTCTCTCTCGTTGTCGCACAAAAATGTTCGCCTCTGTCTCCTTTTCGACGACAAACTCATCGCACGCTTTCGCTTTAAATCGTTGTTCACGTCGTCATCATCGCTCAGCGACCAAAACCCCGATTATTATTAGTGCGGAAATGGAAGTCCCGGAAGTCAAAGGCTTGTCAAAAGATCCCTGCGATACGTTCGAGTGCAAAGGAACGTCACCCGCGGTGGAATCAAGTTTACGACAACTCGCCCGAGATTTACGAGACGGGAAAGATTCGAACAGAAGTATATTCCCGTACGCGAAAGACGTGCGGTTTTCAGACGGCGCGAGACGATTCTCGGGGAGCGAGAAGTTTAAGAGTTGTAACTGCGAGTTGAATTCGATATTCGGAGGGGAGAAAATATCTTCGAGCGATAAGAGTAAAACTAACAATAACGATAATATAAGGAATAGAAAGTTTACGAACTGGGTGGATTCGATCGAGGTGTTACCAGGCGGGAGCGTGGCGAAGATTTTGTGGCGGATAGAGAGTAAAGACGGGAAGGCGAAGGTGAAGGTGGAGACGACGTTGGAGATGAATTTAATCACGGGGAAAGTTTTATCGCAGGACGATCAGTGGACGTTTTTGAAAGGTGGGGAGATTATCGAGTCGAAGAGAAAAGCGTTGGCGGTTCCGGATAAGGTTGGGAACGCGATGGATGAAATTATGCGAGCCGTGGACGACGCGACGCGAGCGGCGAGGGAGTTAGTCAATAGTAAAAATGGAGGCGAGGATGATTTCGCGGTGGATCCGAACGATCCGATGAAGTTTTTCTCCTACGAGAATAATCAAAATCGAAACTTGAGCGAGTTTGCATTGCTGCTGGCGTTGCTCTTTTTGATTAGTAAATTGTACGAACAGGTTGCGCTGCTTAAGTAAAGTAATAATATACCAGTAATAAAGGACAAAAACCGAGATTGGTGGACCATACTACTACTGTGCATCTAAACGCAATTTAATAATAACTACTACTGCTACTGCGACATCTACTACTCCTACTACGGAGTTTTCTGTCCGTTGTTTGTCTCTATCAAATTTGCCGCTTTGCAATCTTCTTTTAACAACAAACGTTTTTTCGGCGTCGGAAGCTTGTTAATCTCCTTCGTATTTCCGTGTTCGGTTTGCGCGACGAGATCTTCTAAAAATCTCCCTAAATCGTTATCAGTCGATTCCATGAGCGACCCTAAGATGGCATTCGCTGTTTCCATCGTATCTTCTGGCTTTTCCATGAGATCGGCGATTTTATCGAGTTCTAACTCCGTGACGTGGTGGCCAAACTCGTCGTCTTCTTCTTCGTCTTCTTCCACGTCTGAAAACGCGAGCTCTTCTCGTTCGATGTTTTTATTACTTTTCGCTGAATTCATAGTTGGCGTAGGATTTGGCGTTCTACCCGTCTTCTTGTGCAACGTGCGCACGATGACGTCTGCAATCTTTTCTCGAACGTTCGCATCGTCTAAAGACTGCTTGTATATCGTTTGCTTGTGCTTGCGTTGCGGCGCCGCTTGCTTCTTCTTGTTTCTTCTCTCCTGATGATTCGTTGTATTCGTCGCCGCGGCAATATTTTGTTCCACCTCAACTCGTTGCTGTCGCGGCCGCGCTGCTGCTGCTCCTGTTGTTGCGTCTGCTGCTGCTACTGCCAACACTTCTGCTGCTGTACCATCTTCGTCCTCTCCCCTCGCCGCTATTATGCCAACCACGCCTTCCCTCCCGTCGTCGTCGTTCCGCAACCCCGCCGTTGTCTCCTTTTCCTCCTCCTCCGTCGCGATGTTCCCGAACGCCTCCTCGCACTGTCGAAAGATCATCTTCATCGGTTCGTTCGTGCTTTTCTTTCTTCTCAGCTCTTTCGCTTTCATGGATAAAAACTCTCCCATGATTTCGCGCAGCGGTTTCACTCTCGGCAGGAGAGCTTCTTTGTCTTCGTCTTGACTTCCATTTTTGGTCCCCAACGCGTTCAACATCTGCACCATCATCAGTTTCTTCTTCTTCTTCTTTAACTTCGTATTATTCTCCTCTTTTTCCTCCTCCTTTTCTGAAAATGATTTTGGTGTCTTCAGTCTTCGTTTCATCTCTTTCGTCATCTTCTCCGCCGCGTCTTTATACCCGTTCGATTGGAGGAAGTTGTACACCAACGCGAACATGTCAAAATCGGACGGAGTGGAGTTTACGTTTTGTTTTCTTTTTAAACTGTTCGTCTTATTTTCGTTCACATCGTCGCTCCCATTCTCGCTCGCGTTTCTCGTCATCGCGTTTGTTCTCTCTCTCTCTCTCTCTCTCTCTTCGGAAGTAAGCGCTCTCTGATGATGAATAATGACGGAGAGAAACAAATGAGGAAAATTTTGAATTTTAACGCACAAGCAAGAAGAGGAAAAGCGCGTATATGCGTGTCTATTCTTTCACAGTCTTTTTCTCTCTCTCTCTCTCTAATTCTGATGTTCGTACAAGTCTTGTTGTTGTTTTTGTGTTACTATTATGAGGCGTGCACTTCTAAGTCTTCGTATCGCCAACCCCAACCTTCTGGTAATGGGCAGTTGTTGTCGAGGAGGTATTGTAAACATTCGGGGTGGTTGTTCATGTACGCCACTTCTACGGCGTCCTCGTCCCAAGGCGCTTTGGCGGTTTCGCGCAAGTACTTCAAACAGTCTAAATGGCCGTTCTCGGCCGCAAACTCACAAGCCTGTGCGTCATATTCATCATACTTACGCTCGACAAGATATTGAAGTATATGAAGATGACCAGTTTTAGCCGCCGAAGTGGCAGTGTCCCAATCCCAAGGCGCTTTGGCGGTTTCGTGCAAGTACTTCAAACAGTCTAAATGGCCGCGCATGGCCGCAAACATACACGCACCTTCGAGATATTTATCATACTTACGCTCAACAAGATATTCGAGTATGTGGAGATGACCATTTTCAGCCGCCCAAGAGGCAGTCCAACCATCCCAAGGCGCTTTCGCTTCTTCGTGTAAGTATTTGAGTATCTCGAGACGACCTCCTGAGGCAGCGCATCCACACGCAACCCAATTGATAGGGCACTCATTTGCAACACAATACTTGACCATTTCCAGATTACCTTGACGTGCGGCCGCTTGAATCGTCCATTCATGCCACTTACACTGTTTCTCCTCTCGCGCCCACTTGAGCAACTCGAGTTTATTCGTTTCAGCAACTCTCATGCAGAAATATGTTTCGGTCCACCAACTCGGCCACAACGATTTATTCTCCCACACAAACTCCAAAGTCGATATCGACGACATCTCACTCACTTTCAACTTCTTTTTCAAATCACCCGCGCGAGACGATCTCTTAATCAACTTTCTCGTTTCACTATTCACCTCGTGCAAGAATTTGAGATCGGTCCCGTTCAGTTTACACATCACGTGCTTCTCCACGATATCGCGACACGCGCCGCCACTCAGCGACGCCTCCCTGAACAAACGCCACAACGGTAAAGGCTCACTCTCGAGAACCTTTCCTCGTCTCTCGTTTTGTTCCTCTTCCGTCCAGTATTCGGAGGACATCATCCTTCTTTCGTCTTTCGGATGAATGAATGAGATCTCGCTTTTTTTTATAATAACGCCAATTTTTATTTTTTTCCCTTCTTTTTCTTCTCTTGGAATTTTTGTCCGCAACATTGGACGAAAAGAACAACACTTGACAAAAAGCGCTCGTTTCATACGAGTTTTGTCTCGTTTCTTCGAGAAAAGGGTACACACACGGTACTTTTGTTCTCGGAAGAAAGGGTTTAAAAGAGCGCGAGAAAAGGTGTGTGTCGTGATACCGACGGAGTGAAACGCCTTTCTCTCTCTCTCTTTGTGTGTTCTTAGTAGTAGTAGTACGTTTGCGTCATTTCTCATCTCTCTCGGATAACGCGAGAGACCGTTAGAGAAATCAAAATCAGTTTGATTCTTCTTTCGTCCTAATAAGAGGAGAAGTTTTGCGCGTAAAAGAAGAAGAAGAAGAAGTGATTATATTAAAGAAGAAGAAGAGCGAATAATAATGCGCGCGAACAACGTCTCGTTCAACCACGACAGCTCGTGCGTCGTCGTAGCGACGGAGAATGGATTCCGAATCCTAAAAGCAGATTCCGGGGCGTTGCTTCACAAATTCGATACCATAGGTCCAATGCGCATATGCGAAATGCTTCGCGACACTCGGTTAATCGTGTGCGTGGGCGACGGCGGAGGGTTAGAGACGCCGGATTTATCGCCGAGACGTCTGAAAATTTTAAACGTGGATTGGGAAACTTTAATCGCGGATTTGGCGTTTCGGACGACCGTAAGGAGCGTGAAGATGAACAGACACGTTTTAGTCGTTTGCGAGGACGAAGAGGTGACGGTATTCGAAATGAAAGGATTGACGAGGGTGATGAACGTGCCGCAAAGGAATGTTAACGCGGAGGGGAAAGGCGTGATGGCTATTAATAGCGACGCGGTGAGCGCGTCTGATTTTAGTAGTAGTAGCGAGAAGGGAGAAGAAAAAGAAGAGACGAAGGACGACGCAATAGCGACGAATACCAATAGTAGTTATTTAGCGGTCGTGTCGCACCTGTCCGAGACAACCGTCGTGATTTACGATTTGCACAACGTGCACGTGGCGACGGAGATTCCAAACGCGCACGAAGGACCGGTGGCGATGTTGGCGTTCTCGCAAAAAGGGGACATTTTAGCCTCCTGTTCGGTGAAAGGAACGGTGGTGAGAACGTGGGACGTGCCGTCTGGGGAACCGAGGAACATTTTTCGGCGCGGGTCGACGACGGCGGAGATTACGAGTCTACAGTTTGCGTACAGCAGTGAAAGATTCGCGTTCGAGCCAGAACTTTTAGCCGTGGCGTCTGATTCGGGAACGGCGCACGTGTTCCAATGCTTTGAGAGCGCTACTAAATCGAGTTGCAGTAACAAAGAAGAAGGTAAAGAAGACAAAGACGAAGAAGACGAAAAAGAAATCGATGAGGAAAAGAAAGTGGAAGCGATTGAGGCGAAATACAACGCGTCTTCCGCGTCCACGGCGCACAAAATCTTGCGCCTAGGAGGCCTGGTTTCAAAACTGGCACTCACGGGCGCAAAGAAAGTCACGAAGACGTCCGTGAATGCGCTCGCGAAAGTTTCGAGCACGGTTTTGCACACGACAGGCGTTTCCACCAAATTTACGAAGAGCTTCTTAGAACCGAAACGCGCCGCCGCGGTTATAAAATTACCGGCGCATAAACGAATGGCGGCGGCGAGGAACGAGAAATTCGCGATTGGTTTAGGAAGCGGCGAAAGTAACTTACAAGTAGACGTCGTTAATACGAATAAAATTAAAGCAGCAGCGGTGCCTTCACCAACTCAATCGCGGGTGGAATGGAACGTCGTCTCCATTCGACCGCCGGCGGATTTCAATCACGATGCTAAAACTATCGTCGTTGGCTCAAAAAGCAGTAGTCAGAAAAAGGATGCCGCTCTTAACACGCCGCCTTCGTTGAATCCAGACGACGAAGACGAAGATGTCGGAGATACTACCAATGAAGACGTCAAAAAGGAGCTGACCAAACGAGTCCGCGTCGTCTGCGCATCCTCGACGGGTATTTTGTACGACTACCGCGTTCGATTGAAGTCGTCGGCGCAAGCGGTAAATAACGACGACGACGACGACGACGACGGTGAGAACAATTCGCCACTCCTCGAAACAACGGCGAGTAGTACTACTACCAACAACAACAACAACAACAAGAGTGAGTGCGCTTTGGAGCGCGAAATCGCCATGCTTACCCCCGGTCCATCCGAGACGACGACGACGACGACGAGATTCACCGGCTTCTCCGGATGGCGACGACCGGGGTCCTCCTCCTCCAACTCCTCCTTCTCGAAAAAGCAACAAACGCAACAACAACACCAACAACCCTCGACCGCGGACGAGGAGGAAAACGCGCTCAAATACAGCATGATGCAAGCCAGTCAGTTGCGTTCGCCGTCCTCGCATGCGAGTTAAAAAAAAAAAGAGTCCCGCGCGCCGCGCGACGAGAGAGAGAGAGAGAAAGACAGAGAGAAGAAAACAGGAACAAAAGCGAAAGAAAGAGCGAACGCTGAACAAGCGTGGTCAAAAGTCGTCGTCGGCGAAAAGGCCTCGTTCCCGACGACGAAAGAGTGCAGAGCTTGACTCTCCTTTTTCTCGAGTTTTAAAAACAGACACAAAATTTGCAACCCTAAATTCGACAAGTAAGTGTAACACCCTCCGTTCGATTTAATGTATTCGTCATTTACTACACACGAAGACAAGTAGGAATAAGACGACGATGTTTTCTTCCTCTTCCTCGACGAAGCGATCGACGCTCGCGTTCTTCGCGATGCTGTTTTTCATCTGCATCGCCTCGTTTGCATCCGCCGCCAGGATTTCTCCGGCGATGAACGAGAATACTAATAATATTCCATCCGCGGACAGTAATGGTCTGATCCCGAGAACTCGAGTCCCAGCTCCGACGACGACTGGCCCGGCATCGGCGAGATTGGGCGCCTCCGGGAACTGGTTCGTGCACTCTTCGGTGCGTTCTTTTTTAGTGCTTTACTCTTTTTCTTCGTTTTGTTTTTCACTCTTCTTCTTCTTCTTCTTCTTCTTCTTCTTCTTCCGTGATGATGATGTTTTGATGAGGGCTGTGGAAAAGCAACAACACCCAAAACCCCATGCGGACCCCGACGAAGATCGAACGCCGAACAATCACAATCACAACAACAACAACCAAACACGAAACTGACCTTATTAAAATGAAACTTTTTTTAAATGTATTCACAACAACAACAACAACAATGAAAACAACTATGAAAACAACAGTGCATAATGGAAGCGCCGACGATCGGCGAACCGCAGAACATGGCCAAGATCGAGTCCGACGTCGTCAAGACGGTGATGCACGAGTTCGTGTACCACAACATCAAGAACTTGGGTTTCGACGAGTCGAACGTCCACGTGCACGCGTCCAACGGCGGTCACAGCGACGTCGTCGCCATCGAGTGGGAGATTGAATTGGTCCACAAGTATCAAGCCGAGGATACCGCCGGCTACTTCAACGGCTTGTTCCAAAACGAGAACTGGCATCAACACGTGACGAATTGGATGTCGTCCCAAGGCCAAGCAGCGGGCCTCCAAGCGGGGGAACTGTTGAAGAACTTGGACGAGTTCGAGTTAATCCTTCCGGCGCACTTGGATCAAAAGAAAAACACCGCCATGGACAGCGCGTCGCACTCGGCGGAAGTCCAAGCCTTGATTGATAAATGGCTCGAAAGCGAGAAGCCGGAAGCGAATACGATCACCTTGTTCGCCGGGTGCTCCCCGCTTTCGTCCTTGACGTTTCAACCGACTGACTTTGGCGCTCAAGTTGGCGCTTCTATCATCACCAAGTCTCTCAGCAATGATTTCAAATTCGACTCCGCCGTTGAGATGGAACAAACCGAGTGCGGTACTTTTAAGACCAAGATCTTGCCGAAAGCCGGCGAAGAGTTTGGCTTTTATTTGTTCTGGAAAACCAACGTGACTGAAATCGGCTCTGTTTCGGATATCGGTTGCGACGGTTCGGACACGAACACCTGCCCGCCGGGTGATGTCATCGCGTCCCTCGCTTCTTGCACCAACAGCGTCCAAAACCCGGGCTTTGTCTCGCACAACAGAGTTTTCGATGGCAGCACGTTGAACTACAACTGGGGCACCTGCGACTCGACTTGCGACAAGAAGCCGGCTACGTGCGCGGCTTCTCTTGGCGGTCCGGTCAAATACAAATTGACCTCGCACTCTCCGCTCGGTCTCATGAAGACGAAGATGTCGTCTTTTGCGTCGTCGCCGATCGCCTTCATCGGTGCCGCCGTCGTCGCCGTCGTCGCCGTCGTCGCCGCCTACAAGGCTAAGTTTGTCCGCTCGGGCGAGTCGTCCATCGCCGCCGCCAAGAGCGTCCAATACGGCGCCGTTCATTAATTTTTCAATAACAACACGAAGAAATTCTCATTAAAGAAGAGAATAAAGACGCGAACATGGGATGATGATGATGATGATGATGTTTGTTCGATTACTATTTAGACTCATTATTATAGGACGATGATATCTTTATCTCCTCCTTCGTTTTAAAATGAGCACTCTACCAATCAATGTTTTATGCGCACACGTATTTATCTTTGCACGCCTTTATTCACGCACACGTTTAAAGCAAAACGTCCTTTCGACGCACCACCAAATATCAGTCTTCGCCTTCGTTGCTTTTGTGATGGATGTGATGCAGAGCGTGCGAGTGCACGTCGTAATGATGGACTTTTGAAGAGTTGAAAGAACTTGGAAACTTAACGAACGATCCGAAAAGTATCGCAAAGAAAAAGAGCAGGAACAAGACGAGCGAGAATATGAACAGAGGCGCGTCGATGCGTTTCTCTTCTTCTTTGTTGTTGTCTTCTCGTTCTCGCTCTTTGTGTTTCATTTTCCCGTCGTCACCGCGTCATATCTCTTCACTTTTTATTTCCATTTTATCCATTTTAAAGTAACAACTTTTCCCGGATATTTATTCTCGTTATTAAACATCGCGCGTTTCTGCGACATCGTCTCGAGAAAAGAACGCATCAAAAGAGAAGAGTAACGATGCGTTCGTCGTCCTTTCGCTCCTGCTCTTCCGAAAATCCTCCTCACCGATCGTCTCGATTACTAAAAGAATGAAAGAAGATTTGTATTCGATTTTAGGCATCGCTTCAACCGCGACTGCGGGGGAGATAAAAAAGGCGTACATTAAACTCGCGAGGGAGAAACATCCGGACGTTTTGAAGAACTCTTTATCTGCGGGAGACAAACAGGAGGGAGAAGAGTTTAAGAAAATCGCGCACGCGTACGATATTTTGCGAGACGTAAGAAAGAGACGGGAGTACGACGCGCTGAGGACGAGTGGTGGTAATACGAGTGGTGGGTTTGCGACGAGCGAGGAGACGAGGACGAGAACGAGGACGTGGCGGCAAAACAACAACCGAGGAGGAGGAGGAAAAGGAGACGCGTACGAAGGCGCGTCCTGGGAAGACTCCAGATTTACCGAACAAGAGTTGAAGAATCGATACGCTAAGTTTAAATCGGAATCCAAATCTCGCGCGGAAAACTCAAAGTGGTGGCGAGAGGAGAAGAAAGAGGCGGAGAAGAATAAGAAGGAGTTTAACGAGAAGGCGTTTCAAGCGCGAGCGAGGAAGGCGGGGAGAGACGCGGAACGGTTGAAAAGGAGCGGCGGTTTCGTCGCGCGGACGGGATACGTTTGGCAAGACGCGATGGTTGGGATGGTATCGGTGGCAATCTGTATAGGCGCCGGGACGTACATCAATCGGAAGATGGAGCAAAGGGCGCGGGAGAAGCACCACGAGGAGTATTCGATGACGAACGCGCCGCCTGTGCCGCAAAAAATTGACGGCGATGGCGGTAACGACGACGTCCAGAATAAATGAATTAGCACACAAAAAAGTAGCGAGCGCGCCGTAGTTTTTAGTACCGAGTAGTTCAGTAGTTTGTCCGTGTTTAAAAATGTATTTTTATCTTATTACAATGTACAACTTTTTATGGTAGTAGATGGTGATGTTGAGTACCGTATCTTACAATTCCTTTTTCTGCTTCCCGGTGACGTGTCGAATACCGTCGACGAACGTGTCGTACCCTCTCTTGAGACTTTCCTTCGCCACGTCCAAAGCGGGATCTAACCCTTTTTTAGCCTCGTTCAATCCGCCTCGCAACGCTTCCTTCACGTACCTCGCTTTCCTTCGTACTTCCAACTCTAACTCCGACCGACCTTTCTTTTCAAACTCGGATACTTCCGCTAACACTCGCACGTACGAACGCGTCGCCGTTTTAAACTGATCGATGGAGTAGTACTCGTTCGGCGCGTGGTACATGTTATCTTTGGTCGAGAAAGCCATCAACCCGGGTTCAATGGAGGCGTATTTTTGAATCATGCGCATGACTGGGATGGATCCTCCTTCGTAGACAACTTTCGGTTCGATGCCGTCGTAGACTTCCGTCAATACTTTCTTCGCCACGCGATTGGAAACCGAATCGATTTGGCCCAGGAACGGTTCGTTTGAAAATCCGGAATCGACGGTGGACACGTACGCTCCCGGCGAGATTCGTAACGCCGTTTTCTTCACGTGTTTCTTCAACAGCCGTAAACTTTTTTGCGGGTTTTGGCCAGGTGCTAAACGACTGACGATTTTCGCGGACGCGTAGTTTGGTAACACCGTTTTAATCCCGTCGCCGACGTAGCCGCCGTAGACGCCGACGAACTCGATCGTCGGTCTCACCCCGACCTGTTCCGCGACGGATACGTTCGTCTCGCCGAACAACGCGCCTCCCGAGGCAGTCTTTCGAAACTCTTTATTCGATGGGAAATCTCTTTTCATCCGATCGATTTCTTCCTTGGAGAAATCGTAAATGTCTTCGTAATATCCCTCGACTAAAATCTTTCCCGTTTTCGGATCGTGAAAGGAAGCCATCAACGCGCTCAAGGCGTGAATTGGGTTCAAAATCGCGCCGCCAAACGATCCCGAGTGTAAATCCACCTCGGCGCCATTTTGTACGGTAATTTCTAAATCCACTCCACCTCGCAAACCTAACGTCAAAACGCCGTTTTTATTCCAGTCTCCCGTGGATCCGTCCGCGGAAAACGCGGCGTCCACGTTCCCGAGGTACTGTTTCGCGTATTTTTTCATCCACACGTCCAACCCGGGCGACCCGATTTCTTCCTGTCCTTCCATCAAAACAACAACTCGCACGGGTTTATTCCCTTTCTTCGCCATGTACGCCTCTATCGCGGATAACACCGCCCACAAATTGCCTTTGTTATCGCTCGCGCCTCTCCCTTTCACTTTCGTAACGTTCCCGGTATCCGAGTCGACGCTCGCGCACTCCTCGAAACTTTTCGGAAACGCTTCAGATTCCGTCCACAAACCATCCGCGGGTTGCGTGTCGTAATGATTGTAAAATAATACGGTCGGAATTAACGTCTCGTCGACGAAATCCACGTTTAACATCGACGGTTTATTAATCACTTTTTCTCCAACCATCACCGAATGCGCTTTCGGATGAAACTTTGATAAATCGAACGTTTTAATCGAATCAAACTTTAACTCTTTCAGTTTTTCCTCCACAATTCTCCTCGCCTCTTCGACGCCTTTTCTCCCATCGCTCGTCGAAAACGCCGAGACCGATTCCGCGCCGATGAAATGGCACAACTCGCGCACGTTCTTTTCTAAACTCTTTTCTAAATTCGTGTCCGAGGCGTAATTCACGAATTGGATTTGCGTCGCAAAAGAAGACTGTAAAGAAGAGAAAGAGAGAAGAAAAAGAAGGAACCCGACGTTAAAAAGAACGCCGCCGAATACATGTGGTGACGGTGGGAAAGAGGAAACCAACTTCATCCTCGCAAAGAAAGGCAAGAAAGGAATATAAAAACAGAAGAGAGAGATACAAGTTTTTGACGTGATTTTGAAAATCTTCCCCGGAATTTTGCTGTGTAACAATTTAGGGTTTACAACCCTAGATTCGATTGGCTGGCCGCAAATCTTGCACTCCTTTTTGTTACCCACAAAAAAAGAGGAAGTCCACCCGTTAGCGCACCGCGAATACCATTCTTTGCGACGAATACACGTAAAGGTATTCAGCGGAAAAGACGAACAACCGTAAAAATCGTAACGAGGAAACAGTTTCGCGCGTAAATAAGCAGTCGAGAGCGTCGAACGCCATTCGCGACAGGGAGCAGGAGCGAATCGTCGTTCTCGTTTTCGCGGAGTGTGAAAATTTCTCTCTTCTCTGAGTCATTTACGAGGGAAAAAGAGGGAGCTTTTTGCACCCGTTCAAAAAAGGCCAACACATTTTAGCGCGTTGTGTCACAAAAGGGAGGAGAGGTCCGCTAGAGTACTCGAACGCGAAAAAATGTCCGACCGAATCACGCCGGATTCCTTCTTCAGCGACACGCACGCGTTCGTCGCGCCGCAACCGGTACGTTTTTTTCTTCTTAGTTCTTCGTCGTATTCGCGTGTGTCTTACTACAAAATGTATTCTATTTACTCATTCCGCACACACAAAAAAACTTTTGTCACAAGAGTGCTTCTTTGTTGAGAGAGTTTTTCGACCGCTCCTAGTGACTCAGCTTTTTCACGAGGAAGAAAAAAAAAGAGAAAAAATTTTCTCCCTTTTTTTTGTGCAAAAGCAAGCCAAGAAGACGCTTTTTTGATTTGTGGTGTACTGATGCATCAAAATTCATCAGAAGTGCTGACCTGTTTTATTCTCTCCCGTTCTGATTATTATTATTATTACGACTTTAAAAACAGATGATGACGTTCACGAACCCGCCGGCACCTGCGATCGCGTCCGGAGGAGGAGGAGGGAACAGAGGAGGCAAAGGAGGAGGCGTTTTTAACGACCGGGGTGGGGAAAATTCATCCGACGATCAAAACCAACAACAGAATTCAAACAGCAAAGACGACGACAGTAAAAAAAGCAACAACTCTGATACGATTCACACCACCACGAACAATAAAGGAGGAGGATTTCACCACTTGGACGCGAGGAATATGGACGAGCGACCGATTCCGACGATTGGCGCCACGCACGCGCAACAGCAGTTGGATCAAGAGAGGGCGACGACGACGGGGAATACGACGAATAAAGGGGGAGGGACGAAAGGAGGGACGAAAAACGAAACGATGACGACGGCGTTTTTATCCGTCCACGATTTAGTGCACTTTGCAATCACGACGTCGAGCACGCGTTCGGCGACGTTGAGAGAGATTTACGAGACGTGCGAGAAACACGGACGGATCGCGCACAAGCATAATCGAAAGTCGAGAGTGATTACGTCAAACGGACACTGGAAGTCGCAAGTGAGACACGCTTTGTATACGAGCAAAAGGTTTACGAGGAACGATGCAAAAGGCGTGCAAGGCGATCGATGGCGAGTCATTCCGCAGTTTGCTAATGAACCAGTCCATACGGTTGTCGTTGACGATGCCGGAGATAGCGAGACGAACGGCATAGCGACGACGACGATAGCGAGCAATAACAACAACAACGGAACAATAGGAAGTAACGGGGGACTTCATAACAACAATAACAACAACACTAGTAGTAAAGCAAAGGCATCAGTAGGAGCATCGAAGAAACCACCGAAAGCGACCACAGGCGTGGCGACGAACAGAAAAACGACGAAAAAGAATCCGACAAAGGCACAAATAGCGGCTGCGGCGAAGAAGAACGCGGCGGAGAATAAGAGCATATCGTCCGATTTGCTTCACGACGCCCACGTGGCTGGGTTCCAAAACGAGCAACAAGGAGGAGGAGGAAAGAGTAACGGAACCCAGGATATCTTCTCACCGTCGACAGGGACAAAGCGATCGTTAGGTCAAATTATGGACGAGGATTTATCCTCGTTTGATATGGAGGCGGTGGGTAGAAGGTTTATGCGCTTTACGCCAGACCCGTCTCTGAACGACCAGACGGCGAACATGAACGGCGCCATCGGCGGCGAGGTGATGCATCAACACCCGTACGACCAAAACCCGAAAGTAAACGGGCACATGGTCAGGCCGTTGAGTCCAGTAGCTAGACAATCGATTCCGATATCTGGACCGAATGAGTTGCGACATTTGAAGGCGAAACCTCGAGATTTACTTAGAAATCGAAGGAAATCGAGTTCGGCGAGCGTCGGACAAGCGCCGTGTTCGCCGGACGCCATCGATAAACTCAACGAGTACTTCCCGAAAGAGAGTGAAATGGCGACTATGTTTTCATTCTTCTAATCGTCGTTCGCGGTTTAGACGGAAGAGTTCGGAAAACAAAACAACTATTCTTTCGTGCGTTACCACACATCATCATAATGATCAACGTTATAGAAACACCGCACGCGGCAAAAACGCATATATAAAAAATGCACACTTCTATTTATCTCGTGAACGAACAATGTTTGTTGTAATGCTAACTAAAAACGTACATTAATATTAGGTTTACCTTTTTGGGGTACAGTATATAATAAAATTATGCGCTTCTCTTCTTCTTATGTACGGGTCATAGCCGGTATTCTAGAAAATCTTTCAACTACGCTTTTGTATGAAAACAACTAAGGAAAGTATGTACGGCATCATAACTACTGCGAACCTCCAAGGGAAACGCTCTCGACTGCGGCTAATAAGAGTTCCCTCGGTGTCATTTTGTCGTCTTCCGACATTGATCCAGTTTCTCTCCACGATTTTGCGCCTCCTTTCTTGTCTCTCCACTCCTTTGCGACTCTCGCGAGACGCATAAACCGTTCTTCCTCGGAATCTTCCAACTCCAACTGGTACTTACGAATGCTCTTCGCCTTTTCGCGTTCCACTTCCGAGGGAGTGCTCGTGTGATTGTCGTACCGCGTTTTCAGCACGTGTTTTCTTCTCAATCCTTCCAGTTGCGCGTTTAACGTGTCGTGCGCGGCATTCGTGGACGATTTCGACGCGTCTGGACCTCCAAACGCTTTGAAATTTATTCGCTTCTCCTTTGCCTCGGCTTCTATCTTCAACCTTTCCTTCTCCGCCTCTTGTACTTTTTGAAAGTTTTCCATCGGCGACGATTGTTTACTTATCGGTTTAATCACTCGTTTTTTCTTCTTATTCGCTCGCGACGGAAACAGATTACCTTCACCTCCCGCTCCTGCTTTTGCGGTATTTGATGCCATCGCCGCGGGATCGAATTCTTCTTTCATCTTTGCCATCCGTTTCATCTCTTCCACCCTCCTAAACGCCTCTTCTCTTTTCCTCTGCGACTTTGCGTTTACGTTTCGATCCAACGCCTTCTCCTTGTCGTATTTCACCTTCCATCTCCAATCGTGTTCTTCCCACTCCTCGTCCTTGCTCATTTCCTTGGTCAGAGCCTCGTTATCCGGGCTCGCGATTTCCAACCGTAGCGTCCGATAGGCTTTTTGCACCTCTTGAAACGCCTCGGCGGACGCCGACTTCCCGCCCGTGTCCGGATGCGTTCTCAAAGCGTGTCGTCTGTACGCTCGTTTCAATTTTCGTTCGTCTTTTGCTTCCGCCAGGGACAGACCTAACACTCTCGCCGCTTTTGAATTCCCATCGCTCGTTCGTATTTCGTTCTTTATTGTTACTCTTTTTCTTCTTCCTCTCGTTCTTCTTATCGAATATGATGAAACTGATGAAACTGAAACTCCAAACGTCGTCGTCCTTTGGCCACGTCCTGATGGTGGGAACTTCCCCAACGAACATTTTCCTAAAAATCCTCCTCCTCCTTTCGAGGAAGAAGAAGAACAACACGCAAAGGCGGTGTTGGTCGTCGCGCTCGTTCTGCCCAAAGTAGCAGCGCAAGTAAAAGCAGCGGCGGCAGCACCACCGACAACAACAGAGACCATCGTCAAAGCACTCCTCTCCTTTCTACACTACTCTACTAAGGAGAACCAAAAATGATGAGTGAGAGTATAAAATGAACGAGGGCAAGTTTTACGTAAAAAGGAAAAAAAAAAAGGAAAATCCGCCGAAAAAAACAGAACGAGGAGGAGGCAAAAAAAGAAAACAAAACTTCTCTCTTTGTTTGTCTTGCTGCTGCTCTAAAAAAACAGACAAACGAAGAGGAGACAAAAAAAAAAGCACACAAAAGCTTCTTCACAAAAAGAAAAAAAGGACGAGAGCACAAAAAAATCACATCATGTCGGCGGATGCATTGAAGCAGAAAGGCAACGAGGCGTTCAAGCGGAACGAGTTTAAACTCGCGTGCGAGATATTCACGGAGGCGATTGAGTTGGACGCGACCAATCACGTCTTGTATTCCAACCGAAGCGCGGCCAGGGTAATACTTATTCTATGTGTATTTTTTGTGCATACAGTTGTGTACATTTTCGAAGCGTTTTTCGATCGTCTTCATCTGTTTGAGAAGATGAGATTACTTTTTCTCGTCAGAAAAGAATGAAGAAGTGGGGTTGTTTTCGCGCGACCACCGAACGCTTTTTGTTGTTGCTCTCGCTCTCGTTCTCGTCCTCGCTCACCATCAAAATCGCGTTTGTTTTTGTTCTCGTTCGCAACAATAAAACGCGTACTAAAGATGGATTGATGAGATGACGAAAGAAAAGACGAAGAGGCGGCTGCCCCCAAAAAATGCTCTTCTTTTTGGTCGAAGTTTGACCGCCGCGAAAGATCTCATCATCATCATCACGAATACTAACACGCTTTTTAAACACACACACAACACAAACAAAACAAACAGGCTGGAAACAACGAGTTCGACTTGGCGCTCTCGGACGCGGAGAAAGTGATTGAATTGAAACCGGATTTCGTGAAAGGCTACGGTCGCAAAGGCGCGGCGTTGTTCGGGAAAGGCGAGTTTGAGTTGGCCAAGAAAGCGTACGAGGACGGGTTGAAAGTGGACGCGGCGAACGATACGTGTAAAGACGGAATAAAAGAGTGCGAGCAGAAGTTATCCGGCGACGACGAGGAGTCGAAAGAGTTTACGAAGATGTTCTCGGATCCGCAGTTGTTGGGGAAGTTGGCGACGAATCCGAAAACCAGAGCGTATTTGCAACAGCCGGATTTTATGAAGATGTTCGCGGAGATTCAGAAAGATTCCAACGCGTTACAAAAGCACATGAACGATCCAAGAGTGATGGATTTGTTGTCTGTAGCTTTAGGGGTGAACGTCATGGGTGGGGAGGACTTCCAAAACCAAAACCAAGCGCCGCCGGCGCAGCAGCAGCAACAACAAACTCGAGCTCCGGAACCCGCAAAACCGAAGACGACGAAAACACCCGAAGAGATTAAAAAAGAAGAAGAAGCAAAGTTACCGGAGAATAAGAGGAAAGCGTTGAAGTTGAAGGAAGAAGGGAACGCGTTTTATAAAAAAAGAGAGTTTGACGACGCGGTGAAGAAGTACGAAGAGGCCATCGAGAGCGATCCGACTGATCCGACGTACATTAACAATCGCGCGGCGGTTAGATTCGAACAAGGTGAATTCGATAAATGCATAGAAGATTGCGAAAAGAGCATCGAAGTTGGCCGAGAAAATCGTTCGGATTACCGAATCATCGCGAAAGCGATGGCGAGAAAAGCTTCGGCGTACGAAAAGATGGACAACTTGACGGGAGCCATCGAGTGGTACCAACGATCGCTCACCGAACACCGAGAAGCGTCGACGCTAAACAAATTAAACAGCTGCGAGAAGAAATTGAAAGACAAAGAAACTCAAGAGTATTTGAACCCAGAGTTGGGAGAGAAAGCCAGAGACGAAGGTAACGAGTTGTTTAAAAACCAAGACTTTCCAAACGCCGTCGCGAAATACACCGAGGCGATTAAAAGAAACCCTAACGATCACAAGTCGTACTCCAACCGATCCGCGTGTTACACGAAACTAGCCGCTTTTAACGAAGCTTTGAAAGACGCGGAGAAGTGCATCGAGATCGATCCGACATTCGTCAAAGGGTATTCGAGAAAAGGACACGTCGAGTTCTTCACGAAACAGTACGACAAAGCTTTAGAAACCTACCAAGCGGGGTTAACCATCGACCCAGCGAACGAAGAGTTGAAAGACGGCGCTCGACGATGTGTCATGGAACAAAACAAAGCCGCGAGTGGCATGTTAACCGAGGAGGAGTTGAAAGCGAGACAAGAAAGCGCGATGAAAGATCCGGAAATTCAAAATATCTTAGCCGATCCGGTCATGAATCAAGTCTTGCGCGATATGAGCGAAAACCCGAAAGCGGCGATGGAACACCAAAAGAATCCGATGATCATGGCGAAAGTGAGAAAGTTAATCAACGCCGGGATCGTCCAAACGCGTTAAGAGGAAGAGTACAATAATGCGAAATAATAGAACCGCTCGTGCAACAATAAAATAAAGATACAAAATATACTTGAAATGTCTGTGTGTGCATGTATTCATTCGCTTCAAAAAATATTACAAACGCGCTCAAATCATCTTTAACTACTGACTGAACGATAATCTTGTTACGACGCATATTTCCTATTCTCTCTCTTTCTCTCTCTTCTCATGTACACTTTTTGTAATAATATTTAAAAAGAATTCTTATTGTTTTACGGGGGTTTGTACTCGTTGCTTTTTACAAGAGCAACTGACCGTACCCTTTCGCCTCTTCGTTCAACGCGTACGAAAACTTACCACCGCCGCCTTTCAACAAGAACTCGACCGTTCTCTTCTCCACGGCTTTCATCTTCGCGTCTTCCGGATAAATGGCTTTAAAATCACCGGCGGTAATCGTCGAGTTCTTTTCCATCAATTCGTCGAATTTTAACAAAGCGACGTTGTCGTACTTCACTTTCTCTACGGTTCTATACGCCCCAGTGGACGGAGCTTTTTTAGTCTTCGTCGCGGCTTTCTTTTTCGTCGTCGTCGGTTTTGTCGTCGTCGTTGCTACTATCTTTTCTTCTTCTTTCTTTCCTTCTGCTTCTTCGCGAGCGAATTCCACCACGTTCGATTGCACCATCGTCGAAGCGTTCCCGTCCGCGACGTTCACCTCCATGTCCTCGTTCTTCCCGAAAGTACTCTTCACTTCCACCGCGTTCGTTCCAACTTCTTGCATAAACGTCTCCTCCACTTTCCTGTTCGTGCCTTTTTCCCAGAACGTCTCTCCCGATCGCTTCTCCACGACCAATTTGAACTCAAACTCTTTTCGCTCGATGGGTAAATTCCCTCGCCACACGTTCCCTTCCGTCCAGGAGAGTTTAAACCCATCCTCGGCTTTCCATTTCCCGAGTAACGGCGTCGATCCGACGATCACTAGCGTTTCTCCCACTTTCAGTTCCGCGTGAAATTGGCATCGTAAGGCCACCAACTGTTGAGAAGAAGAGGAAGAAAGTTGTGAATCATCGACTTCGTTTCCATTGATCATTTCCGCTTGACTCCCTAACGTCATCGCGTGTGTTCTCATCGTCGTATTCTTGGTATTCAGACAAGATCTGAGAGATCTTCTTGATCGGACCGTGGATTTAGACGAAATACATTTCGGTGCGTTGAATCGCGCGTGAATGAGAGAAGATGCGCTCATTTTCACTAACGTTTGATCTGTTTCTGTGTATCTGAATTGCGCGTAATGAGGAAGGAGTCCAATTTAATATCTTTTCTTTCTTTCAACGGGGGCCACGAGAATTTTGTTTAGGGTTTCAAAATTTTTTTTGGTTAAAAGAGGAGAGAGTGGGTGTATTCTTTTCTTAATATGATGAGTGTTCTTAAAAAATTCTAATGACTAAAAAAGCAGAGAGGAGGTCCCCTCGTCGTCTGAATCGTCGTCGTCAGAAGAAGAAGAAGAAGAAACAATAACTTTTCCGAGTTTCTTCTCCACCCAACCGTCGTACGCCGTCTGGACTCTTTTCGCGGCGCCGTCTCTCGCGAAATCGATGGAGGCGGCGATGGAGGCTTCGCCGATGTTGGTAAAACCCGGGATGGCGTTGACGAAAGACGGGAGTAACGCGGCGATGGTGACGTCCACGTCCGCGACGACGATTGGAGTGACGTATTTAGTATTATTTTTGTTGTTTTTCTTTTCTTCTTTTCCTTCGTCCTCCGCAAAGTCTCGGTCGACTCTCAACTGGCAAAAAATGTTCGCGAAGACCGAGACGTCGTTCACCCACCCGCACTCCTCCGCGTCTTCGTCCGCGCAGAGCATCAAATCAAACCCTCGAAAAGCCTGTTTCCCGAACTCTGTCTCGTCTGGCAAAATCTCCAACGTAAACGCCGGAGAGAGCTCCCAAAACGCAATCTTTTTCTTCGACGCGACGAAGACTTTCCACTCGTCCTCGGACAACCTTTCGTTTCGATCGAACACCACGCCCAGGGATTCGTTCGGGTCTTTCAGCCAGTGTTCGATGGAGGCTTTGTTTTCTAACGCTTCTTTTCTTTCTTTCACGGGAACTCGCATCGTTTTCTTCGCTCGGAACACTTTGTGATCCGGCGGGAACTTTGACGTTTCTCCTCCTCCTTTTCCTCCCTTTTCTTCTCGTCCACTCGTGCTCGGTTGTGCCTTCGATAAAGAGAGCTCTTTTTCTTTTCCGTTGGTTTCCTTTGCCGTTTTCGATGAAGAGGAGGAGAGCGAAGAGCACGTTTTATTGGTATCATTACTCCTCCTCGTCGCCGTTTTTGTTGTTGTTGTTGTTCTTCTTCTTCTTCTTCTTCTTCCACTCGTCGTCTTGAATCTCGTTTCCGTCGTCGTCGTCGTCATCATCCCGTCGCCTTTTGGAGGAAAACAAGAACAACACAAGCTCGTGGTCTTCCTCCTCGACGACGACGAACGCATCGACGATGAGAAGGGTGGTGGTAAAAAAGACGAAGACGAAGAAGGCGCCATCATCTCGTCTCAAAGTCCTCGTCCTCGAATACTGATTTTGAGTAGGAGGAATAGCAGTAGTAGTAGTATTCGCTCGCGCGCGCGTACTAAGAATACGAGGAAGAAAAAGCGTCCTTTCACGTCACCAAAACTGTTGTACCAAAATTGTTTAGGGTTAATTTGAGATTAGGGTTTAGGCTTCACAAAAATCAGTCCTCGATTACATCACGAGAGGAGAGTCACTTTTTGTATCAAAAGCACAAACGCGTTTTACAGAACAAAACGCTCTCTCTTTCTTTTTAAATTAGTAGTAGTGTTACTCGTATTACTAGTATTGGTGGTTTTATTATACATAAAGAAGAATATAATAATAATGCCTCGATTACCGTCGAACTTTGTATCCAAGAAGAAGAAGAAGAAGAAAAATGGAAGCGATGATGATGACGACGAGAAGAATACCAATTCGGAAGACGAAGAGGAAGACGAAGACGGAGGGTACACGGTGGTCGGGGAAGACGTGACGGACTCGTCCGCCTCGGAAGAAGAAGAAGAAGAAGAAGACGCGATGATGATGGCGGGAGGAGAAGGAGCGCAACAAAAGCCGACAAAGACGCAACAACAAAAGCAGCTCGAAAGACCGAAAGTGTGGCGGCCGCCGGAAAACTCCCAAGAAGGGGCTTCAGACGAGATGGAATACGACGCCACGGCGTACGATTGCTTGCACGCGTTTTCGCACGAGTGGCCGAGCTTATCGTTTGATATCTTGAGAGACGATATGGGAGACGCGCGCTCGAAGTTCCCGCACGCGTTTTTTATGGTTTCCGGGACGCAAGCAGATCAGGCGAGTAAGAACGCGTTGTCGATATCCAGGGTGGGGAGGTTGAAGAAAACGGGAGGAGGGACGAAGACTAGCAGTAGAAATAATAATAACAATAGAGAAGAGAAGAAGAAAAAGAAGATGAATAGCAACATTGATAATAATTCGGACGATTCAGATGAGGACGACGATTCAGATGAGGACGATGATTCGGATTCGGAGACGGACGATTTCGACGCGTCCAACCCGTCGAAATCGGGGAAACCGACTTTACACGTCTCGTCGATTTCTCACCCGGGTGGGATTAATCGAGTCCGTTTAATGCCACAAAATGCGGCAATTTGTGCCACTTGGTCGGATTCCGGGCACGTGTTAGCCTGGGATATCTCCACAGCGTTTCGCTCGTTGCAAAACTCCGTGGAGGACCAGAAGAATCAAAACGTGGTGAACGAGAAGAAGATGAAAATCGCGCCGAAGAAAGTGCACTCGAAGCACAAAGAGGAAGGGTACGCGTTAGACTGGAGTTCAGTGTCTGCTGGACGATTAGCGTCTGGCGATAATACCGGATCAATTCACGTGTGGGAACCGACGGATGCGAACGTCACGGATTGGAACATAGATTGCGGATACGCGGACGGCCACGACGGGAAATCCGTCGAGGATATTCAATGGAGTCCATCCGAAGCGACCGTGTTTGCCTCGTGCGGTGGGGACGGCGGGATTTCCGTCTGGGATACTCGACAGAAACCGAAACCTGCGATTCGAGTCAAAGCGGCAGAAAACTGCGATATAAACGTCATGTCTTGGAACCGATTAGCGAACTGCATGATTGCCACCGGCTTGGACGACGGAGGATTGAAGATTTGGGATTTACGCCATTTCGATCCGAAAGGGAAAACGAACCCAAAACCAGTCGCGCAATTCACGTTCCATCGAGGACACGTCTCCTCCGTCGATTGGTCTCCATTCGATAGCGCCATGCTCCTCTCCGCGGCGAGTGATAACACCGTCTGCGTGTGGGATTTAGCCGTCGAACGCGACGCCGAAGAGGAAGCGCAAGCCATGGCGGAGAACGAATCCAACGCCGAGATCCCGGACGATTTACCGCCGCAACTCATGTTCGTCCATCAAGGCATCACCGATCCAAAAGAGGCGAAGTTTCACTCCCAAATTCCTGGTTTAATCGTTTCCACCGCTTTGGATGGGTTTCACGCGTTCAAGCCGTTCAACGTCGGCCCGGAAACGTAATATAATAATACTACTAATGTTCACATTTTTTACGCAAACTACTCGCCACACGCCAAAAAGCCGCCACACGCTCAAGATCTCCTCCTATTCATACTCTTTTATATCATCTCATCGATACATAAACATAAAAAATGAGTAACAAAATAACGACTCGACAAGCCAAGAAGCGTCGACTCGCCGAGAGAGATCATCCTCTCTGGGAACTCGTCGTGAATAACGACGATATAAGTTTAACCCACATCGTTCCAAAGCTAAACGTCACGGACGTGAAATTCTTGTACGAAACAAATAAGGCATCGAGAGCGTTGATTAAACGCGCTCCGCGGGAGATAAAGTCACACATACGCAAGAAGTTTAGAATTGAAGAGATGTCGTCGATATCGACCTTGGAATGCGCGTGGGAGAAACGACCGCCGTGGTTGAAGGACGAGAGAGATTTTTGCACGAAAGTTGCTGAAACGAATAAACTCGAGTTGCTCAGGTGGATACGAGAGGAGAAAAAGTGCAAATGGGACGGATGGACGATGAGTTCAGCCGCGTCTCAAGGGAATCTGGAAATGATAAAGTATTGCGTGGCAAATGAGTGTCCCGTGGATGAGAGGGCGTGTACGTGCGCCGCGCGAAACGGGCATCTCGAGGTACTGAAATACTTACGCGAAGAAGTCAAAGCGCCGGTGAACGGAAAGGTGATTAAGATAGCGGCGTGTCACGGTGACCTCGAATTGATACGGTATCTTGTCGAAAACAAATGCGCGGGGTGGGAGAACGGGTATCTCGATGCGCTCGATATTATCGCCAAACACGGCCATTTCCAGTGCCTGAAATACTTGCACGAAGAAGTCAAATTGCCTTTGAACGGAAGAATGATTGACTTTGCGGCGAACCGAGGTCATCTTGAAATGATACGGTATCTCGTCGGGAAGAAATGCGAAGGTTGGGAAGACGGCTGCCGTGAGGCGCTCAGTTCTGCTGTCTATTGCGGTGAAGTAGAGTGCCTCAAATACTTGCACGAAGAAATCAAAGTGCCTTTCGACCAGGACGATGAAGATTCGACGATGGATTTAGCGTTACGAGGAGGATCTACGAACGTCGAAATGTTCAAATATCTCATCGAGAATAATTGTCCCATAGAAATACCTCATATGATATGTTCGTGTCTTATTGGTTATCAATCAAGCCATCATCATGGCGGGAGAAAACCCAAAGGGAGATGCAATTTTATGCTATTAGAGTGCCTCAAATATCTACACGAGGAGGCCAAAATGCCTCTCACCGAAGACACGATGATTGAAGCCGCGGGATTCGGTGAAATCGAAATCATGCGTTATCTCGTCGAGAAGAAATGTCCTATCAGTTCGGATGGTCGGGCGCTTAGTCGTGCCGCAGAAGACGGTGATCTAGAATCTGTCAAATACCTATTCGAAATCGGCACGCCAGTGAATATAAACGCTCAGAGATGGCTCAGTACGTGGGGGTATACACCCGATATGTATATGGGACCGGAACGAGCCGAACGTTTTCTAGAAAAAGCGGGGGATGACGGCGAATATCCTCACCTTTGGTCGCGATAAACGTTGTGGAAAACGCGGATTTGGATCCCGGTAGAGATTTTCGCAAGCAGTAGCAAAGATGTTGTCGCGTTAATAAATGAATACAAACTATATCACACACACGCAAAAATAAACTCGTCTACCTCTATCTCTATTATCTATACATATATAATACACACTATGCTGCTCTCGCGCGCGTTTCGTTTCTCCTAGCCGTACGCTTGCTGCGCGCTGTAGTTCACCACCAACATTTGCTTCTTCTTTCTCGCACTTCCTCCATTCGTCTCAAACTCTCCTTCTCCTCCCGAACCTGACCCGAACCAATCGAACAACCTTCCAACTTGTTCGTCGTACGAAGGCGTGAACGCGTCGTTTAAGTACACGAACACGTGCGCGCGTTTCACTTGTCTCGAGAGGTGCGAGACCACGTCCACGAACTTCGCCGAGCGTAAGACTTTCACTTTGGTTTGTTTCAACAGAGGCGTATCGCCGCCGGTCGGTTTGAACAGGACGACGACTTTGTCCTCGGACAGAGAAGGATCTTGTTCTTTAAGATCTCCGTCTTCTGTTGGTGTTAAGGCGGAGGTGGACATTATTCTCTTTTCTTAAAAATGCAATTGGAGATGTGTTGTAACGACTTTTGGAAAAGAAGAATGGAGCAAAAGAAGAACGAGCGCGCTGGATATGTGTTGATGTTTCGTTCGAGTGAAATTCTTCTCTCTCTTAAATTACACACTTATTTTTATCATTTATGTTAATTATACTCTCTCTCTCTCTCTCTCTCTTCTCTCTCTCTCTCTCTCTTACTGCGCGGGCTTTGTACGATAGGTAGTATTATTATATATTATTTTACTTGTCGTCCAACGCGGCGACGCCCGGGAGCACCTTGCCTTCCAAGAGCTCCAAGGACGCGCCACCGCCGGTGGAGATGTGGGACATCTTGTCCGCCAAGCCAGCCTTTTCGACGGCGGCGACGGAGTCGCCACCACCGATGATGGTGATACCGTTCAAGTTGGCCAAAGTGTCCGCGATCGCAAAGGTACCCTTGGCGAAGGCGTCCATTTCAAACACGCCCATCGGACCGTTCCAGATGACAGACTTGCACTCGTTCAATTCCTTTTGGAAGGACGCGACGGAGTCCGGTCCGATGTCCAAACCCATCCAGCCATCCGGGATCGCGTCGACGGAGACAACCTTCGTGTTTGCATCCGCGGCGAACTTGTCCGCGACGACGACGTCAGTCGGCAAGAGCAACTTGACGCCCTTCTTTTCCGCTTCCGCCATCAAAGTCTTGGCGAGTTCAACCTTGTCGTCTTCAACCAAAGAGGCACCGACGGATTTGCCCAACGCCTTGTAGAAGGTGAAGATCATACCACCGCCCAAGATGACCTTGTCAGACTTGGCCAAGAGGGACTCGATGACGCCAATCTTGGAGGAGACCTTGGAGCCGCCGACGATGGCGCAAAACGGTCTCTCCGGGTTCTTGACGGCGCCGTCGAGGTAGTCCAACTCCTTTTGGAGCAAGAAACCGGCAACGTTCGTCTTGCAGGTGCCAGTGACACCAGCGGTGGAGGCGTGCGCTCTGTGCGCGGTACCGAAAGCATCGTTGACGAAGATTTCGGCGGAGCCAGCCAACTTCTTGGAGAACCCGGCGTCGTTGGCTTCTTCTTCCTTGTAGAATCGAGTGTTTTCCAACAAGCACACGGAGCCGTTGGACATGCCGGCGACAGCCTTCTCAACTTCCGGGCCGACGCAGTCGTCGATCTTGGTGACCGGGCAGGAGAGCAATTCGGACAATCTCGCGCCAACCGGGGTCAAGCGGAACTTGTCTTCCGGGCCAGACTTCGGTCTGCCAAAGTGAGAGCACGCCAACACCTTGGCGCCGTTCTTGACCAAGTATTCGATGGTCGGGACGGCGGCGCGGATGCGCGTGTCGTCGGTGATGTTCATGTCGCCGTCGAGCGGGACGTTGAAATCGCATCTGACGAGGACAGTCTTACCTGTTGTTATAATTGTTGTTGTTTTAGAAGAAGAAGCATTTTCGCGTCAGTACAAAATAATTATATTATTGTCGTTGTTCCAGGTGGTCCTTTTCCCTCCTCTCGAAGATATCATTTGCCACCTCATCTCTGATCCAAAATCAATAAAAACACATCCATCGCGCGCTTCTTTCCGCCGCTCTCGTGATGCTTTTTGTACCGCATTCATCATCATCATCATCTCTCGAATAGGACGACGATGAAGGTATTATTATTGTGAACATGACGCGTGAACACTTCTCGAGAGAAGACTCTTAAACTCGGATATATCATCGTGTCATTTCGGATATGACCTCCCCCCCATAACAGACGATGATGATTAATGCGGGCAAATGTGCGCGCGTTTAAATAAAAGAATACACGCGTGATGCGAACGGAAACGGAAAAGAAAAGACGCAAAACCAAACGCCCATCGCATTTCTCCGTGCAAAAATACAAGAAGAGAGATGAAAAAACGAAGAACGCAACGGCGTACGCGTTATTAAGCGTACCTTCCAAGTCACTTTTGCTTAAATCCCCGACCGATTTCTTCGCGGCCTCGACGCGTAAACTGCATCGTTGAATTTTCTTCGATTGTTTCTTCGACGAAACAGATTTCGCGACGACGTTCGCGCGGAACGCGATGGATTGTTGTTGAGCAAATGCAGACATATTTTATAAATGTGTGAGTGAAATGTGTTTGGGAACACGAGGGTGCGTTAAAAGTGGCGTTTTCCGCGAATAAATCATCATCTTTAATCATCATCGGGAAAGAGCTTAAAAATGTTAATATCTGTCTCCTGTGGTGTGGTCGAACCACGAGTTTCGTTCAAATTTTGATCTCTCTTCCAGCTGGCATTTCTCTCTCTTTTTCTCGCGAGACCAAAAAAAAATTTCTTCTTTTTGTTTGTTTTGTTTTTTTGTTCTGTCGATCCGAACGAACGGACGAAAAATACTCGCGAAGCGTGCATGCGTGACATGCGTGCAATTCTCTCCATTAATAAAATACTATATATCTTTGCGCGACACACTTCACCGAAAAGTATTCAAAAACACGCGACGAGAAAAGAAACAGACACATCTGTATATACTAGAACAGCGATCATCGGGAACTTAACGAGCAAAAGAGAGACGAATATGGGAGGAGGAGGCGCATCTTTTTCGGATCGGGAGGAAAAAGATCAGGAGGCGAAAAAAGAAGGTTTTGGAAAAACAGAGGAGGAAGAGAAAGAGGAGATGACGAGTTTACGACGATCGTCGGTGCCGCACGAGTTGGAGAGCGCGCTGATCGGCGAGGGTGGGCAGATGTCGAAGAACGAAAACAACGACTCGTCGTCGAGCGAGGAAGGAGGGAGAGTTGTCGTAAAGTCCAAGAAAATTGGAGACAGTCGATACTTTCCCTCGTTGGAGAACGACGAGGACGAGGAGGAGAAGAGTGCGGACGATACGAAGAACGAAAATAATAATACCACGAACAATAACAACAACAAAGGAGAAGGAGAAGGAAAAACGTACGAAGAAGGCGAGATTCGACAGACGAGAACAGAAGAAGACGATTTAAAATCGGAAGAAGCTTCGATGAACGAGAAAGTGCGACGACTCTCACTCTCGGTGCGCGTTTCGAATAATGAAGACGAAACGACGACGACGATGAAGAAGAAGAACAACAACAACAACAATCAAGATATCGACGAAAACGACGTGAACTTACCGCGCGATTTGATGTCCGCCGCAATCGGAGATGACTCGCTCGATTCGCCCATACTTCCACCAGTTTGGGCTCAGATTAGAAGAAGAAACTCTGCTTCCGAGGGAAGAGAGCAGATTTCGTACGATTTCGTGGACGAAGCGCAAGGAGAGCAGCGACGTTCGTACGCGCCGACGCATCGCGACACGACAGACGATCCACACTTAAAAGCACAGCTGGAACAACGCGTGCAACAACAACAGTCGACGCACCAATCGCAGACGCTTCCTTTTTCGCAACCGTACAGAATGCCGGAAAACCACGGCGCGACTCGAACGCTTCTGTATCGCCTTCTTTGCCCAAACGCTCGAGCCGGATCGGTGATTGGCAAGAACGGTGAAAAAGTAAAGCAGCTTCAGCGAGACTCTGGGGCGAAGATTAAAGTCGAACCGCCGGTGGATAGCACGATTGCCGAGAGAGTCATTGCGATCGAAGCGCAAGACGTGGACGACCCGACGGTGTGGGCGCCGTCGCAAATCGCTCTTTTGAGAATAGTCGAAACGATCGTATTAGACGCGGAAAGAAACACCACTATCGGCGCCGCCGAGGAAAACAACGGCCACATTGTCATACGTTTACTCTTACCGTCCTCGCAAATCCGCAACGTTATTGGCAGATTCGGAAACGTCATCGAACGCATCCGCGTAGGATCTGGATCGCACGTTCGCGTTTTACCGTCTTCGGAAACGCCCAGATGCGCGAAACGAAACGACGAGGTATTACAAATAAGCGCCGAGTCGATGGAAAACGTCGCTTCAGCGTTGGCTATGATCACGACACAATTACGATTGGACCCGCCGGTCCGCGCGCACGAGTTACCCGGAGGCACGAAGGTGCACTGCGACCGCGCGAGCTCTGAAGCTATCAGACGCGCGGCTTCCGGCATCGTCAACGAAGGCGGTATTTTAACCTCCGTGGAGACGACGACGACGACGACACAGCAGCAGCAGCAGCAGCAGCAACAACAACAACAACAACACCAACAAAAACAAAAACCGCCGATTTCGCCAACCTTTTTCGACGCGACCAGTCCAGATGTCGGTAGTTATTACGCGCAAAAAGTCTCGCCGGGAAGTTCGGATATATCGTCTTCGGACAGCCCGCAAAGTCCTGGGATGTATTCCTCCTCCCAAGCGCCGATGGTGCACGCTCACGGAGGAGCGTACGCGGAACAGTTCCCAGACTCGAGCGACGTGTGTGGTTTATTCAACATCTCCAACTTTGAAGGTTTAGACGATACAGAACCTGAGTCGCGCATCGCGCCGGGCATCGTTACGAGAACCTTTTGCGTCTTTGAGATCAAAAACGCGCTCGACTCTGCTTCTAAAAAACGCGCGAAAGGTATCATCGAACTCGCCGCCGAGGAGACCAAGTGTAAAGTCACGCAAAGACCAATCGGCGAAGAGCAGGTGAAGAACAAATCCATGCTCCTGACGGTTTCTGGAACGACAGAAAAAGTGGTCGCGGTAAAGACGTTGGTCAAAATGCGATTGGCGAAAGGTTTCGCGGAATCAAAGCGAGAGGAACGTTCCTCGTTCGCCGCCGGGAGACGCGCGAGCGGCGAATATTACCACCACCCTTCGTATTAAACTTCTTTTTTATCAGTAAAGGAAAGGAAGAGAGTTTTAAGAAAGAGCTTACGAAGGGAAGAGAGAGAGACTACGGGCTACAGTATTGTTCTATTTGAGAGTCGACGAGAGAGAAATAACAGAGCGCATATATTACACAACAAGAAAAGAAAGAGACACGAACCTGTGAGAAGTACAGACAGCAACAAAGTGAACCTCTCGGACCGAGATATATATATATATATATAGAAAGAGAGAGAGAGAGAGAAGAGGACACCTACATTTCATTTTCCGCGCGTCGCGTGTTAGCGAGAGCGTTTTATCCATCACACAAAGAAGACTATAAAACACTACTAATCATTTCACAAAATACGCGTCGCACCGTACTTCGTTTCTTTCCCTCCTCAACTCCTCTGAATGATAACGATGATGATGATAATGATAGAATGATGATTTCATGACGCGTAAAGTTATTCGTATTATCATTACAATTAAAAAGTAAAGTTAATCCCTTTCCCGACGGTAAACCCGAGGAGTTCCAACAAGCCTTTCCCAGCCACGAGTTCCACCAACAGAAGACTCCACCAACCAATCATCGACGCTCGAGAGTTCATCGTTTCCGCGTTATCCACGAACCCAAACTTCCCGGGTTCGATCACAGGGACGATTGGCGGTTGGGGCACGCCTGGTGGGGACGCGTATTTCATGCGTTCGCGACGGGAGACGTCTTTTTTGTTCTGTTCGATGGCTTGCATCACGTCGTCGACGACGCCCATCGCTTTAATCATTTTCGGTGATTGGAATCGGATTTTACTGTTATTGGATGATCTTTTTAACGAAGAGGAGGAAGAGGAAGAGGTGGAGAAGGAGGACAAAGCGCGAGAGGAGTGTAACGCGCTCGCAAACATTTTCGTTTTTAAATGTTTATATGTACTTTGCGTGTATGTATCGCGCGCGTTAAAGTGAAGACGGAATGAGCGCTTGGAGACACGTCATCCATAACTGTGACCCTAAATGGGACGCAAAATATTCGGCGATTATTCTTCCGAGTCTTCTTCCGAGTCGTATAACTCTCCATCTTCGTATCGCCAACCGGGTGGTAGAGGACAGTCGTTGTCGAGGAGGTATTGTACACATTCGGTGTGGTTATTCTTGTGAGCGTAGCGTACGGCGTCACTGTCCCAAGGCGCTTTGGCGGTTTCGTGCAAGTGCTTCAAACAGTCTAAGTGGCCGTTTTCGGCCGCCCACATACACGCTCGTTCGTCATATCCATCATACTTACGTTCAACAAGATATTCGAGTATGTGGAGATGACCTTTTGCAGCCGCCCAAGAGGCAGTCCGAGAATCCCAGGTCGCTTTCGCTTCTTCGCGTAAGCATTTGAGGCACTCGAGATGACCGTTTCTGGCAGCAGATGTACACGCCCACCGATCGACAGGACACTCATTTGCCACGCAATACTTTACCATTTCCAGATTACCTTGTCTTGCGGCCACATTAATCGTCCCTTCATCCCACTCACACTTTTTCTCCTCTCGCGCCCACTTGAGCAACTCGAGTTTATTCGTTTTAGCAACTCGAATGCAGAAATGTGATTCGTCGTACCACCAACTCGGCCACAACGATTTATTCTCCCACGCTAACTCCAAAGTCGATATCGACGACATCTCTTCAACTTTAAACCTCTTTTTCAAATCATCCGCACGAGACGATCTCTTCACCAACTTTCTCGTTTCACTGTTCACCTCGTACAAGAATTTCACATCATTCGAATTCAATCTCGGAAGAAT
>ENA-OWPI01000685-OWPI01000685.1-marine-metagenome-genome-assembly--contig:-NODE-685-length-44318-cov-4.690672_pt1 | contig 44318 bp, 40 predicted proteins | sample MGYA00238138_ERZ651775 | MGnify/ENA primary metagenome ERZ651775 (study PRJEB26906, sample SAMN06265043) | marine metagenome | isolation source: Helgoland LTER site | place: Germany:Helgoland, sampling...
TCTCGGAAAGTGATCCGTACAAGATTAGGTCTTTTCGAATAGACATTAGGTAGCGTTTCATATCCTTCTTAATATGTAGGCGATCAGTTTGGCTTCCGTACATTCCAAGTAGCTCTAGTAAAACCTGTCTGGGTTCTGGTGGTTCGTTAGTCATATTTATTTATTCCTTTTTATTTTTCCTGATTGAATTTCATCAGGTTTTCCAACTCGTTTTTGAGCCCTAATTCCTTGCCCTTCGGGCAATCGCCAAAGGCGAAGATCTATAATTTTTGGATTGATAAGGGAATTAAGTGACTGATAGAATTTGATTATTATTTTTTTCCAGGAGTAGTTTTAAGACACACTAACCCTACACAGAGTTAGTGTGTCTTCTGGCTCCAGTTTGTAGCCCGTCGTCACATTCCAACCGAAGAACCTAATTGAATAGGAAGGGTGGGTTACCCTGTATCCCTTTACCTTCGACTTTAGCAGCGGCATCAATGCGGAACCGTTGGAATGATTACCCGCACCGAACGAGGGTTGCTTGTTTCCCTCTTCCTGTCAGAAATCTTTACACACCCATTCCGACTTTGGTGTTTCATAAAAAAATTTAAAACCCTAACCGAATTCCGATCCCTAACAGGAACCTCGACGGGATTGGTTTCTCGCATACGGTGGGTCATTCCGTGTATGTCTTAAACCCCTCATTTTCGCACCGTTTATTTTATTTATAAGAGCTTTATGGTTAAGATTGAAAAAAACTCAAAAAAATTCAATTAATTTTGTTTCTGAGTTAGCAGACAAAAAAAGACCCACCGAAGTGGGTCTTTTCGCCATTTTGATATTCGCTCTCAAAGGATCAGGTACCCTTTGTCTTCGTCGAGCTATCTGTCGGGTGGGTGTGATCGCCACCGCCACAACTACCGGCAAATGCCGGGGCAGAAGTGAAAGAGAAGGCAACCAAACCAAGAATTAGAACGATAGTTTTCATTTGAATCTCCTTATTTGTTTATATTACGTTCAAACTGTTAGTTTGGACCACCAATTTCGAAAAACATTACAGTGTAATGTCTGGGCGTTTTTACTCAGTAAAGTACGCATTTCCGTCTCGCCCGTTTTAAGGAGCAGGGAGGAACGATGTAGGTTTTATGGGGGAGTTGGAGCTAAGAGAGGATAAATGCTCCTCTCTGATCCTTGGAGCGTCTGCTAATCGTCTCTTAGTTAGCTTGGGCTATCGACGAGCTTTTGGATCAGTTCCACGGGTGGGAGTTTTTACCTTGTTTGGTCTGGCGCTTAGATAGCGCTCGGTATTTCGTTATCTCGCTCACGTTTCGTGGATCGGTATTTCGTTTTTTGCCATAGTACATTTCAATCATATCTACCGACGTTCCCATATTACTTGCGAGTTGGTAGATATTAACCCCTTGACTGATCCGCATCGTGGCGTAGGTGTGGCGTAAAGAATAGGGAACTCGCTTTCGACCCAGATTGTCGTAGAGGATACCACACTCCTCCAAAGCTCTTTTAAACCCTTTTTTGAACGAAACGACGGGATCTCCGTCTCTCGAGCAAATAACAAATTCGTTAAGCGGAGGTTCTTTTCCAAGTTCCTCCGTACGATGTTCCCAAAGGCGATAAAGATAGGTGGAGGTGTTTTTCATCGCTATGGCGTGACGTTCGCCCGTCTTCCCAGAAACGAAAAAAGCGAGTAGATCAGCGCCGTCTTCTCCAGTAACTGAGCTTATATCTTCCCACCTCACATTTCGAAGTTCCCCTACCCGTAAACCTGTGTTTGCTAAAATAAGGATCCAGTTTTGGAGATACAGACGTTCCCTGTATCTTCGCTTATCCTGAGCGTTTTTCACGTATTGGCGCAGATAGCGATAAAGCGTTTGGTATTCCTTTTGCGGGATATCTGGGCGAGGTGAAACCTTGTTCTTGGGGCGAGGGATATCAGGTACCGAGGCGATGTAGCCTTTCCTTTTAGCAAATTGAAAGACAGAGGTTAGAACGGTTGCTTCGTGTCGTAACGTGACGTTGGAAAATTGCTTACCCTGAGATTGGCGTTGAATGTAATACTCCTCGACCTTTCTATCGTTTATTTGGGTGATCTTGAGCTTTCCGAAAAACGGATTTAAGTGGTTTTCTACCTTGCGGATATTCCCTGTTATGTAGGTTTCCGTTCTATCCTTCATAAGAATTGGATATTCGGAAGCCCACTCCTTGGCGACCCGAGTGAACGATGGGGCATTTACACTTTCGCCTCGGCGTGCTCTCCCCTCCAATTCGTAGAAGAGATCTTCCGCAACCCGACGAGCCTCAAAGAGATCGTTAGTTTTAGTCGCCTTTACAACGTACCCTTTGTTTCCTGGTATTTTTAATCGAGTAGTCCAACGGTTGTGGCGAACATAGAGAACTATTCGCCCGTCGCCCCTGACGTCTATATATTCGGAATTTTCCGTGAATTCAGCCTGTAAGCGTTCCATTTAAAAAGCCACCATTTACGTTTTCCGTATTTTATAAAAACGTAAACGAAACGTAAACCCCTTAAAGAGGAAGTATTTTTTTAATAGTCTAAGAAAATATAATTAAATCAATAGTTTACGTATTTCTTACTAATAGACCTCTTAATTCCTAATCTGGGGGCCACAGGTTCAAATCCTGTCGGGCGCACCATTTCGATAGAAATGCCATCCAATCCTTCATTGAATATTTCGTTGTCTTTATTGTGACAATACGTCACATTTTTTCTAACTCATATGATACTGGAGTGCAGTTGTGATGTACAAAAGCGAACCAAACTCGGCCCTTCAAAAAGCCTTATTAGTCTTAGAAGCCATCGTTCAAGATGTTCGTCCGCTGGGTGTTGTTGATATGGCAGAAGAATTAAATGTGTCGCGCCAGACGGCGCATCGGGTCATTCGTCAGTTAGAGCAATTAGGCTTATTACACAAAGACCCCAGCCGTGAACGTTACATCCCCGGAACACGCCTCAGAACACTCGCGATCAAAACTATTTCTTCAGTATAATCTACGCGCGGCACCCATACTATTCTTAAAAAACTTGTCGATGAGATAAACGAGACTTGCAATATTGGCATGCTCGATGGCAATGAAATCATTTATATTGATCGGTTAGAATGTGAGTGGCCACTTCAGGTTCAGCTAAGACCTGGAAGCCATGTACCGGTTCATTGTACAGCTATTGGGAAGCTGATGTTGGCGCATTTAGGGTCAGATCAGCGTCAGAAAACGCTGCGCACCATGGACATGCAAAAGTTCACCAAGAACACGATTACTGATCCACAGTTACTCGAAGCCCAGCTCGATCAAATCGTTGCACAAGGGTATTCGATCAACAACCAAGAAGATGCCATTGGTCTTATCGCGATTGCGGTCCCGATCTATGACCCCAACGGAGCTATTGTCGCGGGATTGGGTATCCATGCCCCCGAGCCGCGTTACTCCATTGCTAAAGCGATTAGCGATCTGCCAAGGTTCCAGGCCTCCGCTGAGCGTATCGGTGTTGCTATGTGTGCAAATAGCCCTTCATAAAACAAAATTTTTACCTCACGTAACAATTTTTATTAACATTACTCAGTCATTTGGGAATCCTAAGGTCTAGAACATCCAACAAAGTGTTCCGATTGATCGCTGAAACGAACCCAAAACAGCGGCATCTCACCTCCAAACAGGGAGAAACTTTATGTTTCCCAAATCCGTAAAACATACATTTGCTGTCGCTGCGCTTGCCGCAACGATGGCGGCGTTGCGATCATGCCATCTGCTAGCGGTGTCGCGCCACTAAGTATCGACGGCACGGGTCCCAGAGACCCACAACGTCTTTGGACACTAGTCGGGTTTCCTGCAGCCTCAATCCCGACAGCAACTTCGAACGGGTTGCCACTTGGCATTCAAGCTATCGCGTTGCCAAGCCGTGATCATGATATAATACAGATCGCCCGGGCGTTGTTGATTTCAATTTAAGATATAGTTCCAGCATCTACGCCAGACTTCTGATTAATCCTCTAGGACCCAGTTACCATTATTCCTAATCCGGGGGCCACAGGTTCAAATCCTGTCGGGTTCACCAATTCTATTAGGAATTAAGCGTCTTCTTCAGAAATTGTCCAAATTTGGGCATGGCCGCCTTCTTCATCGGACCTCGGCACAACGCGAATACGTTCTGTAATACCGTCTTCCGTCATCTCACGTTCAATGGCAAGAAGTGTACCTGCTGGATGATCACATAAAGAGGACGCGTAGGCGACTTCACCTTGTGCCGCCGTCATTGCAGTCAGCATATCAGGAGCGCCATAGTCTTTAAACAAGTGTGCGGCGAGTGCGCGTGTGGCTGAGGCTGCATCTTCATCAGGTACGACTGAAACTTGAACAAATGTTGAGCGGCCGAGGTTCCCCAATCCGAGCCAGCCAGATTTGAAGGCGAGTTGTGCCTTATTATCCATTTCGGATGGCATGCTATCGACATAGGCGAACGTACCTGTAACAGCCCATTCACCCTGTTCTGCGGCGCTATCAAACACGCGTGTATCTGAAGGGTCTAGACGAATTGTACGGGGTAATTTCATGATGCGCGCGGGACGTCCCAAAGGTGTGCATAGGCAAATAAACCTGGTGTGCCGCCAGTGTGAACGTAAACAACTGCACCATCTCTGGGTAGCGTGTGATCATCGACAAGGGATAGAAAACCATCGAACGCTTTGCCGCTATAAACGGGGTCAAGAATAAGCGTTTCTTCTCGAGCTGCTCGTTCTATTGCGATCATCGTGCCGGGTGTTGGCTTGCCATAACCTTCGCCGATAAAATCATCATTCGTGATGACATCATCTGCTGTGATGAGGTTCGGTTTGCCGAGCATTTCTGCAAGTTTGAGTGTGCGCTTTAAGACACGGGCGTGTTGAAGTTCTGCATTTCGGCGGACGCAAATGCCATGCACTGGGGCGTCGACACCATAGTGCCGTAATCCGCCAAGCATGCCTGCATGAGATGCTGCACTCCCGCTCCCGACAACAACAGCAGCTAAGGGAATCCCGATTGCATTTGTCTGTTCAATTATTTCTCGGGCCGAATCAATATACCCTAAAGCGCCATGCGGCGGATGATCTGCCCCTAAATGAATGACATAAGGCTTGCCGCCGCGGGCGCGAATACCATCAGCAATTAATTCAAGGTTATTGTCGGCGCCATCTTCATCTTCGCCGACTTCAAAGCGATGAATAGGTACGCCCAATATCTGGTCAAGGAGCGCATTCCCTTTTTCCATTTGGCCAGCAGGCATGCCCTGAACACGGTCTTCTAATTGAACTTCGCATGCAAGGCCAAGCTTGCGTGCAGCTGCGGCGCATTGACGAACAAAGTTAGATTGTACTGCACCTGTTATGAGGACGGTATCGGCGCCTTCGGCAAGTACGGCACCAAAATAGTATTCTAGTTGGCGCGCTTTATTGCCGCCCATAGCTAAGCCGGTTGTGTCATCACGTTTTACATACAGATGGGGATGCCCGCTTTGGCGCATAATGTTGTGCATAGATTCAAGTGGCGTTGGTGCATGTGATAGTATAGCCCGCGGAAAATGGGCCATTGGATCATTCTCATTCATTAGCATTGTCTCACTCTCCTCTTATATATCGAGTTTACGGATCTGCGCCGACGCGTCATCTTGTTTCTTATGATGATATGGAATTACTTGATAATGAGTTTAGTTGGCGCGGTACTGGTTCTAATGCCAGTGTCAGCCAAGGCGCTCGATCCTGAGGTCTTGAATTCGGTTGTTCGAATCAAGCCTAACTGGCCACTTTCTGCGCGGGGACAAAATGCTAATGGTGCGCCGCGCGATCCACAAGGTACAGGCGTTGCTATCCTTGAGGGTGGTTATATCGCAACAAATGTTCATGTCATTGGAAAAGCGGCGGCAGTTGATGTGCTCACAGAAGACGGGCGCATCTTACCAGCGATGATTGTAGGACGTGACTTTGCAACTGATATTGCACTGTTAAAGGTTAATGTCGATTTACCCGTCATGAAGACAGCATCGCCACCCGCACTTGCTGCGCCTGTTTGTGCGATTGGTAATCAATTTGGCTTAGGCTTGTCTGTGACGTGCGGGGTTGTATCGGCAATTTCAAGAAATAGTACGGGCTTTAATCCGATTGAAGATTTCATTCAAACAGACGCATCCATAAATCCAGGTGGATCCGGTGGCGCATTAGTAGACAGTCAATCTCGATTGATAGGGCTTGTTTCGGCCATCTTCACGAAGCAAAGCGATGCTGACATCGGTGTTAATTTTGCAACGTCGATGCGACTTCTTATGCGTGTTGTTGAAGACTTGAAAGAGCATGGACGTGTTATTCTTGGGGTGGCTGGGTTCGATGCATCAGTTGTGCCTCCACGGCTTTTGTCACGATATGCAGGCGTTATGGTCTCGAAAGTTGATATTCAAGAGCCCGCATTTCTTGCCGGGTTAGAGGCTGGCGATATTATTACGCACATTGGTGGAAACCGGATACCGTCACAGCAAGCATTCAATGCAGAAATGTTTATCCGACGCCCTGGCGAACTTATTGTATTTGAAGTGCGCCGAGGAGACATGGTGCTTGATATAGAAGTTACGCTTAACTGAGAGCGATCGCTCCTTCGGTTTCGAAGGCTGAAATATCATCTTCGGAAAAGCCATATTCGCTAAGAACTTCGAATGTATGTTGCCCGAATACCGGCGCGCCTGTTGCAACTTTTCCAGGTGTTTCTGAAAGCTTGATGGGCAGGCCTAAGGTTTTAACCGGTCCAAGTTTTGCGTGTTCAACCGTTGGAACCATATCGCGTGCTTGGGCATGAGGATCTTCATGCATTTCACACACATTCATCACAGGACCAGCTGGTACACCAGCTTTCTCAAGACGGTCTAGCCAATCAGATTGGCTACGCGTCTTGAAAATAGGGTTTAGAACATCTTCGAGTTCTTGGAGCCGTGTCATACGATCGACATTCGTTGCAAATCTTTCATCATTTGCGATTTCAGGCGCTTCCATTGCATCTAAAAGGCGTTCCCAGTTTCGCTGATTTGCAGCACCGATTGTAATCCAGCCGTTTGTTGTTTCGAATGCCTGGTATGGTCCATTCAACGGATGCGCTGAACCCATTGGCCCTGGCGCGACGCTCGTTGCGAGGGCGATAGCACTTTGCCAGTAAGTCTGAATAATCCCGGCTTCGAACAGGGATGTATCAACGGCCTGGCCTTCGCCCGTTTTAAGTTTGTGGATGTAGGCAGATAACACACCGAGTGCAGCTAGAATGCCAGCCGTAATATCGGTAACAGGAGCGCCGACCTTACATGGTGGACGCCCAGGACCTTCGCCAGTGAACGACATTAATCCACTCATGCCTTGGGCGATAAGATCAAAGCCACCACGATCTGCATAAGGCCCAGTACGTCCAAATCCTGAAATCGTGCAATAAATCAGGCCGGGATTTATTTTCTTAAGGTCTTCATAACCCATGCCTAGTTTTTGCATTGTATCGCGGCGATAATTTTCAGTAACGACGTCAGCATCTTTAAGCATCTTTCGGAGTATTTTTTTGCCACTTTCAGTCTTCAGGTCTAATACTATGCCGCGCTTATTCCTATTCATCATCATGTAAGCAGCCGACTCGCCATCTATATCTGGTGGCAAAAATCGGCGAGAGTCATCGCCTCCAGAAATTTTCTCAACTTTGATGACGTCAGCGCCCAGGTCAGCCAGCATCAGGCCGCAAACGGGACCCGCCATGATGTGTGCTAACTCAATAACTTTAACGCCGGCCAAAGGGCCAAAAGGATTTGCTGACATGATAGCTCCTGGGGGTTAGCGACCTTTGAATTCAGGGGTCTTCTTCTCTAAGAATGCACGGTAGCCGGTTTGGAAATCTTCGGTGTCAAAACATGCATAGCTTTCAGCAAGTTCTTCTGCACTCAGCGGGGTTGGGTCTTGGAGACGTTTCAGAAATTTGCGGTGCCAACGATGCACGAGTGGGGCGCCTGCAGCAATTCGCTCAGCCGCATTGCGTGCTTCTGTCATAACATCATCATCAGCAACAATTCTTGAAACGATGCCAAGGCGTTGTGCTTCTTCGGCATCGAACACGCGACCTTCTAGTAGAATTTCGAGTGTAGGGCCCGCGCCGACAAGTGATCGAAGGGCATCAATTTCATGATACCCCATAACCAATCCAAGCTTTGAGATAGGTACGCCAAAACGACTTTTTTTACTGCAAATACGCACATCGCAAAGTCCGGCAAGCTCCATGCCACCGCCTACGCAAATCCCTCGAATAGCTGCGACGGAAGGATGTGGGCAATCTCTCATGGCCTTGATATTACGGCCCATGAGCTCGCCGTACTCTGCCGCTTTAGCTGTGCTTGAACGATCTGCCTCAAATTCAGAAATGTCGTTCCCGGGACTAAATGACTTACCCCCAGCCCCGGTCATCATAATACAGCGAACGGTATCGTCATCGGATAGCTCGCGGAAGATATCGCCCAGTCGACCCCACATAGTTTTCGTCAGGGTATTTAATTTTTCTGGGCGGTTAACTGTGATCATGACGATGTTTTTGTCGTCACGATCAATCAGAATATGCTCTTCACTCATTGCTAATCAGTCCGCTGTTTCGCGCAAGAAATCCATAGCCGCTTGAGTGCCGCCTTTATTAATCGGCACGCCTGCGAGCTCTAGGCCCATCTCAACGCCCGCGAGGGTACCCATAAGTGTGAGATCATTAAAGTGTCCAAGGTGACCAATTCGAAAGACCTTACCTTTAACTTTGCCAAGGCCTGTACCAAGAGACATATCAAACTTGTCTAAAATAATTTCGCGAACTCTGTCGGCGTCATGACCCTCAGGCAATAGAACGCCCGTCAATACAGGTGAATGCTCTTCTTCAACTTGGCACAAAATTTCCATGCCCCAATGTTCGACGGCAATGCGCGTTGCTTTTGCATGGCGTTTATGGCGCGTGAAAACATTTTCTAACCCTTCTTCATCAAGAAGCATTTTCAATGCTTCTTCGAGACCATAAAGAATGTTAGTCGCAGGAGTGTATGGGAAAAAGCCACTCGCATTGTTCCCAAGCATCGGCCCCCAATCCCAGTAAGACTTTTGGAAACCGCTATGCTCATGCGCATCGAGTGCTTTTTTGGAAACACAGTTAAAGCTGATGCCAGGTGGAAGCATGAGGCCTTTTTGTGATCCGGTAATAGTGACATCGACGCCCCATTCATCATGGCGGTAATCAGCAGAGGCGAGGCCTGAAATTGTATCAATCATAAACAATGCAGGATGACCGGTGCCGTCGATGGCTTTGCGAACGTCGCCAATTCGAGACGTTACACCTGTAGATGTTTCGTTATGGACGCAGCAAACGGCCTTTATCTCTTGATTTGAGTCTTCTGTCAGGCGTGCGGCGACTTTTTCTGGGTCAACGCCATGGCGCCAGTCACCAGGGATAAAGACAGGCTCAAGACCGATGCGTGTAGCGAGTTCATGCCAGAGAGTTGCGAACTGTCCGGTCTCAGCCATTAGGACTTTGTCGCCAGGGCTGAGTACATTCACCAGAGCCGCTTCCCAAGCACCCGTTCCAGATGCGGGAAAAACAATCACAGGGCATTCAGTTTTAAATACGCCTTTAAGTTTTTCAAGAATTCGTGCCCCCATGACGCCAAAATCAGGGCCACGATGGTCAATGACGGGCATGTCCATGGCACGTAAGATGCGATCAGGGACGGGACTTGGTCCCGGGATTTGTAAGAAATGTCGACCGCTTTTATATGCCATGATGTCTCTCCATCTGTAAAATATATGCGAAATTTCGCATTGATACGCATAATAAATACAATCTATAATTCCTGCAAGCCATAATTTTAGCCATTTATTATTTAAACTTGCAATTTGAATACAATATTGTAGTATGTAAGCTTGGATATTAAGGAGAGAAATATGTCCCGTGATTATTATGGTTTGCGTGCAACTGGACGCATTGGCGATGAAAAACTCGCAAAGCGCATTCAAGCAGCAACGGGTGGAGATGTTCTCTTTGATGCTTTTTCTCGTGGACGCTATGCGACAGATGCATCGCATTATCAGATTGAGCCTATCGGCGTCGTAGTCCCGACCAATTCAAATGAAGTCCAGGCTATTATCGATATTGCACGGGACGAGGGCTTACCAGTGCTGCCACGCGGCGGTGGCACATCGCAGTGTGGCCAAACGGTTGGCGAAGCGATTGTCGTGGATGTAAGCAAGCACATGAACAAAGTGCTCAAGTTTGACGCAGAATCTAGAACTGCGCGAGTTGAACCTGGTATTGTTCTCGACCATTTGAACGCTTTTCTAAAGCCGCACGGCCTCTGGTTTCCGGTTGATGTATCGACATCAAGCCGGGCAACGATTGGCGGCATGACAGGAAATAACTCATGTGGATCTCGTTCCATTCGCTATGGAACAATGCGTGACAATGTCCAGGCCGTCGATGCGTTTTTAGCTGATGGCACGCAAATGTATTTTGGCGAAGTCACCGACAATCGATCAATGGCAAAGCTTGCTGAACATCAGCGCGATCTCGCCAGCCAGTTGTTAGGAATTGGTCGTGATCACGAAGAGCTTATCAAAATACAATTTCCAGATTTAATGCGTCGTGTCGGTGGCTATAACATTGATGCTTTAATGCCGGCAGGTCCAAACCGTGGTGGATGGAATAACGAAACAGTTCACACGACTGCGCCGTATCCTAATCTCGCCCACCTTTTGGTTGGATCAGAAGGGACTTTGGCGTTCACAACGGCGATTGATATCAAGTTGCAGCCATTGCCTAAGAATAAAGTTCTTGGGATATGCCATTTCCCCAAATTCTATGATGCGATGAATGCAACGCAGCATCTGGTAAAGCTTGGGCCCGTGGCTGTTGAGTTGGTTGACCGGACAATGATTGATTTGTCCCGTGCGATCCCTATGTTCACGGATACCGTTAATCGATTCGTGAAGGGTGAACCGGATGCAATCTTATTGGTTGAATTTGCAGAACCGGATCAGGACGAAAATCTCCGCAGGCTCAAACAACTTGGAGAGCTAATGGGTGAGCTTGGCTTCCCAGATGGTGTTGTCGAAGCAGTAGAGCCGTCTTTCCAATCAGCTGTGTGGGAAGTCAGAAAATCTGGTCTAAATATTATGATGTCGATGAAGGGTGATGGAAAACCAATCTCGTTCATCGAAGACTGTGCTGTCAGATTGGAAGACTTAGCAGAGTATACGGATCGCCTCACACAAGTTTTCCATCAGCATGGTACTGAAGGGACATGGTATGCGCATGCATCGGTTGGGTGCTTACACGTGCGGCCTATTATTAATCTGAAATCTGATATTGGCGCTAAGCAGATGCGTGATATCGCCGAGGCATCCTTTGAAATGGTACGTGAGTACAAAGGCTCACATTCGGGTGAACATGGCGACGGGCTTGTCCGTTCTGAGTTTCACGAGGCCATGTTTGGCCCAGAAATGACTGCATCATTTAAAACGGTTAAATGGGCATTCGATGCCGATGGTTTGTTTAACCCGGGTAAAATTGTTGATCCCCCAAAGATGGATGACCCAGAACTTTTCCGTTTTAAGCCAGGTTACAAGCCCATCGAATTGAAAACTGCACTGGACTGGTCTGAATGGGGCAGCATCAATGGCGCTGTTGAGATGTGTAATAATAACGGTACGTGCCGAAAATCAAATCCAGCAGTCATGTGCCCATCTTTTCGTGCAACTGGTGACGAGCAACATGTGACCCGTGGTCGTGCCAACTCACTCAGGTTGGCGCTGTCTGGTCAGCTTGGTAAGGACGCTTTTGTGTCTGAGGGTATGAAGGATGCGATGAAGCTGTGCGTTGGCTGCAAAGGCTGCAAGCGAGAGTGTCCGACAGGCGTTGATATGGCGAAAATGAAAGTTGAATTCCTCTACCATTATAACAAGCGCCATGGTGTTTCCTTAAAGGACAAGCTGATTGCTTATCTGCCGCGTTATGCGCCGATGGCGTCTAAGCTCGCGGGGCTGATGAATCTGCGTGATGTTATCCCGGGCCTGGCAAAGCTGTCTGAAGTAACGCTCGGGTTTTCAGCCAAACGAACGTTACCTAAATGGCGTTCCGATGCATTTGATATCAAATCGAGCGATGTCGGCGCTGAAGCATGTCCTGCGGGCTCCGCTGTTGTCTTGCTAGCTGACACGTTCAATACGAATTTTGAACCAGAAAACTTAACAGCAGCGAAGCGTGTGATGGAAGCTGCTGGCTACCGAGTTATTGTGGCAAAACCAAATAAGGATGAGCGACCTTTATGCTGTGGTCGCACATTCTTAGCGGCGGGTCTTGTCGATGAGGCACGCACCGAAGCTCGAAGGATGATGGATGCCGTCTTGCCGTTTGTGAAGGCGGGCCTTCCAATTGTCGGCTTGGAGCCCTCGTGTCTGTTCACACTCAAGGACGAGTTCAAATCAATGTTGCCGGGCGAAGATGCGGATCTTATTGCCGAGAATGCATTATTGTTTGAAGAATTTATTGCACGGGAGATTGAGGCTGGAACTTTTAAATTAGATTTGAAACCAACGATTGAGAAAAAAGCTCTTCTTCATGGTCATTGTCATCAAAAAGCCTTTGCAGCAATGGGTGCCGTAGAAAAAGTCTTGTCGATTGTTCCTGAACTCGACGTTGAAGTTGTCGAGAGTAGTTGCTGTGGCATGGCTGGTGCGTTTGGTTATGAAGCCGAAAACTATGACGTATCAATGAAGATGGCAGAGCTCTCACTTCTCCCGAAAGTGCGAGAAGCCGATGCGGATACACTGATTATTGCTGACGGCACGAGTTGTCGTCATCAGATCGCTGATGGTGCAGCTCGAAATGCGATCCATGTTGCGCGGGTCCTTGAAAGCGCGTTGCCGCAAAGCGGAGGTAAGACATGAATGAGCTATCCCAACCTCTAGCCCGGACGACGTTGCATGAAGATCTTGTAGAACGCATTCGCACGATGATTTTTTCTGGCGAGCTTAAGGGTGGTGACCGTGTCCCGGAACAACGGCTTTGTGATATGTTCGGCATTTCGAGAACGCCCCTTCGTGAAGCATTGAAAGTTCTTGGCAGTGAAGGATTGCTAGACTTGCTGCCAAACAAGGGTGCCCGCGTAGCCACCTTAAGCGAGGAAGATATCGATGGAATATTCCCTGTTATGGGTGCACTTGAGGCTTTGGCTGGTTCGCTCGCTTGTGCTCGGTTAACCGATACTGAGTTCGCAGAGATCCGTGCACTTCATTATCAGATGGCACTTCATCATACACGCCAGGAACTCCAAGAATATTTCCAGTTAAACCAACAAATTCATGAAGCCATATTGATGGCTGCGCAAAATCCTACGCTCGAAGTTCAATACCGTTCGTTGGCGGGGCGTATCCGCCTTGCGCGGTACCGGGCGAATATGACTCAGGCACGATGGGATCAAGCAATGCGAGAGCACGAAGAAATTCTTTCGGCCTTAGAATCCCGAGATGGCGAAGCACTATCTGCTGTGTTGAACCAACATCTTGTGAATAAGCAAGAAACGGTCAAACAGGCCATCCGCGGCGGTGTTGGCGAAGCACATGGTATTGCCAGCGTATATGACTAATTCATATAAAATTTTAAAATAAATACATATTAACCACACTAACGTGACGTCGATCACAGACGCATAGCCGATTCAGGTCCATAAAAGGTACATCAAATCAACGCCGACTATGGACCAAAGCAAATGTTTACCACCATCGATCTCAACCGCACCCGTAATATTCGCAATTTCTTATTTGGTGTCGCTCGCATGCTTGGTATTCGTTCCCGTTCCCGTCAGATCATTTCTCGCATACCAGCGTCTGCTCGCTAAGACGTTACTGGCCTCGCATATTCGTTACTGCGCATTTAGATAACTTTTGCCTAGTATGTTGACTATGATTAAAAACTTCCAAACTTTCTGTTTGGCGAACCTGTCCGTAGCACGATCCCTGCGCGTGTTCGGCAAGAAATCGAAGCCCGTCAGGGCGAAAGCGAACGCCTGATATCCTGGGTTCAGTTCGTGTTAATCGTGCTGTTTGGTGTGCTGTGCCTGTTATCGCTGCGGGTCAATATGAATGCGACAGAGTTTCAGGTCGTGCCATTGGCTTTATCAGCCTATTTTGTGTTCACCGTTACGCGCCTTCTCCTTTCTTACCGTATGTCACTGCCGCATTGGTTGCTGACCTTGTTAGTCTTTATGGATGTTGCGTTGTTGATGTTGATGATATGGAGTTTCCATATTCAATATGAGCAACCGCCGAGTTTCTATCTCAAAGTGCCGACGATTATATACGTGTTTATCTTTATTGCGATGCGCGAGCTGCGATTTGAGCCGCGCTATATCATGATTGCAGGCATGACATCCATTGTTGGTTGGCTCGTCCTTGTTGGCTGGGTTATCTATTCCGAGCCGGGCAACCCAATGATTACGCGTGATTACATTGCCTATATGACGTCGAACTCAATATTGATTGGTGCCGAGATCGATAAGATGGTCTCAATATTCCTCGTGACGGCGGTCCTTTGTATCGCGGTTATTTGGTCAAGAAGGGCATTCTTTCGGGCCGTAATAGAACAATCTGCAGCCCAGGATTTATCGCGATTTGTATCAAAGGAAGTCGCAGTGCGGATTACATCTGCAGATCGTCAAATTCAAGCAGGTGACGGCGAAAGTCGTGTCGCCTCAATTATATTTACTGACATTGAAGGCTTCTCGTCAGTTTCTGAAAACATGACGGCTCAAGAACTTGCAAAGACGCTGAATGATTACTTTGGCACGATGGGCGAGATTATTGATCAATTTGGTGGCGTCATCACTTTGTTTGAAGGCGACTTGATGCTGATTACATTCAATGCAGTTCAGGACGACCCCGACCATGCACAAAACGCGGTACAAACTGCATTGGCGATTGAGAAGGCTGCACGGACGCAGATGTTCAATGGTGTGATGCTAAAAACTCGGTGCGGTATTAATACAGGCGAAATCACTGTTGGTGCTGTCGGCGCACAGAATCGGCTGGTCTTCACAGTTCATGGGGACAGCGTCAATATTGCGGCCCGTCTTGAGCAACTGAAAAAAGAATATGGTACATACATCATGATGGGCGAAGCCACGCACCTCGCTATAGATACAGATTATCCTTGCGAATTTATCTACGAGACACAGGTTAAAGGTCGCGCTCAGGCCGTGAAAGTGTACGCTCCGACAATTAACTCCTGAGGACGCCGCCAGTTACTTTTTCGACCGATTGAACGACTTTTTGAGCAACTCCCTCAATCTCTTCATCGGTGAGGGTTTTCTCGGTCGGCTGAAGCACCACGGTAATGGCGAGGGATTTCTTACCTTCGCCGAGTGATGGTCCTTCGAACAGATCAAAAACGCGGACATCGTCGATTAAAACTTTCTCAGCACCACGGGCGGCCTGAACAATCTTGGCGGCATCGATGTCACTATCGACAACAAATGCAAAGTCGCGCTCTATCGGTTGGAATGCCGATAATGATAGGAGCTTACGGGCCGCAGATTTCGATTTTGGTGTTGGTACGGCATCTGGATAAATTTCGAAAGCAACAACAGGCCCTTTGACACCAAGCGCACGGAGGACTTTTGGATTAATTTCGCCGAAGCGTGCAAGCGTGTTCTTTGGACCCAAGTGCAGTTCGCCTGCACGACCTGGATGATAATACGGGCGCACGTCTGTGAAGACTTGGAGCTTTTCGACCGGTGCTCCTAAAGCTTCAAGGACAGCATTCGCATCCGCCTTGGCCATATATGCATCAACAGGCTTTGGTGCCTCCGCCCAATGTTTCGTATGGGTTTGTCCTGTACGAATACCGGTGGCAGCAATGCGCTGATCATCTGGCCCATCGCCATAGTATTCTGGCCCGACCTCAAAAAGATCGACATCAGCAAAGCCTTTATCTGCATTGCGCCCTGCAGCCTGAATAAGATTGCCAAGGGCAGTCGGGCGCATGACGGAAAGTTCTGAACTGATGGGATTGCCAATCACAACGCTGCGCTGGATATCCGCAAAAAGGGCGGCTTCTTTATCGCCCATGAACGAATAGGTCACGGCTTCGACCAGGCCACGTCCAGCCAGGATCCGACGCGAGATCGAGCGACGTTTTTGGTTTTGGTTGAGGGCTGGCTTAGGCAATGATGTTTCGCGCGGTAATGGTGTTGCAGGGATGGCATCAAATCCGTTAATACGAACAACTTCTTCAACAAGGCATGCCTCGTGAACAATATCACTCCGCCACGATGGAATGGATACTTGCCATTGGTCACTGTCGCCAGAAACCTCAAACCCGAGAATGGCGAGGATGCGCTGAATCTCATCGCGCGAAATCTCAACGCCCGTTAGTTCTTGTACACGGTCCGGGCGTAAGTAGATCGGCGCCGTTGTGGCAGGGCTGGCACCTGCAACAACAAGCTCAGAAGGCTCCCCGCCGCAAAGGTCCAATATCAAGCGTGTAGCAACTTCCATACCGTTCTCAAGGAACGCCGGATCAATGCCGCGTTCAAAACGATAGCGGGCATCAGATTGAAGATTGAGCTTTCGTCCCGTCATCGCGGTGCGCACAGGATCAAAATACGCGCTTTCGACAAAGACGTTCTGAGTTGTTTCAGATACGCCTGAAATTTCACCGCCCATGACGCCACCAAGGGCTTCGGCTGCGGATTCATCCGCAATCACCGTCATGTCGTGATCAAGCGTATATTCTTTTTCGTTCAGTGCTTTCAAGGTCTCGCCGTCTTTGGCCAGACGCACGGTCAGGTCACCTTTAATTTTGCCCGCATCGAACACATGCAAAGGTCGGTTCAAATCAAAGGTCATCAGGTTTGTGATATCAACCAATGCCGAGATGGGCCGGAGACCGATGGACAGTAATTTTTCTTTAAGCCACTGCGGGCTTTCCCCATTTGAGACACCACGGATATAACGGCCTACAAAATATGGGCATGCGGCTTGTGCGTTGGCATCAAAATCAAGATGAACGTTAATGTCGCTTTTGAAAGCGCCTGGTACAGGCCCGTTAGCGAGGGGTTTCAATGAACCGATGCCGGCCGCTGCTAAATCGCGTGCAACGCCGCGGACACCAAGACAGTCCCCACGGTTTGGTGTGATGGCAATTTCAATGATCGGGTCATCAAGGCCCATAACAATTACGGCTGGCTGACCGATGGGCGTGTTCTCTGGGAGGTCGATAATACCATCATGTTCGTCAGAAATATTCATTTCGCGTTCCGAAAGCAGCATCCCGTTCGATGTTACGCCACGAATTTCGGTCGGCTTTAGGGTAATGCCAGTGCCTGGGATATACGAGCCGCCAGGTGCAAACACACCGATCATGCCGGTACGTGCATTTGGCGCACCACAGACAAGTTCAACCGTTTCGCCATTCCCGGGGTCAACGGTGCACACGCGCAGTCTGTCTGCGTTCGGGTGCTGTGTCGCTTCCAGAACCTTTGCGGTCACAAAAGTCTCCAAGCCTTTGGCACGGTCTTCGACGCCTTCAAGCTCAAGGCCAACCATTGTCAGCGCATCCGTAATCTCTTTAAGGGACACCGTGGTATCCAGATGCTCTTTAAGCCAGCTTAATGTGAATTTCATCGGTTAAGCCCTCCGACCATGCCGGGGACTTCCAGGGAACGGAACCCATAGTGTCTCAGCCAACGTAGGTCGCTCTCAAAGAATGTCCGTAAATCTGGAATGCCATACTTCAACATGGCGACGCGTTCGACACCCATGCCAAATGCAAAGCCTTGATATTCATTGGGATCGATCCCGCAATTCGACAAGACGTTCGGGTTAATCATGCCGGAACCCAAAATCTCTAACCAATCATCACCGTGACCGATGCGGAACTCGCCGCCCTCACGCGTGCAGCCGATATCGACTTCTGCGGATGGCTCCGTGAAGGGGAAATAACTTGGGCGAAAACGGACGGGTAAATCATCAACTTCGAAGAACGCGCGGCAGAATTCAATCAAACATCCCTTTAGATGGCCCATGTGTGACGTTTTATCGATCACAAGGCCTTCGACCTGATGGAACATTGGCGAATGGGTCGCGTCATAGTCTGATCGGTATGTGCGGCCTGGAACAATGATCCGGATTGGTGGTTCGCCGTCCGTCATCGTACGAATTTGCACGGGGCTTGTATGCGTACGCAAAACTTTACGCTCACCATCTTCGCCAGGAAGATAAAAAGTATCGTGTTCTTGGCGGGCAGGGTGATCGAGTGGAATATTTAAGGCGGTGAAATTATGCCAGTCATCTTCGATATCTGGACCTTCGGCTACCGTGAAACCCATCTCGCCAAAGATCAATGTGATCTCATCAATGGTTTGGCTGATGGGATGGATCGTGCCCTTGCTTTCAGGAACAGGAGAAAGCGTGATATCGATTTTCTCGGTCATCAGGCGTTGATCAAGTTCTGCATCACCAAGAGAAGTCTTTTTTGCCTCAAGTGCATCGGCAACTTCACCTTTGAGTGCATTGAGCGCCTGGCCAGCGGCTTTGCGCTCGTCCGGCTCCATTTGGCTCAGACCCTTCATCATGTCAGTGATGCGGCCTTTTTTGCCAAGTGCAGCAACGCGGATGTCTTCCAGCGCTTGTACGGTATCCGCGGTGTTGATGTCCTTTAAAAGGGCGTCACGCAGTTGATCTGGCGTTTCCATGATATCCCTGCCTATCTGCAAACAAACGAAAGGGAGTAACGCCCAAGGCGCTACTCCCGATCCAAAACTTGATCCACCAAAGGTGGGTTATTAAGCGTTCTGGCTGAGAGCGGCCTGGGCCTGATCTACCAACGCTTTGAACGTTTCTGGCTCATTCATGGCCAAGTCAGCGAGAACTTTACGATCAAGCTCAACGCCGGCTTTAAGTAAGCCGTTCATGAATACTGAATAGGAAAGCCCATTCTCACGCGCACCAGCATTGATACGCTGGATCCAGAGGCGACGGAACTGACGCTTCTTTTGACGACGATCGCGGTAGGCATACTGCAAACCCTTCTCGACGCGCTCAATAGCGATACGGAAGTTCGTTGCACTACGGCCCCGATAACCCTTCGCGAGTTTAAGAACTTTTTTGTGACGTGCGTGCGACGTTTTGCCGCGTGAAACTCGTGCCATTTTAAAATCTCCTCAGATCAAGCGTTTGGCATGTAGGACTTGACGATCCGTGCGTCTTGCGGCGAGAGAACCATCATTCCTCGCGACTGGCGCTTCATCTTATTGGATCGCTTGCGGAGATTGTGCCGCTTGAAAGCAGCAGCTGCGCGTACCTTACCGGTACCCGTAATCTTAAAGCGCTTTTTGGCGCTTGATTTGGTCTTCAGCTTGGGCATTTCCCTCTTCCTTCATCTCTGTGGTGTTAAAAAACACCCGTTAACTTTAGAACGTCATCCGTTCCGGGGTTCAAGCGGCCAGGCATGCCCTTTTAGCCATACCGCTTGGCCATCAAATCGTGACAGCGCGCGGTTTATAGCGGTGCTGGCACAGGATGGCAAGGCATAGTGCATATCAAAACACCGGCTTATCCCAAGAATCTAAGAAAGGCCGGTGTTTCGAATAGATTTTACACTAATTCGATTTAACGGGGCGCGATGACCATTGTCATCAAACGCCCTTCAGGCCGTGGATATTGTTCCACCTTAGCAATCTCTTCAACTTCTGCCTGGACACGCTTTAGCACTTTAAGACCTAAGTCTTGGTGTGCCATTTCACGGCCACGGAAGCGGATAGTCATCTTGACCTTATCGCCATCATCAAGGAATCGGCGTACAGCCTTCATCTTGACCTCATAATCGTGGTCATCGATGCCGGGACGCATCTTGATTTCCTTAACTTCAATAATTTTCTGTTTTTTACGGGCTTCGTTCGCCTTTTTCTGTGCCTCGTACTTGTATTTACCGTAATCGAGGATTTTACAGACAGGGGGCGAGGCATTAGGTGACACTTCGACGAGGTCTAAACCAACCTCGACAGCCATATCAATTGCTTCTTTAAGTCCGATGACGCCTACCATTTCTCCGTCTGCATCGACGAGGCGAACTGGGTCAGCTTGAATATCTTCGTTGGCGCGGGGTCCATCCTTGGACGGCGGCGCCGGTGGGCCGGGTCTACGAGCTATGGAAATATCTCCTATCATAATTAAAATTAAGTTCCGCACATGCGAAACTCATATCTAAGATGGCATGAAAAAGCTTAGCTGCCAAGCGGTCCGAGCGCTTCCACCTTAAGTCTATCGACTGCTTCTTGCAGCGCAAGAATTTCTTGATCCTTGCCACCCAAGCGGCGGATCGCAACGGTCTTATTTTCTTCTTCGCGGCCACCAACAACCAAGATTGCAGGGACTTTGGCATGACTATGTTCGCGGATCTTATAGTTGATCTTTTCGCTTCGATAATCGGCCTCAACGCGGATACCCGCAGCGCGCAACTCTTCAACAACTTCACGGGCATATCCATCGATATCGTTGGTTATTGGTGCCACTACGGCTTGCACTGGTGCTAACCACATGGGTAAGCGCCCTGCGAAGTTTTCAATTAAAATGCCGATAAAGCGCTCAAACGAGCCCAAGATGGCACGGTGAAGCATAACGGGACGATGTTTTTCGCCATCTTCACCGACGTATTCCGCGTCCAGGCGTTGAGGCAGGACAAAATCAACCTGCAGCGTGCCGCATTGCCAGTCACGGCCGATCGCATCACGTAAGACGAATTCGAGCTTAGGGCCATAAAATGCTCCTTCGCCGGGGTTCATGACCAAATCAGCGCCAGCTTTCAATGCAGCTTCTTTGAGGGCCGTCTCGGCTTTATCCCAAGTTTCGTCGGTACCAGCACGGACGTCTGGGCGGTCTGAAAACTTGACGACAAATTCCTCAAACCCAAAGTCCCGATAAATAGACGCGAGCAAATCGATGAAAATCTCAGTTTCACTTTCGATTTGATCTTCGGTACAGAAGATATGGGCATCGTCCTGAGTAAATGCGCGGACGCGCATCAATCCATGTAGGGCACCCGACGGCTCATACCGATGACACGAGCCGAACTCAGCCATACGCAGAGGAAGGTCGCGATAGCTTTTCATGCCATGGCGAAAAATTTGCACATGGCACGGGCAGTTCATTGGCTTAAGAGCCAAATGCCGGATCGCGTCTTCTTCAGGCGAGGAAACACTTTGCTCCTCACCGTCGTAGCCTTCAGTAGCTTTGGAGCTTTCGTCCACTTCAGCAATAAACATATGGTCGCGGAACTTGTCCCAATGGCCCGAACGCTCCCAAAGGGCGCGGTCCACCAGCTGTGGGGTTTTTACTTCTACGTATCCTGCGTCATCAAGGCGCATACGCATGTAGTTTTCACAGGTGCGATAGAGAGACCAGCCTTTAGGATGCCAGAACACGGATCCCCGTGCTTCTTCCTGAATGTGAAAGAGGTCCAATTCACGGCCAAGACGGCGATGATCACGCTTTTCAGCTTCTTCAATACGCGTGAGATAAGCTTTGAGTTCTTTCTCATTGCGCCAGCACGTTCCGTAGATGCGTTGTAATTGTGGGTTTGATGCGTCTCCCCGCCAGTAAGCGCCAGCAAGCTTCATAAGCTTGAAGGCTTTGCCCATGCGTCCTGTTTTAGGAAGATGCGGCCCACGGCAAAGATCAATCCAATCGCCTTGGCGATACATTGTGATCTCGTCGCCCTCTGGCAGTTCCACTACCCATTCGGCTTTAAAGCTCTCGCCCTTTTCTTTGAAGTACGCGGCTACGTCGTCGCGAGACCAGACTTCACGTACAATTGGGATATCTCGGTCGACAATATCGGCCATACGTTTTTCGATGGTTTCGAAATCTTCGGTCGAAAACGGCTCTTTGCGATGAAAATCGTAGTAAAAGCCCTCGTCTGTCGCGGGTCCGAATGTGATTTGCGTGCCCGGGTATAGTTCCTGAACAGCCATCGCGAGAGTATGCGCGCAGTCATGTCGCAGAACTTCAAGGGCTTCGTCTTCTTGTTTATCTGTGATGATGGCAACATTGGCGTCCGTCGAGATCGTCCGGTCCAAATCCCATAGCTCGCCGTCGACGCGCACGACCATTGCCGCCTTGGCCAAGCCAGGTCCAATGGATGCCGCGACCTCGCCCCCGGTTACAGGGTTGTCGTAATTGCGTATTGAGCCGTCTGGTAGTGTGATCGCGACCATTTATCTCTCGCCGGTCATTTAAAAAAAATTTGTGTGGGGTAGTTAAAGCGCCTTACGGGACCCGTCAAGAACCGCCTGCCTTGGATATACTCGCCATAACGTCATCGACCGACAGATCGTCCAATGATTCTCGGCGAATAATTGTCACATCCTGGCCTCGTTGTGCGCAAAGCGCTGGGTCTGATGCATGGGAATATAAGACGAAAGACTTTGTATTCGCCGTGGCCGCAATGTGCATGGGCCCATTGTCATTCCCTAAGGCAAATTGCGCACCTTTGGCGACATTCACAAGATCAACAAGTGATGTCTGGCCTGCTAAATTGCGAACATTCTGACATCCTTGTGCAATTTGCGTGCAGAGTTTGAGCTCTTCTGGCCCACCGCAAAGGACGGGTGACGTTGGACTTTGATCCAATCTTTGCACAACCTCGCGATATCGCAATGTTTGCCAGCGCTTATCTTGACGGTGCTGCGCGCCACCCGGGGCAATCATGCAATATGACGGCGGTAATTTTAGATGAGAGACGTCACGTACGAACGGGGCTAAATCTGGTGAAGGCACTGCGCTGATGCCTGTTGCCAAAAGCTGCTCAGTTTGGCGTTCAATGGTATGCATATCATCGCGATCAGGATTCGAATGGGGATGTGAGCAGCCGCTCACGATCCCGGACCATTCGGGATAAGGGCCAGGCCAGAATAATTGTGCATAACGGTTCGAGCGGCTCGAGGTCTGCAAATCATAGACTCGGTCGAATTCACCGTTTCTAAGCGTTCGACGAAGCCCGAGCCACCCGATCAGATCAAGTGACTTTGGACGTTTGTCGATGATGATGTCATCAGACACATTGGCAGTATTTAAAAGTTCGCCAAATGCCTTCGTTGTCATGAGTGTTATGTGATCGTTGCTATGATTTTTGCGAATCGCGTTCATGGGGCCTAATGCTTGAATGACGTCACCGAGTGCCCCTAGTTTTATGACGAGTATTCGCTTGGAACTGGTTTCACGAGCATCCATGAGCGTTAGGCGCGGCCTCGCGCCGCCAAGACTTCGTTGTATACATCAAGCGTCTTATCGCACATTTGTGTCTTTGAGAAATTCTTACGGATATGTTTAATCGCAGTCTGTGCCAATTTGGTGCGCGCAGCATGATCAAGCTTTAAAGCCGTCTCAATCGCGTGCGCAAGCGCTGCGGAGTCGCCCGAGGGCGTCAACCAGCCAGTAATACCCGGTAAAATCGTTTCACGCGATCCGCCATGATCTGATGCAATGACCGGACGACCCATTGCCTGGCCTTCACAGACAACGCGACCAAATGCTTCTGGGTCTGTAGATGCCGATATAACCAGATCTGTCAGCTTATAAGCTGCAGGCATATCGTCACAATGATCGACGATCCGCACCACTTCTTCGAGGTTATGGCTCATGATTTTTTTCTCGAGCTCGCGCCGATAATCTTCGCGGCCTTGATTGCTGCCAACCAAAAGGCACCTGATATCTGTGCGACCAAGCGCGGCGATGGCATCAATCAACACCAGCTGGCCTTTCCAGCGGGTTAACCTGCCGGGCAACATAATGATCGGCACACCGTCTGGCAGGCGCCAATCGGTTGCGAGTTTAATGACACGTTCGGCAGAAACTTTCTCAGGATCGAATCTATCGATATCAACGCCCCGGTGGATAACGCGAATACGATCAACAGGGACGCCGTAATGCCGGCGAACATGGCCGCCAATGAATGTTGAGATCGCAATCATACTCTCGCCATACGTCATCACGGAATTATATTTGCGCTTAAGCCAATTGCCGATTGAGTATGTGCCATGAAAAGTTGTCACCAAAGGCACTTTGGTTCGCTGACAGGCAAAATAAGTGCTCCATGCCGGTGCCCGAGAGCGCACATGGACGATATCAACACGCTCTTTTTTTATGAGTTCGACCAGACGCGAAACATTGCGATACATAACAAAAGGATTCTTAGAGGCCACGGGCAGCGTGAAATGCTCCGCATCTACGCGGGTTAAGTCATGCACAAGTAGCCCGCCTTCTGATGCGACCAGCGCACGTCCACCGGCTTGAGAGATTGCGCTTGCAATTTCGACAGTGCCCCGCTCAACGCCGCCACTCCCACCTAGCGCTGGTAAAACTTGCAGCACTGTAGGCGGCGTGCCGTCCTGTTGCGGAGGGCGTTTCATGTCGTCGTCCAGGGTGTTATGGTGCGCGTTATTATTCATGACCATGTCACTTTAAATATGGGAACCTGCATGTCGGATCAATTAAAAGTCGCGAATTTTCTTCAACGTAACGACGGAGAATCAATTGCATACCATCATACCCCAGGCAAAGGGCCAGGGGTGATGTTTTTGACCGGATTTAAGTCTGATATGCAAGGCGGAAAAGCCCTGGCGCTCGAAGCGCATTGCGTTTCAATGGGATACGCCTTTACGCGCTTTGATTATTTCGGCCATGGGGAGTCTTCTGGCGCGTTTGACGACGGCACAATTGTCCGTTGGGCAAACGATACAGGGATCATTTTGGATAAGATATGTGAAGGGCCACAAGTGCTGGTTGGTTCGTCTATGGGTGGGTGGATTATGTTGTTGACCGCGCTTCGGCAGCCCGAAAAAGTTTGTGGGCTGGTGGGAATCGCAGCAGCGCCTGACTTTACGCATGACCTTATACCTGAGCGACTAACGCCAGAGCAAAGTGATGATCTGGAAAGTCAGGGATATTGCGATATTCCAAATTGCTATGATGACCAGGAACCATACCGTATTTGGAAACGCTTTTTAGACGAAGGGAATCAACACCTTCTTCTGACCGACGACATCAAACTTGATGTGCCAGTTCGGTTGATTCAGGGAATGCTGGACGAGGATGTTCCCTGGAAAACAGCCCATTCGATCATGGATCGTTTGACAAGTGATGATGTCGAAGTTCAATTTGTGAAATCGGGGGACCACCGTCTTTCGGAACCGCAGGATATAGATAGATTACTGCGTACTGTCGAAGCCTTGCTGGAGCAGCTTTAAATATGGAAACGATTGAACATATGCTGAATGGTTACCGGGCGTTTCGCGAGAACATGCCTGATGATCATCAAGAGCGCTTGCACGCAATGGTCGAAGCCGGTCAGCACCCAAAAGCAGCTGTTATCGCGTGCTCTGATTCCCGCGTTGATCCGGCATTGGTTTTCCGCGCTGAACCAGGCGATATTTTCATGATCCGAAATGTTGCTAACCTCGTGCCACCGATGGAAGAGGAAGGCACTTTTCATGGTACAAGCGCATCTTTGGAGTTTGCTGTGCTTGGTCTTGATGTGCCGAATATCATTGTCTTAGGTCATGCGCACTGTGGCGGCATCCACGCCATGATACGCGGTGAAGAAGCTGAGCAAAAAGGGTGCAAGTTCGTACAAGGCTGGGTGTCGATCTTGTCTTCAGCGCACCGCCGGGTTTTGGCAACAATGCCTGACGCAACAATCGAAGAGACGCAACGTGCGTGTGAACGCAATGCTGTCCTCGTTTCGTTGGAAAATCTCACGACGTTCCCATGGATCCGAGAGCGCATGGCGGCCAAAACTCTTAAGCTGCATGGGTGGTTCTTTGATATAGAAACGGCACAGTTGGAAATTTATAATTCGAAAGTTGGTCACTTCGAAACCGTAGAATAGTTAATCTTCCGCAGCAAAAATAGCCTGCAATCCAGAACGGTAGTCTGGATACTTTAACTTTACGCCAAGCTCTTTTCGAATTCGTGTGTTTTTGACGCGCCGATTGTCGGTCCAAAAACTTAGGCCCATTGGGGTCATTCTTTCTTTTGCGACCTCAAAATCTTCAATCGGTGGGGGGTCTTTTTCTAAAAGGTGGCATGCATACTCTGTAATTTCCGACGGTGCTGCAGGCTCATTGTCGCAAACATTGTATATAGCGCCTGGGTTCGGCCTAGAGATTGATGCAGCCAAGATACTGGCGATATCATCGACATGAATTCGCGAAAACGCATGGCCAAGTTTATTGATTCGTTTAGCAGCCCCTTTGCGAATTTGGTTAAACACAGATCGGCCAGGGCCATAAATACCGGCTAAGCGAAAAATATGTATGGGGATTTTGTATTTTTTATATAGATCAAGCCATCCCGCCTCAGCTGCGACACGGCGTTCTGATCGGGCACTTGAAGGGTTTAATGGCGCCTTCTCATCAACGAAGGCACCGTTTGTATTCCCATAGACACCTGTGGTTGAAAGATAACCTAACCAATTGAGATTGGTAGAGGATTTCAATATTTCGCTCGCAGCATTTATAACGGGATCGCCGGCTTCACCGGGCGGCACAGACACCAACACATGAGTTGCCGCCAGGAGTTTATGTTTCGCTTCATCGTTGAGATCGCCACCGTCCCAAAGGGTCGCGTCGATACCTTTGGTAACGAGTTGTTGAGCATTCTCAAGGTCTCGCACCGTGCCGCCTGTTGACCAATCGGCAACAGGTAAATGATCAATCAATGCCTTGGCTGAAAAGCCGATACCAAAGCAAAATAGTTTTGGCCCACCGCGGCGTGTCATCTGTGTATTAGGCCGTATTCGCGGCACAAGACTTGTCGTCGGACGTACATAACCTTAGAACCCTGAGTATGCGATTTAACGATAATATTCTGATGGAGCATTATACACGATGATCCGCTTTATGAGAAAGGCGTCTGTCGTCATTACGCTTTGTTTTTTTACATCATTTAGCCAAGCTGCCGAGTTGAATCATTCGCGTGAATACGCGCGCTGTATGGGCTTGGCACCGTCTGACCCAAACGATGCTTTTGAGATGGCAACGGCATGGAAAAGCATGGGAGGTGGTGACGCCGCCGAGCATTGTGCCGCTGTAGCACTATATTATTCTGGTAAAGCAGAACATGCCGCACGGCGCCTTGAGGTTTTGGCCGAGACCATTATTGCCACGCCTGAATTCAAAGGTGAGATTTTAGGGCAGGCTGGACGAGCATGGTTGTCACATGGGGATGCCGTGCGCGCCGAAGCCACTTTGACCGAGGCGGCAAAATTTTTAAGAGGACGCCCAGGAATTCTTATCGATCGTTCTGAAGCTCGAGCTGCATTAGGTGATTACAAGGGTGCCGTTGAAGATCTAACGAATGCAATTTCAGCGGATGCATCCAGAGCCGAAGCATTTGCTTTCAGAGCAAGTGCGTATCGGTATTTGGATGAACTTGGTAAAGCGCGGGCGGACATTGAAGCTGCCCTTATCCTTGAACCGGATGCGCTAGAAGCACTTTTAGAGCGCGGGATACTTTTCCGTTTGGCAGAAAATAAAGATGCTGCGCGTGCTGACTGGTTGAAAGTGCTGGAGTTAGACCCTGATGGCGAGGCTGGGCGCTTGGCTAGGGCGAATATTGAGAAGATGGACGTGAACGTTAATTGATTTGTTAAAAATCCAGATCAACATAATGAGACGGCGGCGGCGCACTGGGGATACGGTCACCCAATAGCGGACGAAAGCTTGGACGGGACTTTATTCGAGCATACCAATCCTTGGCACTTTCGTGATCTTTCCAAGGTACATCGCCAATATAATCGAGTGTTGATAAGTGTGCGGCTGCGGCAATGTCTGCGAGCGATAATTCATCTCCTGCCAGCCATTTCCGGCGCTCAACCAGATACGAAATATAATCCATGTGCGTGTGAATGTTTGCATGCCCAGCACGTACGATGCTGGAATTTGGCTCGCCCAAGCCTAAAAAGCGTTTCATGAATTTCTCGCCTACAAGCTTTTCGGTAACTTCACTATTAAACTTGCGATCGAACCAATCTACGAGCCTTCGTACTTCAGCCCGGTGCAGAGGTTGTTGGCCCATTAAGGATGGATCTGGGTGAATATCGTCAAGAAATTCACAGATCACTTGTGAACCTGATAGCGCTGTGCCATCGGGTTCTACGAGAACCGGGACTTCGCCCATTGGGTTTATGGCCAGGAATTCTTCCCTACGGCGCCAAACATTCTCAGCCTTCAATTCGAAGTCGATCCGCTTTTCGCCGAGGGCTACTCGGACTTTACGTGAAAACGGGGAAAGCCAAAGATGATAAAGAACGCGCATCGAATATGTCCGTTAGCCAGCCATGTGCTTTTACCTGCTGGCGGAAAAGTGATCGTATGATAGTAGCATCTAATCCATCGAATACGCTATCAAGGGGCGAGATGGCAACTGCAGTGTAGTTGCGAAAGCTATTACAGAATATGATTATACGCTAACAACGCCTCAATGGGAGTGCAGCATGCTAATTAAGTCACGTAATGCCTCAGATGTACTAAGTTCTGAAATTACACCAAAATCGGTTTTTGAAAAGCGGAGAAGCTTTCTCAAAACAGCCGCATTTGCAGGCGCAGGTATTGCGGCGGGGGCGCTCCCGACATTGTCAGCGTATGCTGCGCGCACGCCTTTAAGTGGGGTTCAAAAATCTAAATGGTCAGCAGAGAGCCTGCCGGAAAACGACCCGATTACCGACTACGAAGACGTCACCAGCTATAACAATTTTTATGAGTTTGGGACGGGCAAACGCGACCCAAAGGAAAATGCGCAAGAGTTCAAAGTGACGCCTTGGGAAATTTCCGTTGAAGGGGCTTGCATGAAGCCAGGGAAAATTTCCTTTGAGGACTTGATAAAGCCTGAAACTCTTGAAGAGCGTGTCTATCGCCTTCGTTGTGTAGAAGCATGGTCAATGGTTGTTCCGTGGGTGGGGGTTAGCCTCGCAAGTGTTTTGAAGAAATTTGAGCCTACGTCTGATGCTAAATATGTGGCCTTTGAGACCTTGTTTGATCCTGAGCGGATGCCAGGTCAGCGCCAACCCGTTTTAAAATGGCCATATAAAGAGGGATTGCGGATCCACGAAGCGATGCATCCTTTATCAATATTAGGCGTTGGGATGTATGGCGAAGTGATGCCAAATCAGAACGGCGCTCCGGTTAGACTCGTCATGCCATGGAAATACGGCTTTAAGTCGATCAAGTCGATTGTCAAAATCAAGTTCCAGAAAACGATACCGCCAACGAGTTGGAATGATGCCGCAGCTCGAGAGTATGGGTTTTATTCAAACGTAAACCCGGCTGTACGTCATCCCCGTTGGTCGCAAGATAGCGAGCGCCGCATTGGCGAAATTTTCAAAAGAAAAACGCTCATGTTCAACGGCTACGCCGAAGAAGTTGCTAGTCTGTATGAGGGTATGGATATGCGTAAATGGTTCTAACCTATACGCATAAAAATTAACGATGGCGACTTCTAGCGCTGCAGCTGGTGCAACACCGCATAGGGTCGCACGACGACGTGATCCTGTGATTTGGATCATTAAGCCACTTGTATGGGTGTTGTGCCTGGCGCCTTTGGCTTGGCTTGGCTGGCTTGTGGCTGACGCGTTCTTTTATGGTGGGCGAGGATTGACCGCAAACTCTGTTGAATTCATTAATCGTTATTTGGGCGATTGGGCACTTAGGATTTTGTTGGTTGCGCTGGCCGTAACACCAGTATGTGTTCTTAGTGGATGGAAGCAAGTTGTTCGGCTTCGACGCCTTTTGGGATTGTTCGCGTTCTTCTATGTTGTGTTACATGTCGCAAACTATGTTGTCCTCGACCAATTTTTTAATTGGGCCGCTATCTGGGATGATATTATAAAGCGTTGGTACATTACTGTCGGTATGGTTGGACTGCTTTGCCTGATTCCCTTGGCGATAACATCGACGAAGGGTTGGATCAAAAAGATGGGTGGGTGCAATTGGAACAGGCTTCATAAAGCGGTCTACATTGCGGGTGCCGCCGGGTGTCTACATTTCTTCATGATGCGTAAAGGCTTTCAGTACGAACCGTTGGTCTATGCTGGTATCTTTGCATCGTTGATGGCCATCCGTGCGATTGAACCATTGAAGCGAAAGTTTAAACAAAGGTAGCGTGATTATGGCTCAAGGGTTCAATCCAAAAGGAACGTGGGGCCCGCGTGGGCGTGGCTTATCGATGGGGGTTGTTCAAAAAGAAGGTCAGATTATCCACTTCACAGGTCAGGTCGCATGGAACGCACATGAGACGCTTATTGGTGTTGGTGATGTTGGTTTACAAACACGCCAATGTTTTAAGAATATTCAATCGGTATTAGTCGCAGTTGGCGGGACATTGTCAGATATCGTTTCAATTGCGACGTATTTCATGGATAGAGCACAACTTCCTATTATTCAGCAAGGTCGCTCCGAGTTCTTAACAGACGGGCAAGAACCAGCGAGCACATATGTAATGGTTGCCGCGTTAGGTCATGAAGATTTTCTAGTTGAATTGACGCCAATAGCCGTCATTCCAGTCGGTCGTTTCATGCCACCCGATTAACAACATACCTAAGCTGTTGGAATGTTCTTTGGCAGTTCAACGGAAACTATTGTCCCTGAACCCAGTTCACTGTTGATGGTTAGCTTCCCGTCATGCAATCCGACCAACCCTTTAACAATCGAGAGCCCCAATCCGGTGCCGTCTGCTGCAATCTCGGCATGGGATGATGCCCGGGAAAATGGTTCTGTTATGTTTTTTTCTAAGCGGTTTTCGGATATGCCTAACCAATAAAATTTATGAACTGAATCAGAGATTTGTGTTCAATTAGTATGTGTATTATCCCACAGTACAACCCATGGGCGCCACTGTTATTGCGTAAAGGACTAAACGTAATTATGCAGAAATACTCAGATACCAACTTTTGATGATATTGAATGTAAGTTTTTTAAATAAGCGGATAAGTGCCTTGGTTTTCGCCGTTAATGCGCTTCGTCCCAGTTGGTTCCTGTGCCAATATCTACTTCTAGAGGGACACTCAATGTTGCGGCGCCTTCCATGACTTCTTTTACAACGTCTTTCGTTGCATCTAATTCATTGTCAGGAACTTCAAAGATCAGTTCATCGTGAACTTGTAGCAACATGCGTGCACTTAATTTTGCCTCTCTGAGCGCATCTGGGAGTGCTGACATTGCACGTTTGATAATATCAGCAGCACCACCTTGAATAGGTGCATTAATCGCAGCGCGTTCGGCATTGCCGCGGAGGGCCTGATTTTTTTCGTTAATGCCGCGCATATGACATTTGCGGCCAAACAATGTTGTCACAAAACCATGATCATGGGCCTGTTGCTTTGTGCGATCCATATAATCTTTGATGCCGGGATAGCGCTCAAAATACGCTTCAATGTATCGCTGTGCTTCGCCGCGAGGAATGCTGAGCTGACGTGCAAGACCAAAACCCGAAATGCCATATATGATGCCAAAGTTGATAGCTTTAGCTTGGCGGCGGATCATCGGGTCCATACCTTCGAGGGGAATATCAAATACCTGCGCCGCCGTAATAGCATGAATGTCTTGGCCATCCGCAAAGGCCTTCTTCAAGACATCAATATCTGCAACATGTGCAAGCAGCCTTAACTCGATTTGAGAATAGTCGGCTGACATAAGCGTATGGCCTTTTTCGGCAATAAATGCCTGGCGTATTTTCCGGCCTTCTTCCGTTCGAATTGGAATGTTTTGTAGGTTTGGCGCGTTTGAAGATAAGCGCCCGGTCGAGGTGATGGCTTGGCTAAACGATGTATGAACACGCCCCGTTGTCGGATTAATCTCTTCAACCAGCGCATCTGTGTAAGTGCTCTTGAGCTTTTGCAGCTGTCGCCAGTCTAAAACGGTTTTTGGCAACTCATGACCTTGGATCACGAGATCTTCTAAGGCATCCGCGCTGGTAGAATAGGCACCGGTTTTCCCTTTTTTTCCGCCCTCGAGACCCATCTCATCAAAGAGTATTTCGCCCAACTGCTTGGGCGATCCGACATTAAATTCACGGCCTGCAATACTGTGAGCATGGGTCTCTAATTCGGCCATACGTTTTTCAAAATCTGCAGAAAATTCTTTGAGTTTGGCGGCATCAACTTTGATGCCTTGGCGCTCTATCTGATCGAGGATGCCGACGAGAGGGCGTTCAAAACGCTCATAAACTGTAACCATATGCTCTTTGGTCAAGCGCGGCTTTAGGAGTTGGTGAAGGCGTAGCGTAATATCAGCGTCTTCTGCAGCATAAGGCCCCGCGGTTTCGAGAGGAACTTTATCGAAGCTCACCGCGTTTTTACCCGTGCCCGCAACGTCTTTGAATTTTACCGTATCAACATCCAGGAATCGTCGGGCCAGCTCGTCCATGCCGTGCCCGTGTAAGCCACCTTCTAGCACATATGAAATCAACATTGTGTCATCAATGGGGGCAACGTCGATGCCATACCGGGACAAAACTTGTATATCGTATTTGATGTTTTGGCCGACTTTAAGGATCGATGGGTCCTCAAGAATTGGCTTTAATGCATCAAGCACAGCTTGCATAGGGGCTTGTTCAGGCACATCACTGTCTGTGTTGCCGCTTCCATCGCCTAAATCAAATGCGCCCTGCGCGCCGGGACCAACGTGCGCCAATGGTATATAGCATGCCTTGCCAGCTTCGACCGCTAAAGAGATACCAACCAAGCCAGCTTGCATGCTCGATAACGCATCAGTCTCAGTGTCGACAGCAATGGTGCCAGCCTTTTTCGCGGCTTCGATCCACGGCATCAAGTTCTCGAGGTTCTGCACTAGTGTATATTCTGTTTCTTGTGCTTTAATCTTTTCAGGCTTGTCGTCATCGCCGCCAGCACTTATCCCAAATTTTGCAGAAATGGATGCGACCAAGGTTTTGAATTCTTGCTCGCGCAGAAACGTCAAAAGCATTTCTGGGTTAGGCTGGCGCTTGCGAAAATCATCTAACGGCACGCCTATTTGAACATCGGTCCTCAATGTCACCAATTCACGTGAGATACGAGCCATATCGGCCTGCTCAAGTAGCTTTTCGCGGCGCTTTGGCTGTTTTATCTCTCCCGCGCGGGCCAGTAATGTTTCAAGGTCACCATATTCGTTGATCAGTTGCGCGGCAGTTTTTATGCCGATACCCTGGACGCCAGGAACGTTATCAACGCTATCGCCTGCTAATGCCTGGACTTCGATAACTTTTTCAGGCCCAACGCCGAATTTTTCATGGACCTCAGCAGCGCCAATGGTCTTGTCCTTCATGCCGTCCCAAAGCGAAACACGGTCGTTGACCAACTGCATCAAATCTTTATCGGATGATACGATGGTCACATCCATGCCACGTTCAGCGGCTTGCGTTGCATACGTTGCAATAAGGTCGTCCGCTTCGTAATTTTCCATTTGAATGGCCGGCACGTTCATGGCTTCAGTGGCTTCACGAACAAGGGCGAACTGTGGAATGAGATCATCAGGTGGTGGCGGTCGATGGGCTTTATATTCGGGGTAAATGTCGTTCCGGAAGGTCTTGCGGGCCTTATCAAAAATCACCGCGACATAATCGGCTTCGGTGTCTTCAATCAGCTTCAACATCATCCGAGTATAAATATATACAGCGTTTGTAGGGGTGCCGTCTGACCGGCTCATCTGGCCTTGTCTACTCGCGATGCCCGCAAAATAGGCTCGGAAAATAAACCCCGAGCCATCTATAAGAAATACGTGTTCTCTGTCTTCGCCAGCAACGTCAGCACACACGGGCTTAATGTCCAGCGGCGATGGTTGCGCCTTCTTTCAATTGGAAGCGCTTCGAGCAGTAAGGGCATACGACGTCGTGAGACTGTTCATCAAGATGAAGAAAAACATTCGGATGACCAAGAGGCTCGTTACCTCCATCACACGCTATTGTCATCGTCTCAACTTCGATGGTCTCGTCGTCCATGCCGTCCTCCCTTAATTAAGTTCGCACGATCATATAGACCCAGCTTTGATCATGCCACTTTAATACGCGCTCAACGTCAGGTTATTTAACCGTCAATAAATTGACCAAGTCTGACGGCGGAACCGCCAGGCCCCAAACGGCGAGATGGCATGATCAGGACGCAGTTATCATAAGGTGTGCGAATTTCCTTATCATCATCATATGCGATGATCGTTCCTTCTTTCTCAATAACCTCAAAGCCCTGATATTCTTCCACAAACCGGAAATTATCAGTGGTGATGGTGACCGGGCCTGAGACTTCGATGAAACGTTGTGGTGGTGGCGTTGGCCCTAGGTGATCGGCGACATCTTCGGCGGATAAGGTTTCTGTGTGCGCCAAAAATCTAAGCATCGTCTCAATGGCAAGTGGGCCACAGGCCTTTTCCCAGTGTTGGCCACACTCAACGAGCAATGAATTTTTTGGACTGTTTGGATTAATGAAATCACCATAATCACGCATCCGCTTGCCAGAGGCGTGGCCGTGATCAGAAACAACGATCTCGGGGACTTGGGTGCCACGTGCGAGTTCCCGGCCTTTTGGTAATGGGCCAGAAAGCATCAATGGATCAGTTTTTTTCTGCATCGAATGAATATCAAGCAGGAGATCGGCATCGGCAACAAACGGGCGGAACTCGCGGGCGCGAATTAATTCTTGGGTTTGCCTTGGTCCGTCGAGAGTTTCTTCTGACCATACGCGGTTAAAGTCTTCATCGACATATCGCGAGACGGTCGGATCTTCGGGGTCAAATCCCAGATAAGCTTCATAGTTACAAAATGCGAGGGTCAGCTTTCCAATGCGTGGACGAAGATCATTCTGGTAAAAGTAATCCAGAGCGATAGGACCGCAAATTTCGTTTCCGTGCACGGCTGCGGTAACCATTACATGTGGTCCTGGCGCGCCTGAATCTAGCGTGGTGACATAATCTACACCCGTATTTCCTGCTTTATAAGCAGTGATATCAGGGGCGGTGAGTTCGATTGGAAATTCATTTTTTACACGGGGTGTCAAAGGGCTCTCCTCTTATTAATCACGTGTCAAAATGTGACGCTGGTATGGGGGAAGTCAAGACCCCGTCATTTCGCTTTATGTGTTTGATCGCCAATTAGCCGCGCTTCGCTTGAGATATGCTAGAAATGCACGACCTAGCCAGTTGGGTGCTGTTTCCGACGGGAACATCGCAAAGATATTATGCTCAAACTTAGGTTCGAATGGCCTGACAACAATTTGCCCAGGAAAGTTCGAGATAACGGGAAATGGATTGATTATGGTGACGCCAAGGCCGGCGGCAACGCATTCACATGCGGCATGGTTTGTGGTGGTTTCAATGACAATGTCACGAGATACGCCGGCACGCTGGAATAATTGGTCGACACCACTTCGGGCCTTCAAATTACTTGCCAGAGCGATAAACGGTTCGCCGTCCAAATCTTGCGCTTTAACGATGGCGCGAGAAGCGAGAGGGTGATTTGCTGGCATTACGCATACGGATCGCGTTGTTTTGATAATCTCCATGCGGACGCCGGGATGTGTAAACCGGTTCGTCGTAATCGCAATGTCACCTTCAGATGATGTGATTTTGTTCAATGCTTCCTGGCTTGATAATACGCGAAACTCAATCAGCACAGATGGATGCGCGCGTTTGAATTCGACGATCATGGGTGTGACGAAGTGACTGCAAAAACTAGGAGGGGCTAGAATACGCAATCGCCCCCCGCGCAAAGCATCTGCCTCAGCTGCAAAGTGGCGCACACGTTCCAGTCCTTCGAAGACAGTTTCAAGTTCATCATTAAGCGCGAACGCTTCAGCGGTTGGTACGAGCCGGCCATTTTGCCTGAGGAATGGGATCATCCCCATGCGCTGTTCTATATTTGCAAGTATGCGACTGACCGATGGTTGTGATATGCCGAGTCGTTCGGCGGTGGCCGTGGCTGAGCTGCTGAAAACCGTGGCACGGAAAACTTCAAGTTCTCGCAATGACGGTATTTCAAGCATGGGGATTCTTTCTGTATTTGAAAAACAAATATTATTATAGCTAAAATGTATGGCAATGACTATTTGTCATCTCGGCTAACCATGCCATGATCTTTCCTTAAGTCAGGAAAACTGATTGCGATTCATGAGGGATAAAGCTTCAGGCCTCCCTCAGATAACATTTTAATTCAGGGAGCCTTTGATATGTATCTCAGGAAATCACTTAAACTTGGTGTTGCAGCAGCTGTTTTAGCCGCCGTAATGCCGCTTTCAGCTGCAAACGCTGATGGCAAAATTACGATTGGTCTCGGCAGTGAGCCGACATCAATCGACCCGCACTTCCACAACCTCGGCCCAAACAACCAAATTGCGCAGCATATTTTCTCGCGTCTGGTTGAGCAGGATGAAAAGCAGCGTCTTTCACCTGGCCTTGCTGAGAGCTGGAAAGCGATCAACGAGACCACTTGGGAATTTAAACTCCGCAAGGATGTGAAGTTCCATGATGGTTCTGCGTTTAATGCAGACGATGTCATGTTCACAATGAAGCGTGCGCCAGCACACCCGAATGCACGTTCAAGCTTCAAGCTTTACTCGCATGGTGGCGGCAAGGTTTACAAAAAGATCGACGATTACACGATCCAAGTAACGACGCCTCGTCCATACCCACTTATGGCGACTGATTTGTCTACGATTCACATCGTTTCTAACGAAATTGGTGATGAAACATGGGAAGGCGAATTTAATAACGGCAAAGCTGCTATTGGTACAGGCCCATACAAGCTCGTTCGCTGGATCAAAGGTGAAGTGCTTCAGTTGTCGCGTTACGATGATTATCACGGTGAAAAGCCAGAATGGTCAGTTGTTGAAATCAAGCCGATTAAATCAGCACCTTCTCGCCTAGCTGCATTGCTCGCGGGCGATGTCGATTTTATCGACAGCGTACCGACGGTTGATATCGCGCGCCTAAAGAAAGATCCGAACTTGTCCTTGAGCCAAGGCGTATCAAACCGTGTGATTTACCTTCACTTGGATCAGCATCGTGATGTTGCACCATATACGACAGCTAAAGACGGTTCTGAAATCAAGAACCCGTTTAAAGATGTGCGTGTTCGTCGTGCGATCTCTAAGGCAATTAACCGTGACCTGATCATTGACCGGGTTATGGAAGGCGTCGCCATCAAGGCTGGCCAATTGCTGCCAGAAGGGTTCTTTGGCCGCTCAGATAAATTGAAGCCTGAAGAGTATGATGCTGCTGGTGCCAAGAAGCTTCTTTCTGAAGCTGGTTATCCAGATGGCTTCAAAACAACATTGTTTGGCCCGAATGATCGTTACATCAACGATGCAAAGATCGTGGAAGCTATTGCACAAATGTTGTCACGTATTGGAATCGATACGACTCCAGAAACAATGCCGAAAAGCGTTTACTTTAAGCGCGCTAAAAACAGAGGCCCTGAAAAGCCACCTGAGTTTGGTTTCGTTCTTGTTGGTTGGGGTTCAGGTACAGGCGAGCCATCATCACCGCTTAAGTCTCTGTTAGCGACGTACAACAAAGACAAAGGTTATGGTTCATCAAACCGTGGCTTGCATGCCAATCCAAAGATGGACGCAGTCCTTGAAGAAGCTCTTGCAAGTGTAGACGACGATAAGCGCGCGAAGCTGCTTGCTAAGGCGACTGAAATTGGTGTCGGCGAAGACGTCGGTATCATTCCTTTGCATTATCAGGTGAACACCTGGGCTGCGAAGAAAGGTCTGACCTATGTTGCACGGACCGATGAGCGGACTCTTGCGATGGGTATCTCATCGAAGTAAGCGCCGTTAGCGAATGTTATAAGGATCGGCGGGTGTTCGTCGCCCGTCGGTCCTTATTTGCTGTCTCCTTTATTATCGACGCCAAGTATTAGGACCGGAAGATGACTGTTTTCATTATCCGAAGGTTGATGCAAAGCGCCATCGTTGTATTTGTTATGTCGTTCCTGGTGTTCGGCGGTGTGAATATTGTTGGCGATCCTGTTGAAATGATGGTCTCAGATGAGGCCGATCAAGAAGAACGGGAACGAGTTATTAAATCCATGGGTTTGGATAAACCCTGGTACATTCAATACGGAAAGTTTGTTACGAATGCGCTGCAAGGCGACCTAGGCAACTCGTTTGTTTATGGTGAGCCAGCGTTGCAAATTATTGTGCAACGCATGCCTGCGACGTTCGAGCTAGCTTTTGTATCCTTATTAATGTCGATCATTATAGGTATTCCCTTTGGTGTTTGGGCAGGGCTATTCCCTGAACGATTTTCATCAAAAATAATCATGTCGGGCTCCATTGTTGGGTTTTCGTTGCCGACATTTTGGGTTGGCCTGATGATGATTATGGTTTTTGCCGTTATGCTGGGTTGGCTTCCGTCCACTGGACGAGGCGACACAGTTATTGTATTCGGCATGGAGCTCAGTTTCTTCACGCCAGACGGGCTGTCGCATATTTTTCTTCCCGCTTTAAACTTGGCACTCTTTAATACATCGCTGGTCATCAGATTGACCCGAGCCGGTGTACGTGAAGCAATTCACATGGATTACATCAAATTCGCGCGCGCGAAGGGCTTGTCTTATCGGCGAGTCATTATGGTTCACTTAATGAAAAACATTATGATCCCGGTTGTGACTGTTTTGGGCCTGGAATTTGGTGGTCTCATCGCATTCTCTGTTGTCACGGAAACGGTTTTTGCATGGCCAGGCATGGGTAAGTTAATCATCGAATCAATCCAGAATTTGGATCGGCCGATTATTGTGGCTTACCTGATGATTATTGTTTTGGTGTTCGTCGTTATCAATCTGGTTGTGGATATTCTCTACTCCATTCTTGATCCCCGAGTACGGTTACAGGACGTAAGCTCATGAGTGAAACCATTCAAAATTCGACCCCCATTGAGGCACCTGAAGAGTTTGTCGTAACGCTTCAAACACCATTCCAACGGTTCTGTGCTGATTTCTTCGAAAGTCGCGTGGCGTCGGCAGCATTTGTCGTTCTCGTTGGTATTCTGTTTATTGCAATTTGTGCACCTCTGATTTCGCCTCAAAACCCGTATGACCTCAGTCAGGTCAGTATTTTGGACGCAAAGATGGCGCCTGGATCGCAAAGTTTCGACGGGTGGACGTTTTACTTAGGAACTGACGGTGCTGGCCGCGACCTCATGAGTGCGATGTTTTATGGACTGAGAATTAGTCTGGGCGTCGGCGTCATGTCTGGTGTGATTGCCATGTGTATCGGCGCTGCAATTGGCCTGGCTGCTGCTTACTTTGGTGGCCGTGTTGATGCCGTCATCATGCGGATCGTTGATATCCAATTGTCATTCCCAGCGATCCTGGTTGCGCTTATCCTGCTGGCCGTGTTGGGCAAGGGGGTTGATAAGATCATCATCGCCTTGGTGATCGTTCAATGGGCATATTATGCACGTACCATTCGTGCTTCGGCATTGGTCGAACGAAACAAAGAATATGTTGAGGCCGCTACGTGTTTGGCACTCAGCCATAACCGGATCGTGTTCAAACATTTGTTTCCAAACTGCTTGCCACCGTTGATCGTTGTCGTAACTATTCAAACGGCGCATGCAATCTCACTCGAAGCCACGCTAAGCTTCCTTGGTGTTGGATTGCCAATTAGCGAACCATCTCTTGGTCTGCTGATCGCAAACGGTTTCGATTATATGTTGAGCGGTTATTTCTGGATTAGCTTCTTCCCAGGCATCGCTCTGTTGATCACAATTGTTTCGATCAATTTGGTTGGTGATCAATTAAGGGATGTCCTGAACCCGAGGCTAGATCGATGAGTGTTAAAGATACATCGCCGACCCTCGAGGTCCGCGATCTGCAAACGCATTTCTTTACGAAGGCGGGAGTCGCAAAGGCCGTTGATGGCGTGAGTTTCTCTGTCGGTAAAGGCGAAATCATGGGCCTTGTTGGTGAGTCGGGTTCTGGCAAATCCGTCACCGGCTTTTCAATCATCGGTCTTGTCGATCCTCCAGGTAACGTCGTCGGCGGGGAAGTGCTGTATAACGGCAAGAACCTTGTTGGGTTGCCGGATGAACAGATGCGCCAATTGCGTGGCAATCGGATCGCCATGATCTTCCAAGACCCAATGATGACGCTCAACCCTGTTTTGCGTGTGGATACGCAAATGGTTGAGACTATTCTTGCGCATGATCCTTCGGTAAGTAAGCAAGATGCACTTGCGCGTTCCAGAGACGCCTTGGGTCAAGTGGGTATCCCTGCACCAGACGAGCGTTTGCGGTCATATCCGCATCAATTTTCTGGTGGCATGCGTCAGCGCGTGGCGATTGCCATCGCACTCTTGAACAAACCAGATCTGATCATCGCCGACGAGCCAACGACGGCGCTTGATGTAACGATCCAGGGGCAAATTCTTTATGAGGCACAAAAGCTTTGTCGTGAAACAGGGACCTCGATGATTTGGATTACACACGACCTTGCTGTCGTTGCTGGCTTAGCAGACAGTATTTGTGTGATGTATGGAGGCCGTGTCGTTGAGCAGGGTTTGATTAACGATGTACTTGATCACCCAGTGCATCCATATACGCGTGGATTACTTGGGTCCGTGCCCGGTGCAAATTCCAGAGGTACGCGACTTTACCAAATTCCTGGTATGGCGCCGTCACTTTTAAATCTACCGCAAGGTTGCGCATTCCAAGCCCGTTGTCCGCGTGCCGATGAAGCCTGTTTGGTTGAGCCGCAAATCACCGAGCCTATTGCTGGGCGGGGTGTGCGTTGCTGCCACCCGCACCTTAATGCGGAAGAGGAGATCGGCGCATGAGTGAGAAAACGAATGACACTATGCTGACCGTCGATAATCTCTCCAAGAACTTTGTAAAGAAGCTCGATCTTGCAGGAAAGATTGCGCAAAAGCTTGGGTCCAATATCCGTGAAGAAGTCGTGCACGCAGTGGACGGCGTTTCTCTAACAATCCCAAAGGGCAGTGTTGTTGGGCTCGTTGGGGAATCAGGTTGTGGTAAGTCGACCTTGGGTCGAATGATCGCTGGCATTTTGCGGCCGACGGGTGGCGACATCACCTACAAGGGCGTATCGATTACAAAGATGTCTGGTGATGAAGCTGCGCGCGCTGCATTGCAGATTCAAATGATCTTTCAAGACCCCTTTGCCAGCTTGAATCCGCGGATGCGTGTGATTGATATTATTGGCGAAGCACCTGTTACCCATGGTTTTACAACGGCTGCTGAAAAAGATGCGTACGTTTGTGATGTTATGAAGCGTGTTGGTCTTGATCCAGAGTATCGTCGTCGCTATCCGCATCAGTTTTCTGGTGGCCAGCGTCAGCGGATCGGCATTGCACGCGCACTCGCAGTGAACCCAGAGTTCCTCGTATGTGATGAGGCGATTGCGGCGCTGGATGTATCGATCCAGGCACAGGTCATCAACTTGTTTATGGATCTTCGTGAAGACTTGGATCTTACATATTTATTCATCAGCCACGACCTTTCGGTTGTGAAGCATATATCTGATCGAATTGTGATTATGTATTTGGGACGCATTGTCGAAATTTCGCCAACTGATGAATTGTATGCTGACCCGAACCATCCTTATACACAGGCATTGCTCAACGAAGTGCCACAGCTTGAGCATCGTGGGCGTGACTATAAACCTGTTGAGGGTGAAATCCCGTCACCTTTGGACCCACCAAGTGGATGCCATTTCCATCCACGTTGTCCACATGCCACAGATAGGTGTGCTGTTGAACGTCCTGAGCTCCGCGAAATTGCACCAACAAGATGGTCGGCATGTCATCTTAACGACGAGGCTTAAATTTTGAGTGACCCTGTTATTGTTGTAAGGCCGAGTAAGGATACATCGGGACTCCCTCTCGTCTTTGATAGTCCGCATAGTGGCTTCGACTATCCAGAAGATATGCGTTCCATTCTATCTAAAAAGGTTTTGCGACAAACCGAAGATGCATTTATCGACGCGCTTTTTGGGCACGTCCCCGTGTTGGGTGCCGTCTTGATCAAGGCAACGTTCCCACGGTGCTACATTGATCCTAACCGCAGTACTGATGATGTTCAGGTTGATGCAATTGAAGGTGATTGGCCGCACACTGTCGTTAATTCAATCAAGACAAATCGTGGTGCTGGGCTGATTTACACCAAGATACATGGCGAAGAAGTTTTGTATGATCGTAAATTGAGTGTCACTGAAGTTGAGAATCGGATCGCAAACTATTGGCAACTGTATCATAATCAGTTGAGTGCTGAACTTGATCGTTTGCATAGTGCGCATGGACAAGTTTGGCACATCAATTGCCATTCAATGCCTGCAAAAGGGAATGTCCACGCCGAAGATGGTGAAGTTGAACGTGCAGATTTCATTCTTGGTGACCGGGATGGCACGACGTGCGCGCCAGAATTTACGAAAGCTGTCGAAGAGTTTCTAAAGGGCCGCGGTTACGATGTCGCGATTAACTTTCCGATGAAGGGTGTCGAGTTGGTGCGTAAAAATGGTCGGCCTGATGAGGCGCGCCATAGTTTGCAAATAGAAGTGAATCGCCGTCTTTATATGGACGAAGTCGAAATTACGAAGAATGATCGATATGCTGAGACCGCATCAGTGCTCGCGGATATGAATGCGATGATTGCAGATTTTGTTCGCGACCGTGTCTCCGTTTGATCCGGGCGGGCTATTCTTTTATAACCGCGTCGAACCTAACATGAGGCGAGATCGACATGCATACACTTAAATTCAGCGTACATGAGTTCGTGACAATTATGGGCATCTTAAGCGAGCGTGTGCGCGAAGGTGATGGCGTGCCATCAACGTCCGTTTTTCATGCATGGAAGAGCCGGTATGACGAACTTGATCGTGACCTAGAGAAGTTGGACATGATGGAACGGGCTGACATGCTCTTTGATGGCAAGGTCTCCCGAGATAATGTCACGCGCGAACATATCGAAGAAGTGATGGAGATCGTCGTTGCACATCGAGCCCACGAGCAAAAGCTCATCGATGATGGCGATATTGATGCAGACCAAGATGAGCTTGATATCTGGAATACGGTTTATGCGCGCCTTGAAACCTCCCTCGAATGGAATGGCTAACCCGCTTTAGCTGTAATGGCTTCGGCGTCAATTTCGTATTTCCGATAAAGCGTTGGCAAATCACCACATTGTCCAAACTGGTCAACGCCGAGCGGTTCCACGCGTCGGCCATCAACAGACCCTAGCCAGGCAAGGGCTGCTGGATGGCCGTCTATCACTGTGATCAGTGGCTCACCTTTAGGCGCATCAGCCAGCAACTTGGATATCCATGATGCCTGACCTTGCGCGCTCCAACCCGCAAATAATTTATCAGCAGATGTTATTGCCAACAGTCCGGCACCTTTAATACTTGCTGCGGCCGCTTCGGCTTCCGGCGCAATTGCGCTAGCATAAATAATCAAAGGGGCATTTTTTGACGCTGGTTTCTGCCGCCAATAAGCGCCGTTCCGAATACCTTCACTTAGCTCGGGCGTCATGTCGCGTTGGGGTTGGTTAAGCGGTCGTGTTGATAGGCGCAGGTAAACCGAGCCCCCATCGTCAGCCTGCATGTGCTCGAAACCCCATGCCATAATTTCTGCCAATTCATCGGCGTAAGCGGGCTCGAACGATGTCAGGCCTGGCTGACCCATACCGATTAAAGGTGTTGAGATGCTTTGATGTGCGCCACCTTCAGGTGCTAGCGTGATTCCCGCTGGCGTTGCGACGACCATAAAGCGTGCGTCCTGGTAACAGGCGTAATTCAACGCATCAAGGCCACGCGCAATGAATGGATCGTAAAGTGTGCCAATAGGCAGCAGTCGCTCACCAAAGATAGAATGAGACAAGCCAAGTGCGCCCAGCATGACAAATAGGTTGTTTTCGGCAATGCCCAACTCCAAATGCTGACCTGCAGAATTAAATTCCCATTTTTGTGCAGAAGGAACTTGTTGTGCACGGAACGTATCTGCACGGTCTTCGCGTGCAAAGAGCCCTCGTCTGTTAACCCAGCCGCCAAGGTTTGTTGACTGAGTTACATCTGGAGATGTCGTGACGATGCGTCTTGCGAGCTCAGACTCTTTCTGACCTGCAAGTTCGTATAGTACCTTACCAAAAGCTTCTTGCGTCGATGCCTTCTCTGAAATGGAATACTTCAGCGTTTTGGGTATCGGTATTTTATCAGCGCTAAATCGCCGACGCCCATCCCGATTAA
>ENA-OWPI01000689-OWPI01000689.1-marine-metagenome-genome-assembly--contig:-NODE-689-length-44243-cov-4.738170_pt1 | contig 44243 bp, 63 predicted proteins | sample MGYA00238138_ERZ651775 | MGnify/ENA primary metagenome ERZ651775 (study PRJEB26906, sample SAMN06265043) | marine metagenome | isolation source: Helgoland LTER site | place: Germany:Helgoland, sampling...
TAGTTTTAATTTAATATTTCTTAAAAACTGCAATACAAATTCTTATAAATGGATTCAAAGAAGTAAATTAGAAAAGATTTTAAAAAACAACTATATTTAGAACTTAAGAAATGATTATGAAAGTATTAAAAGTAGGTACAGATTTTAGTGGTATTGGATCACCTGAAGAAGCATTAACAGAATTAAAGAAAGAAGGATTTTTAGATTTTGAAAGTGAATTTTCTTGTGAAATTGACAAATATGCAAGGTTATCACATAAAGAATTACACGATTCAAAAGTATTTTATGAAGATATTACAACTAGGAATCATTCAGAAGTATCACAATTAGATTTGTATGTTGCAGGTTTTCCATGTCAAGCCTTTTCAATAGCTGGTAAACAATTAGGGTTTGAAGATGTTCGGGGTACATTGTTTTTTAATGTTGCAGAGTTCATAAAAACCAACCAACCAAAAGCATTTATTTTAGAGAATGTTAAAGGTTTAGTTTCGCACGATTATGGGCGAACATTTCAAACGATAATCGATTTACTTTCTAATGGTGGTGGTACTGTTAATGGTCAAATGTCATTAGATTATTGTGGTGATGGTTTAGGTTATCATGTACATTACAAAGTTCTAAATACTAAAGAACATGGTGTTCCTCAGAATAGAGAACGTATTTTTATAGTAGGGTTTAAAGAATCAAGAGATTACGGTTTTCCAGTTAAAGAACCTTTGAAATTAAATCTTAAAGACTTGTTACAAGAAGAGGTTGACGAAAAGTTTTTTCTTTCTGACAAAGCAATTGCAAAATGTATTAGGCATCCAAGAGCAATAGGATTTAAAGATCCTGAGGAATATAATATAGCTGGTTGTGTTATTGCTGGTTATAACAAATTGCCCGGTGATGGATTATATTTAAAAGTTAAATCCAACACTAAAAAAGGATTTGAAGAAGCTAAAGAAGGTGATTCAATTAATTATTCAGTACCAACATCTAAAACAAGAAGAGGAAGGGTAGGTAAACAAGTTGCACAAACTTTAGATACTGGATGTAATCAAGGGGTTGTTATTGGAGCAATGAGGGGTAGAAATCCAAAAGACCCTAAAATCAGAAGATTAACACCATTAGAATGTTGGAGGCTTCAAGGATTTTCTGATGAATCATTTCGCAAAGCGCAAAAAGTTAATTCAGACACGCAGCTTTATAAACAAGCTGGGAACTCTATAACGGTAGATGTTATAAAGAAAATAATTAAAAACATATATAAGAAATGAGAACATGTAAGCAATGTAAAATAAAATTCGAGCCTCAGTATAATAAAATACAAAATGTATGTTCATTATCTTGTGCTATTGAATTGACTAATAAAAGAAATAATATAGCAAAAAATAAAACATGGGATAAAGAAAAGAAGAAACGAAAAGACGCTTTAAAAACTAATTCAGATTATATTAGAGAACTCCAGGTTATATTTAATAAATTCATAAGGCTTAGAGATAAAGACAAAGGTTGTATTTCATGTAACAAACCTTTAAACACAAAATTTGATGCTGGTCATTTTTATTCAACTGGTTCTTATCCTGAATTAAGATTTAATGAAGACAATGTTTTTGGTCAATGTGTTCACTGTAATCAGCACAAGCATGGTAACTTAATTGAATATTCTTTAAATCTACCAAAAAGGACAACAAAAGAAAGGTTTAATAAATTATCTGAATTATCAAATACACCTAGAAAATATACCATTGAAGAATTGAAAGGGTTAAAAGTATTTTATAAGGAAAAAATAAAACAATTAGAAAAATGAAATTTGATTTATCAATAGACAGCGAAATGATGCGTTTTAAGGATCGAATAAAGTATTTACTTGCTAAGTCATCAAAAGTGGATTTAACTCAATTACGTGAAGTAAGAACAATAAAACAGAATAGTTATCTTCATGTAGTAATAACACTTTATGCGATTGAATTTGGATATACCCTAAATGAAGCCAAAACAGATTTAAAAAGATTATGTAGTTTTATGATTTATGAAAAGAATGGTAGTAAATATTTAAAAGAATCTAAAAAATTAAATACTAAAGAACTTACAACCTGGATTGATTGGATTAGAAATTATGCATCACAAAATGGATTATACATTCCAGATGCTGAAGAATACAAACTAAATAAATTCTCTATTGATAGAGATATTGAAAAATGTAAACAATATTTATAATGAAACAATCAAATAGAGCCATAAGAAGAAAAAACAAAAAAGTTAATAATACATTATCTTCATTAACTCAAATTACAACTGTTTTAAATCTATCAAAAGAAGATTTAGAAAAGGCTTTAATAAGTCAAAATATTAGGATAAGCGGTGTTTTATATGATACTCCTATACTTCAAATAAAAAGATACATAGAAGAAAACAAGTATTATAATCAGAAGTTTACATTTAATAAGTCAGTTAGTCAAATACAAAAAGATGATAATTTTTAATAAAAGTTTTGTAGTCACATAAAAAACACTATATTTGTATCATATTACTTTCCTAGCAGATTAAAAGTAATTCAAGAAATTGTCGAATAGACATAATTAAGGGTTTTATCTTCTGCTAGGGATAAAGCCCTTTTTTAATTTAAAAAATATAACATGAAAACATTTAAAGGAGATTTAGTAATAAAAAAAGGAGATAACACAGATTATAGCCAACTAACAACAGTAGAAGGATCTATTTCTATTTATGAGGGTGGTAGTTTGGATGCGCCTAATCTAACAACAGTAGAAGGATCTATTTCTATTTATGAGGGTGGTAGTTTGGATGCGCCTAATCTAACAACAGTAAAAGAATCTATTCATATTTATGATGGTGGTAGTTTGGATGCGCCTAATCTAACAACAGTAGAAGGATATATTAGTATTCGTGATGGTGGTAGTTTTGCTGCTCCTAATCTAAAAGAATCAGGATCTATTCGTATTTATAAGGGTGCTAGTTTTGCTGCTCCTAATCTAAAAGAAGCGGAATCTATTTCTATTTTTGAGGGTGCTAGTTTGGATGCGCCTAATCTAACAGAATCAGGATCTATTTCTATTTCTAAGGGTGGTAGTTTTGATTCTGATGTATTAAAAGGATTAAAGTACGAGGCTATAGATAATAGTCTTTTTGTAATAGAATCAGAGAGAACAGTTAAGGGAATATTAGTCTACTCAGGATATAATGTTTTAAAAATAACTAACGGTAAGATAATCAAAGAAGAGTGTTTTGTAGCTAAATCTAAAGGTTTCAATGCTCATGGTAAGACAATTAAAAAAGCTATTGAAGATGTTAAATTTAAAATAATATCTGATAAACTAAAAAAAGATCCTATAAATAAGGATACAATGATAAGTATAAACTATTATCATCATGCTACTGGATCGTGTATTTTGGGTATTGAATCTTGGAAAAAACAACAAGGCATTGAGGTTGATGAAATAAGGGCTTATGATTTACTAATCATTTTAGAGAGTACTAATGCTTATGGTTTAGGTAAGTTCAAAGAATTAATTAACTTTTAAAAAATAAAAACAAACTAAAAACAATAAATTATGAATGTAGATGAATTAACGTATGGACAGATTAAAGAGTTATCCTCTTTATTTAACAACAATAATCAATCACCTAAAAAACAACCGAGTATATTGAGTGATTCAATAGGTCGTTATGTTATTGTTAGAACAAAAAACGAGGGCATAAACTGCGGTAAAGTAATTAAAGCAGATGATACGGGGGTTGTAATAGAGGATGCGAGACGTTTATATTACCATAAACCAAAGGATGAAAATGTTTCTTGGTATGAGGGTGTTGCAGAAACGGGATTGAGTTCTGATTCTAAAATATCAGGAGTAGTATCTTTAAAGTATATTATTGAAGATTATTCATTAACCGTTTGCTCAAAAGAAGCAGAAGAAAACCTTAGAAATTATGAAGCAACAAAAAGTTAAAGACGAAAAATTTACTAATGGATCAGGATCAGGATATGGATATGGATATGGAAATGGATCAGGATATGGATCAGGAGATGGATATGGATATGGAAATGGATCAGGAGATGGATATGGATCAGGATACGGATATGGATCAGGAGATGGATATGGATCAGGATACGGATATGGAGATGGAGATGGAGATGGATCAGGATACGGATATGGAGATGGAGATGGAAATGGATCTTAATTAGCCTAAAGGGGGGTATACAGTTACACCCCCTTTAATTAAAAAATATAGATATGGAAATAGATGATTTAAAATACAAAAATGATAATGATGTATCAGAAATGTTTACAGATTTTCAAACTGCTTTAGGTAATAGAAAGGATGAATTAAATGGAATTGAGAAACTATTAAAAGATGTTGGTGGTTTTATTGATGGTGTTACTGGTGTTTTTGGTGGTGGTACAAATTTCGCATCTTTAATACAAAGTAAAGTAGGGGTTTTGAAAGTTTCTACTAATTGGCATACAGTACCAAAGTTGTTATATTTGAATGGTGATAGGATGCCAATTAATCATAGGGATTTATGGAACGCTGATTTGTTATGGGAAAAGTACCATAAGGAAAAGTCCTTTGTTAGAGATAATTGGACTGGTCAAAAAATAGTTTACAATGATGTTGAAATTCCTTTTGGATTAGAAGACTTTTTTCAATTATCTACAAATCCTTATTTTAAATATAAAGGTATTCAAGCAAAGATTACTAACTTTGAATGGACTGTTGCACAAGATACAGCAAAGATAAGTTTTACAATTAAAAAGGCTTACACATTCAATTTACAAGAAACTAAAATAATACCTAAATAATGGAAGGTTTACAAGATTTAAAGAAGTTGTTAAGTGATGCTGAGAAAATGGTTGAAAAGAATAACAACATAGTATCTAAAAATATGGAAGCATTAGAAAAGGATGAAAATGTTCCTGAAGAAGACAAGGCTTTTGCAAGAATGATAAATTCACAAGTTAATGATGCTATAAAAAAAGGTGATGTAAGTACACTTCATTCTTTGGTCGATCAAATAAAAAATAAATTAAGTTAGTCTTATGTCAGTAAATTTAGTAATAAGAGATAGTAAATTTTTTAATCAATTTAAAAATGATTTAGATTTTACTGCAAATACTGGTGATTTTACAAACAACTTGACTGGATTAGTTGGTGAGATTGTTAAATACACTTACACAATTGATGTATCATGGATTAGTAAATCATCTGAAGATTCAGCACAGTGGACTTTTCAATATTTACAGGGGCTTAATTATAGGGTGAAAAAGAATACACCTAGTCCTAATGGTTTTTCTGATGATGGTTTTGCTGTTAATGATAGTTTTCAATGGGTACAAACAACACCAGTTTCTTTTTCTGTTGATTGTATAATTGATTCTATCACTTCAGATTGGATGTACTTTTCAGCTTCTTCAGCATTTTGGACTCCAGTAGCAGAAACTAACAATAATGCAGATGTGTTTTATGGGTTTACTCCATTAACTGCAATGAAGTATAAATTTGGAATTATTGGTAATGAAGAAAATTTTAATATAGAATCGAAAGTTTCAGGAAACGATCAAGGATATTATGGAACTGATATTGGTTTTGATACTGGTGGAGGTGTAAGGGATTTAAATTGGGTAGACTTCACTAGGATAGGTCAGTATGCCGATTGGGATACTGGTAATATGAGAGTGAGATTTATTTCAACAACTGATTACGTTCAAAAGTTTGAAGTTGAACATATTTTTATGATTACACCTTTTTATATTGAAGGTGAATTACCAAATCTAACTAATAATATTACACCTAATTTGTTAGATGGTGAAAACTCTTTAAAGTATGTTTTTGAGCCAGGATTTAGAACTGTTTTAAATAATCCAAATACAGAAAAGGTATCACAAGAATCTAATAATTTAGGTTCTGTTGGTTGGTTTAATGAGAATTTCAACGGTTTTGATAGTAATTACATAGTTTCTAGTGTTGCTTATGAAGAAGAAGCTACTACTAATAGTGCTGATGGTATATTGATTTCATCTAAAACAAAGATTACTATTAATATTGAAAAGTCAAATGGAAACTTCTCAGTAGGTGAAAGAGCTGGAATTTATGTATTCTTATTGCCTGAACAAACATCTTACACTAATACTACATTAACTGATTTAAAAGAGAACTTTTTATATGACAATGTTATTAGCAATGGTGGTTTGGCTGCTGTTGCTGGTCAGGATTTTATAACCAACTACGAAATAATAAATATAGTTGGTAATACAATGACATTGACCTTTGATGTAGAATATTCTATTGCTCAAAAAATTAGATTAGCAAATCTTAATTCAACTCAAACAACAAATTTCGTTATTGGTGTTCAACTTGGTGATGTCACTTTAACTTCAGGCAATTCAGATAGGATAGTTTTATTAGCTGATGTAAATGAATATGATGAAAGTGCTGATATTCCTGATTTATGGAGTTTTCCAAAGTTTGATATTTATACACATGAAAAACAAATAGGTGTTGATAGTGGGACAACTGATGTAACTGCATGGAATGAAGATGGTATTGTTGTTGATTATACAATGAATTTAGATTTAAACAAAGATGCTGTTTTAAATTCTATGGATTTCATCCTTGTTGCTTATGATCCAATTACTAAAATATATTTTGAAATAAATAAATACTCTTTTAATATGTTTCCAGCGGTTGTTTCTTCAGGAATACAACAACTAATTACAGATACAAATAGAGGTTATATTTTAGGTGATAGTGATCAGTTTAATGATGTCTTTTTAGAGGTGGGTGCAAATGTTGCTGATGTACAAAGTTATGATGGTAGAATAGCTCAAAAGTTTAGCTGGCAAGATTGGATTGAGAATCTAAATGTTGATACTGTATTTTTTGATGCTTCTAAGCCTAATAATAATTTCAGCTTAAAGACTTCTGATTATTCTATGCTTAATGGATATGAAATACGATTAGCTTTTGCTGGTAATTTATTTGGTACAAATGATTTAGGTGTTCAAGGTTTGACAAATTATTTAGTTTTATCACCAACATTAACGGTATTTGATTATGAAAAGGATGGTTTAGTAACTCCGATATGGTCAGAAACTATTGAAACTTATAATGAAAATGCTACTACTAATCTAGGAGGTTCTATTTTAACTGGACAAAATACATTATTTAGATCAACATGGACTAATTCGGGCGGTCCTGTTACATCTTTAGTTGGTTTATGGGGTATTAATAGGATTGAGTTAACTAATCAACCAGGATATGCAATAACAGAAATTTCTACTCTTTACGACCAGCCTATTAACTTTTTGTTAAAGCCTACTGTTGGATTTACTAAAATGGATATTTATTTAGATAGTGGTAATGTTGTTTTTGAATGTTTGATTGATGGTAGTATTGCACAACCTAATGTAAGCTATAATTTATCAACACGTATTCAAGATGATAATGCTGTTGTTTTAGGTGCTAAGATAACAGAACAAGGAGTTTTAAAAGATACTGAACAAGGAATCCAAAAAATAATAGAATGATAATTATACAACAACCAAATACATCGCCATATACTTATTCAAGTGGTAATGCTGCAAAGTTTTTAGGTTCTTCTTTACCTGAAGCGCCAAATCCACAAAACAATGATATTTGTATATGTGATTTTATACAATGTGAATATATTGAAAGGGTTTTTGCTGATCCAAATAATCCTAATGATTTTTGGAAGAACGATCAAAATGAATTTTTATTTAAAAGGTTTGTTAATGCTGATACTGTTTTAATGGAACTTCATAAAGATGGTGTAAAAGTAGATGATTTAAATAATGATGATTATGGTACTTTCTTTAATGGTTTTGCTTCAGGTAGTTCAGAACAACAATTGTATGTAGGTTATTTATTGAGTTGGATTGATGTTTATGATGCTTTTGGTAGTGGATCTTATACTGTTGTAACTAACCTTAATATAATAGGGGTTCAAACAGAAAATATAAGTAGGGTTTTTAATTTATCTTTGTATTCTGATTTGTTAGCTAATGGAACTGTAAGGGTTGAAAGTACCCAAAATGGTAATATATTTGGTAATGACTTTGATTATACAGATTTGAATTGGTATCAATCACTTAGAATACCTGCTATATTTGGTAATCCTTCTCCAGTATTTGAAACAACTGAATACAAAACTAGCACACATAAGAGAACTCAAAACAAGGCTAAAATGAGTAGGGAATGGTCATTAAATACTAAGCTATTAAGTTGGGAAGTTGTAGAGGTTTTGATTTATAATAAATTGTTAGCTAATGAAATATTAATAACAGATTATCAAATTAAAGCTGAATCAATTTGGAGAAGAAAAAGTATGTTTATGCAAGAAATTGAAAAGCCTGAAATAACTGGAAACCCTAAACGAAGATATAATATTAAATTTGTAGATGTAAAAGACATTTATACTAAAAGGAACTTTTAAAAACTAAATAAAATGAGTGAAAAAATATCACAATATACAGATGATGCAACCAGTAAACCGATTCAATCGGATGATTATTTAGATTTTTCTAATTGGGATGGTGTAAGTGCATGGGATTTAAGTAAAAAAATTAAGGTTAGTGAATTGTTAACTTACCTTAACACAAACATTAGTAATTTTTACAATTCTGATGGAACATTAGACAAAGAGAGATTAGTTACTATGGCTGGTTTTGAGTGTACTTTTTTGGGTGGTACTATTTCTCATAAGAGTTCAGGCGGTGATGTTAATTGGATAACAAGAAACGGTTTAAGTGTTGGTAGGGTTCAAATGGGGTATGATTTCACTTTTGATACTGGTAGAATATTACTAGATAATGCTGCGGGAACTTTTTTTACTGCTTCGGATGGTAAGGTTGGAATAGGTAAAGCACCAAATGCCAATACTTTAGCCATTGAGGGAGATGTTCAGCATAGAAATATATGGTTTAATAATGGTGTTGATAGGTCTTATTTAGGTTTTGGGGGTGTTAATGATATGAGAATGTTCGCTGTCGGTGTTGCTAGTGACATTTTAAGGTTTGATTTAGCTACGGGAAGAAGTTCAGTTGGTGCATTTTCATTATTCGGCATAACAACACCTCATGCTGGGTTTACTGTTACTACACCAATATCCGAACCTACAGCATTGTCTTTAGATCAAAATACTTCTGTTATTGGTGGTTTTACTGATATGGATTGTTGGATGAAAACGGATAATGCAAGCCCTAGACAATATTCTAAAATTAGAACAAGAATAACGGATAATATTGCAACCGCAAATCAAGCAAGTTCAGATTTAGCATTTTTCACAGACACACCATTTGCGGGTGTTACTGAAAAGATGACAATAACTGGTGAAGGAATTATAAAGCTGTTAGAATTTACTGTTGCTACTTTACCATCGAATATACAAGGAGGTGTTATTGTCGTTACTGATGAAGCTGGGGGAAGAACAATGGCTACAAATGATGGGGCTAACTGGTTGAGAGTTTCTGATGGGGCTATTGTTTCTTAATAATAATTATTACTTTTATAAAAAAAAATAACATGATACAAATAAATAAACAACTACAAAGACCTGATAAAGGAATGTTAAGTTCGGGAAGTATAATAGATTATACAACTAACTTTAATGGGGAGAGTAAAACAGTTAGATTTAATTTAACTCATTGGTTTAACTTAGTAGCAAAAAATGAAGATGGATGGATGCCTGTTGATGGAGTAAATAACTTTAGATACATTCAAGTAAAAGAATGTACTGATGCTGAATGGGATTCTTTAAACAATGCTGGTTCGGCTGTTATGGTTCAAGATTGGCTAAAAGAAATAATTGATTCTAAAATTGGTGATGGTTTTACTGAAATAATTTAATATATGAATAAAGAAAATATAGCTTATTTAAAGCAAGGGAATGATTTATTAGCTAATAAAATTAGTAGTTTAATAAATGAATCAAAAGATGAACTTCACAGAGCTGAAGGAAGAAAGGTTTTAAAAATTATTTTAGAAACTGGTGATAAAATTGATTTAATTAAAATTAAAGAAAATGAAGCTATCAAATAATTTATCATTAAGTGAGGTTGTCAAATCTAATACAGCCATTAAAAAAGGAATTTCAAACAATCCTACTCATGGCCATTTAGATAATTTAGTTTCTTTGGCCGCTAATATATTTCAACCAATTAGGGATCATTTCAATGTACCTATTGGTATTTCTTCGGGATATAGAAGTATTGAATTGAATAATATTATTGGAGGATCAAGTTCTTCGCAGCATAGTAAAGGTGAAGCGTTAGATTTAGATGCTGATATATTTGGAGGTTGTACCAATGCTGAAATATTTGATTATATAAAAGATAATTTAGTATTTGATCAATTGATTTGGGAATTTGGAGATGATGAAAATCCTAACTGGGTTCATGTATCTTATAATAAGGACAGAACAAACAGGATGATGATGTTAAAGGCTTATAAAGTAAAAGGTAAAACAAGATATTCAACAATAAATTAATGAAAGATCAATTTGAAGGTTTTGATAAAAGTATTGATAGTGCTGGAAGTGGTTGTTTGTGGATAATATTAATAATGATGTCAATAATTGCTTACGTAATAGTATTTTAATATGGGAGATTTTAAAGATGAAAACGGTAAAACTAGAGCTGGTAAATTTTTGCAAGGATTAAAAGGTGTTGCACCTTCTATACTTCAATTGGCTGGTACAATAACTGGTGTAGATGGTTTAAAAGATTTAGCGAAAGTCATAAAAGGTTCTGATAGTATTTCATCGGATGACAAGTCAACAGCTCTTGAGCTTTTAAAGTTAGATATTACAGAAATGGAGGAGGTGTCAAAAAGGTGGTCGTCAGATATGACGTCTGACAGTTGGTTGTCTAAAAATGTCCGTCCAATGGCTTTAATATTTTTGACCATGTTTATGACTTTTGTAATATTTACAGATAGCAAAACAGAGTGGAACTTTGAAGTAAAAGAGTCTTATATTACACTGTTAGAAACATTACTTTTAGCTGTTTATCTTGCTTATTTTGGCTCAAGAGGAGTTGAAAAATACAAGAAAATATCAAAGTAAATAAATTAAATTAATCTGCTCTTTAGTTGATAACGGAAAGCCCCTTCATATTTGTGTTGGGGTTTTTTTATAGAATATCTTTAATATCATTATCTTTACATGAATATAAACTTGTAATATGGTAAAGACACAAAGGTGGTTAGATAAAAAAGAAGCAATTGATTTAGGTTTAAATGCTAAAGAAAATGTAAAAAATAGAAATCAATCAAGATATTATTTAACTGATGAAGAATGGGAAAGTGTATTAATAAAAAGACAAAAACCAAATAAAAGAGAATTTATTGAAGTTCAAAAAAAGTTTAATAAGGATGGAGAAGTTATATCAACACTAGAGAAGTTCCAAAGTAAGCCGATTGAAATACCTGAAAACTTTGAAGTAATAAAAGTTTCAACAAGTAAAACAACTGGCCAGCAATGGGTTCAATATGCTGCAAAAAAAGAAATTCAAGAAGTAAAAGATTTTGATTTTGAAAGTATAATTAAAAAACATATTACGAGGGTAGACATTACACCTTTAGAATTTTCAAGGGTAAATGATTTCGATTCATTAACTTATACAGATGTTCATATTGGAATGGAAACTGATCCAGATAACAACTCAATGTATGCTATTGAATGGAATAAAGATGAGATATTAAGATACGCAAAGAATTTAGTTCAAGTAACAATACAAGAAAAACAAAGCCCTTTATTAGTTGTTGATGAATTAGGTGATTTTTTAGATGGTTTAAATGCTAAAACTACAAGGGGAGGACATTCTCTACCACAAAACATGACAAATGAAGAAGCATTTGATTGTGCTTTAGAATTTAAAATGATTTTGATTGATGGTTTAGTTGGTAATTATGAAAGAATAATATTTAATAATATTTGTAATGATAATCATGCTGGTTCATTTGGTTATTTTGTAAACAAGGCTTTTAAAGATATTTGTGAAATTAAGTATCCAGGAATAGAAGTAAATAATCACAGACAATTTATAAACCATTATTTTATTGGTAATATTTGTTTTTTAATTACACATGGTAAAGATGATAAAGCGTTAAAGTTTGGTTTTAAGCCACAATTAGATTCAAAAGGTGTTGAAAAAATCGATCAATATTGTAAACAAAATGGAATTTATAAAAAAGCAGATTTAATTATATTTAAAAAAGGTGATTCACATCAATCATTATTTGATTTATGTACTTCAGATGATTTTTATTATTTTAATTATCCAGCATTAAGTCCATCTTCTCAATGGGTACAAACAAATTTTAAAAAGGGTCGTAGAGGATTTGTCAATGAGTCTTTTAAGGGGTTAAAGAACTATTTTAAGCCAAACTTTATATTTGAATAAATGAGTGATAAAAAAGAAATAATAGTACCTTCTCATTATGTTGGTTCTATTTACGGGTATAAAGCCTACAAGATAATAGAGGACTACAGACTAACCTATAACTTAGGAAGTGCAACAAAATATATTTTAAGAGCAGGAAACAAGCCTTATGTAAATAATGATGCTAAAGAAAGTTATATTGCAGATATTAAAAAGGCCATTAGTCATTTACATTTTGAATTAGAATCATTAGATAATGACATTTAAGGTATTTGTACCATATAGTCAAACTGACATTAATATAATAGAATCTATTGGCGGTAGATTTCAAGAGTTTTATCCTACATTAAAAGAGCTTAGGGAAGAAGAGCCTAATGCAGACTATACACTAATTGATATTGATGGTTTTTCTATTCAATTGGATTGTGGTAGTTGGCTATCTATGGATTCAATAGGATTAAATTAAAAACCATTTATTAAATTATTGTTATTGAAAATCAGGTAGTTATATAATTATGTTAAATTATTGCGTGCCTACATTTTGTGGCTACATAAATAGTTGTATATTTGTTGTCAGTAAGAAACTAATAAATTAAAAAATATGGAATTATTACAAATAGAAGAAGTTGATTTTGATAAAAACAACTTAAAAGCTGTTTTTGATGGTTTGTTCAATGGTGGTTTTTATGTGACAACTGAATTTGATTATGATGAAGAACAAACTGATAATAAAGATGATGATACTGGTTCACAAGATTATTTTGAAGCTACTGCTATATCATTTTGGGATTTTAAAACATTCAATTCAGATGAAGAAGAAATAAGCATTAATGATAGGGAGTTAAAAAATATTAAAGATATGATTGAATTTAAATTAATTGACTTATTAACTGATTACATAAACAATAATTAATATGAAAAATACTTTAGAAGATGTTGAGAAGGCTCAAACATTTAACAGACTAAGACAAATAGTTTTAAACTCAGATAATAAATTAAAACATATGGTAATAATTAAAAGAATGGTTCAAAAGTTTCAAGATAAATATGGAAAAACAGAATTATCGGTTTCATTATGGAGAAATTTCAATACGGTAAATAACATTTTAAAAAACAATTAATATGAAAAGAATTTTAAAAATAAAAGAAGAAATAGGTAATCTATCAAAGAATAGTAGAAATCCATTTTTTAAAACAGATTATTTAAATTTAAATGACTTATTAGATGCAGTTGATCCACTATTGATAAAAAATGGTTTATTATTATTGCAGCCGATTATTGGTAATTCGGTACAATCAATAATTTATGATTCTAAAGATGGATCAGAAATTTGCATGAGTTCATTAGATATTCCATCAAGTATTACAGACCCTCAAAAGATTGGTAGTTGTATAACTTATTTTAGAAGATACACTTTGAAAAGTTTATTAGCAATTTCTGAGTTTGATGATGATGGTAATTTAGCATCTAAACCAGTTAAAAAAGAAAAGAAAGTTTTAGATGCTGAAGGTGTTGCTTATTTAAAAGATAATATTGATAAAATACCTGAAGCATTGGAAACTAGAGAAATGACAACAGATCAAAGAAATTATTTAAAAAACTTAATTAAATAGATATGAAAAAATCACTATACAATATTTCAATCGATTACAATGAATTGATGAATGACATCGAAGATAATGAAGGTGTTTTAACAGATGAACAAATTACTGAATTAGAAATAACAGAAAATCAATTACAAAGTAAATCAATTGCATATTTACAAGTTATAAGAAGTAAAGAATCATTTAATAGCCAAATAGATGATGAAATTAAAAGGCTTACATCAATAAAAAAGGTAAACAGCAACATTGTGTCAAGATTAAACGAAAACCTTTTAAATGCTGTTAAAATGTTTGGAGAGTTTGAAGTTGGATTAAATAAGTTTGGCACTAGAAAAAGTCAATCAATTTTAGTTGATGATGTCAATAGCTTACCAAAAGAATTTAAAACAATTAAAGTAACAGAATCAGCAAATAAGGCTGAATTAAAAAAGGCAATTAAATTAGGTGAATTAATACCTGGTGTTGAATTATTAGATAATCTAAATTTAAAAATAAACTAAATATGATAAAAACTAAAGAGATAAAAACAGATGTTGTAAGAATAAGATGTACTCCAAAACAGAAAAAGAAACTATTATCTTATTGCAAGAAACATAAATGTAAAATGGCTGATTTATTTAGACCTACTATTGATGAAATAACTTATTAATTATAAAATATTAAAGATATGGAATACAAACAATTTTTAGAACAGAAAACTCATTTACTAGGTAGTTTTGGTTTTGATCCAAATTACATACCCGAAATGGCTTTTGACTTTCAAAGGGAAATAATAACTAGAGCTTGTTTGAAAGGTAGGATGGCGGTATTTGCAGATACTGGATTAGGTAAGACTTTAATACAATTATCTTTAGCTCAAAACGTAGTAAACCATACTAAAGGAAAGGTATTAATACTTACACCTTTAGCGGTTGCTTTTCAGTTCATATTAGAAGCTGAAAAAATGGGTATTACAGATATTGAATATTCAAAAGATGGAATTCATACAAAAAACATAGTTATTTGTAATTATGAAAGATTACATTATTTCAATAGTGAGGATTTTGAAGGTGTTGTATTAGATGAAAGTAGTATTTTAAAAAACTTTGATGGGAAGATAAAAAATCAAATAACTTCATTTGTTAAAAAATTACCTTATAGATTTTTATCAACTGCTACTCCTTCACCAAATGATTTCATTGAATTGGGTACTAGTTCGGAGGCTTTGGGGTATATGGGATATACAGATATGTTAGGTAAGTTTTTTAAAAACAATAATAACTCAATTGATCCTAAACACGCTGGAGAAAAATGGTATTTAAAACCTCATGCTGAAAATGATTTTTTTAGCTGGGTTAATCAATGGGCTTTGATGATTAAAATGCCATCTGATTTAGGATTTAGTGACGATAAGTATATTCTACCTGAATTAGTAGTTAATACTCATACTATAAAAAATAAATCATTACTAGAAGTTAATGGTCAAATACAAATGTTTAATAAACCTGCTAAAGGATTTAACGAGGTTAGACATGAAGTTAAGCAAACTATTAAAGAAAGATGTGAAAAGGCTGTAGAACTAGCAAAAGGGAAAACATCTGTGTACTGGTGTAATAGGAATGAAGAAAGTAAATTATTAAGAGAGTTAGATTCAGAAGCGGTTGAAATAATTGGTAGCCAATCAATGGAGAAAAAAGAACAGATACTTTTAGACTTTGCACAGGGTAAAATTAAAAGAATAATTACAAAAGCTAAGATGACTGGAATGGGTTTAAATTGGCAACATTGTAACCATTCTGTATTTTTCCCTACTTACTCTTATGAGCAATATTACCAGTCAATTAGAAGATTCTGGAGGTTCGGCCAAAAGAATAATGTAACTATTGATATGGTTGTTTCAGATGGTCAAACAAGCGTATTAGAATCACTACAGAAGAAAACAAAAAAAGCTATAGAATTACATGCAAACTTAACAGAAAATGTAAATAATTCTTTTGAAATTAAAGTAAAAGAATTTAATAAAGAAATAACAAAACCTAAATTTTTATAATATGACTAAAGAACAAACTCACGAGGAAAACTATTCAATATATAATAGTGATTGTATGGAAGTAGTAACTACCTTAAAAGACGAAAGTATTGATTTATCAGTTTATAGTCCTCCTTTCGCTGGCCTGTATAATTATTCAAGTAGTGAAAGAGATTTTAGCAACTGTGATAGTAAAGAACAGTTTTTAGAACAGTATGAATACTTAGTAAAAGAAATGGCTAGGATAACTAAAAAAGGACGTATAAATGCTGTTCATTGTACCGATGTTTTTGATAATACATGTAGGCTATGGGACTTTCCTCACGAAATAATTAAACTTCATGAAAAATATGGTTTTGAATATCGTAATAGAATTACAATATGGAAAGAACCTTTAAAGGTTAGAATGAGAACAATGGTACAGAGTTTAATGCATAAGTTTATAGTTGAAGATTCTACTAAATGTTTTACAGCTATGCCCGATTATGTTTTAATTTTCACAAAAAAGGGAGAAAATGAAGTACCTGTAACTCATGAAAACGGTTTAAAATATTACGCTGGTGAAGTTCCAGTATTGCCAAATATTTTAAGAGCCTGGAATAATGCCAATGACTCAGAATTAAATGAATCTCAATTATGGGATTATTTAAACAAAAATTTTAAGAACCATAAAGATCCAAAAACAAACAAATTAAGTCATTATATTTGGCAGCGTTACGCTAGTTCTGTTTGGGATGATGTTAGGATAGACAATGTACTTCCTTTCAAGCAAACAAAAGAAGAAGATGATGAAAAACATGTACATCCTTTACAATTAGATGTTATTGATAGAATAGTTCAATTATATTCTAATCCTAAAGAGGTTGTTTTTACTCCTTTTATGGGTGTAGGTAGTGAGGTTTTTAGTCCAGTTTCTTTAGGTCGAAAAGCTATTGGCATTGAATTAAAAGATAGCTATTATAAACAAGCTATTCTTAATGTAAAAGAGGCCGAAAAAAGATTTAAAGAAAAGGCTGAACAAAAAGAGTTATTTTAATTAATAAGGGGGGTAAAATCCCCTTTTAAAACCAAAAATATGATACCACCAAAAACACAAAAAGATGAAGTATTATTACATTTGCAAGTTTTAAAAACAATAACAAGTTTTGAAGCTATTAAAGAATATAATATTACTAGATTGGCTGATAAAATATATACTTTAAGAAAAGATGGTTATAATATCAGTAGCGAGTTAAAGAAGTTTACTAATAAATATGGTAATGTTTCAAGTTATTCAATTTATAAATTATCGATATGAATTACTGGTCAACTGTTGGACTTGATAGAAGTCCTGCAAAAAAAGAAGATAGACAAAATAACTTAATTATTAAAGTTTGTGAATTGTACGGTATTACATTAGAATCATTATCATCAAAAACAAGGATTAGAAATGTTGTTGAAGCTAGATTTGTATTATTTTACATATTGCATAAGATTCAAGGATTAACTAGTCCTGAGGTAGGTAAGTTATTTAATAAAAATCATGCTACGGTTTTACATGGTTGTACTACAATATCAGGATTCATTGAATTTGATAAAAAGTTTGAAGAAAAAGTAAGTAAATTAATAAATCAAAATAAATTTAATATAATATAATTATGAGTTTAGAAATTAAAGGGAAAATTACAAAGAAGTTACCAGTTGAAAGTGGAACTAGTAAAGCTGGTAAAGAATGGAGAAAGGGAGGTTTAGTAGTAGATACTGGATCTGATTATAATCCTGAAGTATGTTTAAGTTTTTTTGGTGATGAAAAACTAGAAATGTTAAGTAAATTTAAAGAAGGTCAAATTGTTAAAGTATTGTTTAATGTAAGCAGTAGAGAATACAATGGTAAATACTTTCACAATTTAGATGCATGGAAAATTGATTTAGATGGTGGTGTAGTATCACCAGTATTAAATAGTAATGATACTGAATCTGATGATTTACCATTTTAAATAGCAAATAAAGAAAGGCGGTTTTCAGGGCAATTAAGCCATCACGACTTCATTTATCCGAGAAGCTGAAAACCGTTTTTTTAAAATATAAATAAAACTAGAACTATGATGACAAATTTAAACGATTTAATAGGTGTTAAAGTAACATTTGAATTGGAAATTGAAAATAACGGTAAAATAGGAAGTAAATCTATACCATGTAAAATAGAAAGTGCTTATTTAGATACACAATATTTTGAAGATAAGCAAGAGCAAATGAATGTTTATGCCAACATAATACCTTTAGACACAAATAGTTTAAGTGATTATGATTCTGAAGATTTTCATGGAATAGCATTAAGTCATTTAAGAAAATATTAGTATATTTACAATTAAAGAGCCTGAGAACTCAAACACGACATTTTTAAAAGCCCCTATTATTTAAGTCTTCTCAGGCACTTATTTGATGGGGGTTTTATTATTCAATTAATAGTTTGTCGGTATCTTAAAACCGTTAATATTATGGCAATAGAAATGAAATTTTTATGCGGAAGATCAACGCAAGATTTTTTAAAAGTTGATTCCGCACCTGAAGAAGTAATAATTGAGGGTATGCATAATGGAATGCCTTTTAGTTTTTATTTAGATGAAACAACTGCAATAAAATTCGCTAAAACAGTTCGTACCAAAATCAATTTAATTAAGGAGGTTAACAATGGATAAGCTACAATGGTTTAAATTTGCTCCATCTGATTGGATGATGGGAAAGATACAAAGGTGTCCAGAAGTTACAAAATCAAGGTTTATAAGGCTATGTTGTTTATATTGGAATAATGAATGTACTTTATCTTATGAAGATGCTGAAATTGATTTGGATAATGAACATTTAAATATTCTTATTAGTAAAAAAGTAATATCTACAAATGATGGTTTTATTAATATTGATTTCTTAGATGTTCAATTTGCTGAAATAGAAGAGGTTTCTAAAGATAAAAGTAAATCTGGTGTAATTGGCAACCTTAAAAGGTGGCACTCAGATGTTTACAAAAGATTTAAAGCTAAAGAAATATCACTAGAAGAAGCTTTGATTATCGCACAACAATCGCACACCGATAGCACAACAATCGCACAACAATCGCAAAACATCGCAGAGAAGAGAAGAGAAGAGAAGAATAGAGAAGAAAACACTTTAATAGATTTTGAAAAATTTACAGATTGGTTTAATTTAAGGAGAACACAATATTTAGAAATACCTTCTAATATAAAAAGATTAACTCATTCAGAAAAAACAACTTTAGCATTATTAAAATTAGATTACACTAAAGAAGATTTTGAATTAGCAATGCATAATTTATGTAATGATGATTGGGCTAATAAAAATAATCAGGTTTTATGTAGTTATTTTTTACAAACTAAAATCTTTAATAAATTTTTATCTGTGGAGAAAAGGCCGATGATTACAAAGAGGCAAAGAATAAATAGAGGAGGTATCTCATGATTACAAATCAAAATGAAATTAATCAATACCTACAGGATTATCATAGTGGTAAAATTGCAAAAGGGTTAGATACTGGTTTGTTAAAGTTAGATGATTCATTAAGGTTTAAAACTGGTCAACTAACAATTATAAACGGTCTAGATAATGTTGGTAAAACAATATGGATACTTTGGTATTATTTAACATTATCAGTAAAGCATAATTTAAAATGGTGTATTTATTCAGGTGAAAATAAAGCTGGTCAATTAGTAAGGCAATTAATACAATTTTATTCAGGTCAATATCTAAATAAGATGGAATTAAGCGAAATATTTAGAATTGAAATAATAATAAAAGGATGGTTTACTTTTATATCAAATGAAAAGCAATACGAATCTAAAGAACTGTTTAAAATATTTGCTGGTGAAGATTATCAAGGTTGTTTAATTGATCCTTTTACTGGAATGAAAAGAGAATATACTCATGCTGCAAATTATGATTTTTTAAATGAGGCTAGAGAATTTACCAATGTAACAGATAAAAGTGTTTATGTGAATACTCATGTTGTTAGTGAAGCTGCTAGACGAACTTACCCAGAAGGACATGATTATGCTGGATATACATCACCTCCATCAAAGTCACAATCTGAAGGAGGGCAGCCATTTGGCAATAGAACTGATGACTTCTTAACCATCCATAGGTTAGTTGGCCATCCGTTAAGAAATTTCATTACTGAGGTTTATATTAGGAAAATTAAGGATACTGAAACTGGTGGCAAAGTTACACCAATTGATGATCCATTAGATTTTGAATTTAATAGCGGTTTAGGGTTTACAATGGATGGGCAAAATATATTAAACCAAACAAAAATAAATGATAATCAATTAAAACCGTTACCTTTAAGTAATAGTTTTGATGAAGCACCTTTTTAATTATGGATAATTTATATACAGTAAGCGTTCAAAATGTACAATCATTTTTAATGGGGCAATTAGAATTATATAAAATAGAATTTATACAAACTTCAGATAATAAATATTTAGAAGTTATGAATAATATTAATATTACTAATGAAACAATAAAGAAGATGGATAACACTATAAGAAGATTGACAAAAGAAAATTTAGAACTTAAGAAATGAGAACATGTAAGCAATGTAAAATAAAATTCGAGCCTCAGTATAATAAAATACAAAATGTATGTTCATTATCTTGTGCTATTGAATTGACTAATAAAAGAAATAATATAGCAAAAAATAAAACATGGGATAAAGAAAAGAAGAAACGAAAAGACGCTTTAAAAACTAATTCAGATTATATTAGAGAACTCCAGGTTATATTTAATAAATTCATAAGGCTTAGAGATAAAGACAAAGGTTGTATTTCATGTAACAAACCTTTAAACACAAAATTTGATGCTGGTCATTTTTATTCAACTGGTTCTTATCCTGAATTAAGATTTAATGAAGACAATGTTTTTGGTCAATGTGTTCACTGTAATCAGCACAAGCATGGTAACTTAATTGAATATTCTTTAAATCTACCAAAAAGGACAACAAAAGAAAGGTTTAATAAATTATCTGAATTATCAAATACACCTAGAAAATATACCATTGAAGAATTGAAAGGGTTAAAAGTATTTTATAAGGAAAAAATAAAACAATTAGAAAAATGAAATTTGATTTATCAATAGACAGCGAAATGATGCGTTTTAAGGATCGAATAAAGTATTTACTTGCTAAGTCATCAAAAGTGGATTTAACTCAATTACGTGAAGTAAGAACAATAAAACAGAATAGTTATCTTCATGTAGTAATAACACTTTATGCGATTGAATTTGGATATACCCTAAATGAAGCCAAAACAGATTTAAAAAGATTATGTAGTTTTATGATTTATGAAAAGAATGGTAGTAAATATTTAAAAGAATCTAAAAAATTAAATACTAAAGAACTTACAACCTGGATTGATTGGATTAGAAATTATGCATCACAAAATGGATTATACATTCCAGATGCTGAAGAATACAAACTAAATAAATTCTCTATTGATAGAGATATTGAAAAATGTAAACAATATTTATAATGAAACAATCAAATAGAGCCATAAGAAGAAAAAACAAAAAAGTTAATAATACATTATCTTCATTAACTCAAATTACAACTGTTTTAAATCTATCAAAAGAAGATTTAGAAAAGGCTTTAATAAGTCAAAATATTAGGATAAGCGGTGTTTTATATGATACTCCTATACTTCAAATAAAAAGATACATAGAAGAAAACAAGTATTATAATCAGAAGTTTACATTTAATAAGTCAGTTAGTCAAATACAAAAAGATGATAATTTTTAATAAAAGTTTTGTAGTCACATAAAAAACACTATATTTGTATCATATTACTTTCCTAGCAGATTAAAAGTAATTCAAGAAATTGTCGAATAGACATAATTAAGGGTTTTATCTTCTGCTAGGGATAAAGCCCTTTTTTAATTTAAAAAATATAACATGAAAACATTTAAAGGAGATTTAGTAATAAAAAAAGGAGATAACACAGATTATAGCCAACTAACAACAGTAGAAGGATCTATTTCTATTTATGAGGGTGGTAGTTTGGATGCGCCTAATCTAACAACAGTAGAAGGATCTATTTCTATTTATGAGGGTGGTAGTTTGGATGCGCCTAATCTAACAACAGTAAAAGAATCTATTCATATTTATGATGGTGGTAGTTTGGATGCGCCTAATCTAACAACAGTAGAAGGATATATTAGTATTCGTGATGGTGGTAGTTTTGCTGCTCCTAATCTAAAAGAATCAGGATCTATTCGTATTTATAAGGGTGCTAGTTTTGCTGCTCCTAATCTAAAAGAAGCGGAATCTATTTCTATTTTTGAGGGTGCTAGTTTGGATGCGCCTAATCTAACAGAATCAGGATCTATTTCTATTTCTAAGGGTGGTAGTTTTGATTCTGATGTATTAAAAGGATTAAAGTACGAGGCTATAGATAATAGTCTTTTTGTAATAGAATCAGAGAGAACAGTTAAGGGAATATTAGTCTACTCAGGATATAATGTTTTAAAAATAACTAACGGTAAGATAATCAAAGAAGAGTGTTTTGTAGCTAAATCTAAAGGTTTCAATGCTCATGGTAAGACAATTAAAAAAGCTATTGAAGATGTTAAATTTAAAATAATATCTGATAAACTAAAAAAAGATCCTATAAATAAGGATACAATGATAAGTATAAACTATTATCATCATGCTACTGGATCGTGTATTTTGGGTATTGAATCTTGGAAAAAACAACAAGGCATTGAGGTTGATGAAATAAGGGCTTATGATTTACTAATCATTTTAGAGAGTACTAATGCTTATGGTTTAGGTAAGTTCAAAGAATTAATTAACTTTTAAAAAATAAAAACAAACTAAAAACAATAAATTATGAATGTAGATGAATTAACGTATGGACAGATTAAAGAGTTATCCTCTTTATTTAACAACAATAATCAATCACCTAAAAAACAACCGAGTATATTGAGTGATTCAATAGGTCGTTATGTTATTGTTAGAACAAAAAACGAGGGCATAAACTGCGGTAAAGTAATTAAAGCAGATGATACGGGGGTTGTAATAGAGGATGCGAGACGTTTATATTACCATAAACCAAAGGATGAAAATGTTTCTTGGTATGAGGGTGTTGCAGAAACGGGATTGAGTTCTGATTCTAAAATATCAGGAGTAGTATCTTTAAAGTATATTATTGAAGATTATTCATTAACCGTTTGCTCAAAAGAAGCAGAAGAAAACCTTAGAAATTATGAAGCAACAAAAAGTTAAAGACGAAAAATTTACTAATGGATCAGGATCAGGATATGGATATGGATATGGAAATGGATCAGGATATGGATCAGGAGATGGATATGGATATGGAAATGGATCAGGAGATGGATATGGATCAGGATACGGATATGGATCAGGAGATGGATATGGATCAGGATACGGATATGGAGATGGAGATGGAGATGGATCAGGATACGGATATGGAGATGGAGATGGAAATGGATCTTAATTAGCCTAAAGGGGGGTATACAGTTACACCCCCTTTAATTAAAAAATATAGATATGGAAATAGATGATTTAAAATACAAAAATGATAATGATGTATCAGAAATGTTTACAGATTTTCAAACTGCTTTAGGTAATAGAAAGGATGAATTAAATGGAATTGAGAAACTATTAAAAGATGTTGGTGGTTTTATTGATGGTGTTACTGGTGTTTTTGGTGGTGGTACAAATTTCGCATCTTTAATACAAAGTAAAGTAGGGGTTTTGAAAGTTTCTACTAATTGGCATACAGTACCAAAGTTGTTATATTTGAATGGTGATAGGATGCCAATTAATCATAGCAGGATATGTACGTGGATCAGGATATGTACGTGGATATGGAAATGGATATGGAAATGGATATGGAAATGAAGATGATGGATATGGAAATGGATATGGGTCTTAATTAGCCTAAATGGGGTAGTGTAACTGTATACCCCCTTTAATTAAAAAATATAGATATGAAAATAGATGATTTAAAATACAAAAATGATAATGATGTAGCAGAAATGTTTACAGATTTTCAAGAACAGATTAAAAGGTTAAAAGGTTTAATTGAAATGCACAAAGGGGTTTCAAGTGGTAAAAGTATTATTATTAAAGAACTTGAAAAGTTAAAGGGGGATAAATACGAATTACTCCAATCTTTAACTGTTTTGAAAGTGGAAAACAACAAGCTAAAGGCAGAGAATGAAGAGTTGAAAGATGGTAATGGAGAACAAGGTATAAAACAATTTAATTAGATAGTTATGGAAAAACAAAAATACTTAAGATTAGCGGTAATAAAAACAATGGTAAGTGGATTCTTTTATTTAATGATGCCACCAATAGCAAAGTTATACCATATTTACATAGGTAATGATTGGGTTGGTTATACTATTTTAGGATCATCATTGTTAATCCTTGGGAATATTATATTATTAATTCACTCGTGGGCTTTAGCTTTTGATAGTGATTTAAGAAAGTCAGCTCGTGAAGAAGATTAACTACTAACAAATCGAACGTGTAAGGATTCTTTACAAGTCAATACAAATAAAATAAGGGTGTAATGACCTGTTTATAAAACAACCTAAAAGAATAGATATGGTAACAGAAAATACGGTAACAATTTCAATTTTTAGATATAACGAATTAAGAGATTTTCAAACAAAAATAAATGAAGGGAAGTTTTGCATAGAACACACAAGTGGTTATTATGGCAGTATATATTATGAATATTTATCTAAAGAGGAATTTACAGATAAAATAAATGAAAGCTACATAGCTGATGCGAAAGATTGGAATAAAAAAGAAAATGAATTAAAAAACCAAATTCACGAATTAACAATTGAGTTGAAACAAGAGCAACGAAAAAGGCGTAACTGGTGGAATAATAAATAAGATATGACAGAAGCAGAAAAAGAAGCGGAGAGGATATTCAATTTACACTACGCTAATATATTTGAATATGGTGAAGAAATGAGCGAGGAACTAGTTATAAGTATATTAGCGAAAAATAGTGCTATTATCCACGTCAACGGAATAATAAAAAGTAAGCCTACAGATAAAACACACGTCTTTTTAAGTGATGTGGATTGTAGTAGAAAGTTTTACCGTGAAGTCAAAACAATATTAGAAAATAAATAGATATGAAAGACGAAATAGGGATTATCATTGTAATTTATACGAACACGATAATATAGAAAAGTTATACATGGAAAGATTATGTTGATATTTTGCTAGGTAGGTACTAAATGATTGTCGCTGATTCTTAGCGAGTTACAGGATTGGGTGAAAGTTTTTTCTACTTTATAGCGTATAATTAAAAAAGGTCTGTATATTTGCTGAGTGTTAACAATGTAGTTGACACACCAAAACACACACAGATGGAAAATACAGTAGCAAATATGAAACCAACAAAAGAACTTTTAGAATTAGCAAGAGAAAAAGCTAAAATGTTGAAACCACATCAAACGATTAGACTTTGTGGTGCTGAATACGATAATAGTTTTTATTTATTCAACTTCTTAGGAGCTACTTACATTGGTCACTACATGAACGAACCACTAGGTAAATTTTTTAAAAGTAGACCAGTTTATAATTTAACTGATAACAATACTGGCAAAGTTACTGCAAGAATGCAAAGGCTGGCTAGAGCATAATATATCTGTGTACCTTAGCCCTTCGGGGCGGGTTACACAATTTAATTAACAAATAGATATGAAAGACGAAATAGAAAGTATTAACGACAAAATAATCAAAGCACAAGACGAACAGATCAAAATAATGCATGAGATTATAAGAGTGTTAAAATTGAAACTAAGTGAATAACGATTGTAGACCTTTTACAACTTGCTGGTGTGAAAAGAACCCTACACATAGCAAATGTATAGACGTTCCAATAAATAACGGTTTAATATTTCTAGTTGTATTAGGTTTAATTTTAATAATAAATAGGTATTAAATTGTAGTATGTATTAATTAGGGGTATCTTAATAATAAAGCGTTATAAAAAATAATTTATTACTTTTGATTAACCAACAATAAATCGAGATGGGAGAAAAAGCGAAAGTAATAAAAAAACAACATGGAGGTGTACGACCTAATTCAGGTAGACCATCAGTCGCTAAAGAAGAGAAAGGTAGGGAGATAATGAAAGAGGCTCTAAGGCAATTGTATCACAAAGATACAGATGAAGAATCATTGGTTTTGTTTTTGGTGGACTTCGCTCAAACTCCAAGAGGGCAACAATTTATAGCTGAACATCTATTTGGTAAAGCGCCACAAGTAATAGAAAACCCTGAAGGAACAATTGTATCAGTTCCTACAATAATATTTAAGTAATGGGAAGAAATAAAGAAAGCGATAATGTAATAAGAATACATAAAGCAAAACTAAACGAGAGTTATCAGTTAAATTCAAAGAATAAAATATTCACTAATGAGTATATTATAATAGGCGTATTTTATGATAGAATAGAAATAACAGTGCCAACAATTGATTATAATGGTAAGATGTTTAAGACTTCACATAATAATAAAGGTATTAATGATTGGATGATAACGACAATTCTAAATGATAAAATTAATGCTGGAAAGTTTCTAATCGATGAAGATGAAAGCAATGAAGATATAGTAGTAATGTATTTTGAAGATCAATTAGATTGAATATAGGAATTAGTCAAAAATATAAACCACTATTTACAAGGCCCAAAGGAGTAGATACATTCATTTTAACTGGTGGCCGTTTTTCTTCAAAGTCTTATACTGCTGCAATCGCTTCGGTTAATTGGGCTGCTAAATTAGAACATCGTATTCTTTATGGTCGATATACTAGTGTTAGTGGTAAAGATTCTACATTCCCTGAAGTAGAAGAAAAGATAAAATTGTTAGGTTTTGATGATTACTTTGATGTAACTCAAAATAGAATAGATAGCACAATAAATAAATCGAAAATAGTATTCAAAGGTTTTAAAACTGGATCAAATGTTCAAACGGCATCATTAAAATCATTAAAAGATTTTTCAGTTCTTTTAGTTGAAGAAGCTGAAGAAATACCAGATTATGATACTTATGAAAAAGTAAGTTTATCAATTAGGGGTAATAATGATTTTGACGAAGAACCAAACATAAAAGTATTAATACTTAATCCAACAACTAAAGAGCATTGGATTTATAAAGAGTTCTTTGAATCTAAAGGTGTTGATGCTGGATTTAATGGTGTTAAAGATAATGTATGTTATATTCATACTTCTTACTTAGATTGTCTAGAATTTGTTCCTAAGGATATTATAAGGAGCTTTGAGGATATGAAAATAAACAAACCAACAAGATATAAGCATATTGTAATGGGTGGTTGGTTAGATAGAATGGAGGGTTGTGTTATTGAAGATTGGAGGATTGGGCAAATGGACGAATCACAACCTTTTGTTTATGGTATGGATTTTGGATATGTTAATGATCCAACAACATTAGTAAAAGTATCACAAGATGAAAAAAACATTTATACTGATTTGAAACTTCATAGGGTTGCAATGTCAACAAATGATATAATTAAATTCTTAGAGCAAACAGTTGATAAAAGTGATTTAATATTAGCTGATTGTGCTGAACCAAGATTAATAGAAGAACTCCAGGTAGAAGGATTTAATATAATAGGATGTAGAAAGGGTAAAGATTCAGTAAAAAATGGATTAGCTAGATTGAATGAGAAAACAATCGTATCAGAAGAAAAAGATACTGATTTTCATAGGGAATTAAACAATTATGTTTGGAGTGATAAGAAGTCTAATACACCTGTGGATAAATATAATCACGTTATTGATGCGGTTCGTTATGCATATGATGAACTGAGTTCAGAAAATAGTTTTTGGATAACTTAAAAAATATCTAAATAATTTAGTTAAATTTGTATTATCAATTTGGTAATTGTCGGATAGATACCGACCCACTAAAATTTATAAATGTCAAGATTAAAGAACGCTTACAAGGCTCTTACTGGTAATTATAGCTATAATGTAGATGGTGAAAAGCCATTTATGAGTATCTTATCTAATTATGGTTTTGGTGAAAAGTCACTAGATAAGTTGGTTAATGAGGGCTTTTTAGAAAACAATCATGTATTTTCAATAATTAATCGAATAGCTTCAAGTGCTGCAGATATACCAGTATTAATAGAAAATACTTTATCTGATGGTACTATTGAAGTTATTACTGAAGGTGATTTTTACAACTTTGTACACAATCCTAACTCAGAAAACAATTATAAATCATTTACTTATGCCTCTTTAGTCTATCAATTAGCTACTGGTAATGAGATTCAATACGCTGTTAAAGGTATTGGTTCTAGTCATTTTTCTGAGAGGTGGAACTTAGCACCTCAGTTTATTACTCCTAAAGTTCAAAACTTAATTACTGGACCTAAAGCTATTTCATATAGATATAATTACGCTGGTAAAGATTACCCTTTAGATATTGAAGAGGTTATGCATTTAAGGAAGTTTAACCCTGATCCATCTAGTAATGATTCTGTAATGGGACTTAGTCCTTTAAGTGCTGCTTACCGTACTTTATCTGCTTCTAATGAGATTCTGACAGCTGATGCTTCTTTAATAAAAAATAAAGGTGCTATTGGGTTATTAAGTTCTAAAGGTAATAGACCAGCAACTAAAGAACAAGGAGATCAAATTGACAAAGCATTGAAGACTAAAATAGGTGGTGGAGAAAACTATGGATCTATTAAAGTTACTTCAGGTGATTTTGATTTCATAAAATTTGCAATGAGTCCTTCAGATTTAAAGATACTAGAAAGTGGTATTGTGAAGTTGAGAGATTTATGTTCTATTTATGGTGTTAAGTCGAGAATGTTTAATGATCCACAAGGTGCTTCTTTTAATAATGCTAAACAAGATACTAAAGACTTCTATGTTAATGGTGTTATGCCTCCATTGAATAACGACTTGGACCACTTCAATAAGTTTTATGTTGGTGGTTGGAATGATAGAGATAATGCTAATTATAAAGTAAGTGCTGATGTATCTAGTATTGAAGCACTACAAGAAGATAAGAAATTAGAAGCCGAAAAGGATAAGATTGTAATGGATGGTGTTAATATAATACTAAATATGCCAATTGGCCCTGAAGGAAAACAAAGACTATTGATTGATAATTATGGTTTTGATGAAGAAACTGCTATAATTATTACTAATATACAAGCAAATGAAGAATAAAACATTACAACAAAAGTTGTCAACTCATTTTGGAGTTAAAACTATTGAGGGTTCAGCGTCTATTAAGAATGTTGATGCTGATAAAAGGACTGTAGAATTTATCGCAAATACATACTTCTTTATTGATTCTGATCAAGATATGCTAATTGCTGGATGTTCTTTAAAGTCAATTAATGATAGAGGTCCTAAATCAAATGCTACAGCAAAAATTAAGCATCAATCGGATCATGTTTTAAATACTAAGAATGTAGTAGGTAGATTTGATTTAATTGAAGAAAGAAATATTGATGGTAAAGATGTTTTGTATTGTGAGAGTCATATACCATCTACATCTAAAGGTGATGATGATTTAATAAACTACCAAGAAGGATTATATGATAATCATTCAATCGGTTTCAGATATGTTAATTTAGTTAAGGCTGTTGCAAACTCTACTAATGAAGTCGAACGTAAAGCGTGGGATGAATTTTACCCTAAAGCATTGAATCCTGAAAAGGCTGATGAAGTTGGTTTTTTCTGGGTAATTAAAGAGATTGAATTATTTGAGATTAGCGTAGTTTCTTATGGTGCTAATGAACTTACACCGACAATAGGTAGTAAGTCAAAAGATAAAAATGAAAAGATTAAATCTAATTTATATGATAGGTTAGATAACTTAAAAATACAACTTAAATCAAGCGTGGAATCTAAGGTAATGAAGTCATCTTTAATGATGGAGTTACTACAGATGAAGCAAATTATTACCGATTTGGAATTAGTCGAGCCATCAGAAAAGGATACTGAAGAAATTCAGCCATCTAATAATGATACTGATGAAGAAGGATCAAAACAAATTAATTTTATTACTAACCTTTCAAAACATTATAAAAATGAAAGAATTTAAAGTGAAATCTTCTGAAGAAATAGCAAAGCTAACTGAAGAAGATAATGCAAAGTATTTTGCTGAATTATTAGAATGGCAAACAAAATCTATCAATAAATTGGTAGAAGAAAAAACTAAAGAAGGTGCTAAAACCGATGAATTAGAATTAGAAATTAAAGCTCTTAAGGATGCTAACATTTCTGCAATGAAATCTAGCCTTGAAACACAAGGTGGAATGATTGCTAAATTAGCTAAAGAAGTTGAAGCTAAAACAGTAGGCGAAAGTGTATCTTTTAAAACTGCTCTTTATAATGCTTTAACTGAAAAATCTGATGAGTTAAAAAAACTTTCTGAATCTAGTCAAAAGAATATTAGATTAGAAATTAAGGCTTCTCAATCTGCTGCTGATATTGATAGTGGTACTGATTTTGCTGAAATGGTTCCTGGTGTTGGTCAATTAGCTACTAGACAAACATTCATGCGTTCTTTGTTCAATCAAAGAAATACTACAAAAGAGTATATCAAATACAATGATCAAGAAACTATTGTAAGAGATGCTAAAAATGTTGCTGGTTGTGCTGCTTCAACTCATTTATCTAAAGTTACATATAAAGTTAGAACACTACAGATTACTAAAGTTCGTGATTATGTTGATGTATGTATCGACATGATGGATGATTACGAATGGGTTTCAGGAGAAATTAGAGATTTAGTTTCTACTGATGTTGCTTTAAAAGTAGATGAAGGTCTATTATTAGGTACTGATGTTTATCCTGAGTTAAATTCTGTTGCTGCTATTGCTTCAACTTTTGCTGCTGGTGCTTATGCTACAAGTGTACAAGTACCAACTTTAGTTGATTTAGTACAGGTTAGTTCTTGTTTAATTGATGATGCTGGGTTAAATAACAAATTTAGAGCAAATGTTGCTTTAATGAATCCAGCTGATAAGTGTTTAATGACATTAGAAAAAGATGCTAACAACAATTATTTAATCCCTAACTGGATCACTTCAGATGGAATGAATATTGGTGCTGTTAGAATTATGACTAATTCATTAGTTCCAGCTAATCAAATGTATATTATGGATTCTTCTAAAGGAACTGTTGTATCTAGAAGAGGTACTACTGTTGAATTTGGATTTGAAAACAATGATAACTTTGAGAAAGAGTTGGTAACTGTTAAGGCTTACGAAAGATTAAACTTTTTAGTAAGAAATGTTGATGCTAACGCGTTCTTACACGTTCCAGATATCGATGCTGCAATTATTGCTATTACAAAACCGTAATATCCTAATTACCATTCCAACACCTCACTATGAAAGTAGTGGGGTTTTGGTGGTAAAAACCGTTAACTATGAAAGTAAGATTTATTAAAGATCATCCAGCTGGAATAAAAGAAGGCACTGAAGTTATGGCTAGGAAGCACATAGCTGATGTTTGGATGACTGAAGGGTATATTGAATTAGCTGATGAAATTATCATGGTCGATGTGGAAAAGCAAAAAGCTTCTTCATTGATTGGTGTAGAAGTTTCAAAGAAAAAACAATCAAAACAATCGAAGTCTGGAAAGAGTAAAAAGAAATAGATGTCAATATACATTAAGGAATCAGATTTAAAAGGCCAAACTAAAACGGCTAAAGACATATTCACTAAAAGTGATATTCAATCTTATTTAGATAAGTTTGAAGTTATCTACTTACAAGATTTATTAGGGTGTGAATTGTATAATGATTTTGCAACTGATTTTTCTATATTGGGAAATGTTCCAACTGATCCAAAGTTTATTTCAATATGGAATATGTTTTGCAAAGATGATTCATGTCATATACATAGAAGTGAGGGTATGAAGGAAATGCTATCTTTATTTGTATACTTTGAGTATGTTAGGGATCAACCAGTAAAAAACAATATTGGAGGTCCACAAATAAACGATCAAGCAAATTCAAATGGAGCATTAACAACTCAAACAAACATAATAACAAACTACAATACTGGTATAGATACTTATAATTCTATTCAATGGTATATTTGTAGTAATCCAGATAATTATGATTATAACAATTATAATGGTCAATCAAAAGGTTTAATAGGATATATCTAAAAATATGAGTAAGCCACAAAAATATAAATTCGTTTTTACTGATGGTGTATCACATGATGCTACTGTTTCAGAAATTTCATTACCCCAGGAAATATGTTTTCCTTATGAATGGAGTGTATTTGTTAATCAAGTTGGACTAACAACTAGTGATTCTACATGGACCATTGAAGTATCAAATGATAACAACACTTTTTATAATTACAAAACTAATTCTTTGAATATTCCAGTAATTGATGCTTATGATGATACTCATTTTTCATGGACTTATATGAGAATAAACTATGATTCTAAGACAGAAACTAGTGGGACTGTTGAATTTGAAATCACTTTAAAATCTAATTAATGGCTATTGGAACGGTAATACATGGTGAAGATGCTGGTGGAGGTTCGGGTGTTGGGTATTTAGGAATTTTCACAGATTTCGATGCTTTAGTTTTAGCTTATCCAACTGCTACAACTTTATCATTGGCATACGTTCAGAATAGTCAAGGTACTGCGTGGTTGCCTGGTTCAATGTTAGGAACTTTCTATTCTAAAGGTACTTATTTATTTGATGGTGTTAATTGGGTTTCAGGACTTGATGAAGTTTCTGCTGAATTACAAAGTCTAATTGATAATGCTAATACACAAGATTTAGAAAGTGTATTAATTGAAGGTAATACTACTGGTTCAAATGATATTTTAGTTGATTTAGATCAAGTAATTAAAAACACAGTTATTGGTGGTGTTGAAATTAATCTAAATGCAACTATTTTTAATGATGATGGATTACCTAGAGTTTCTTTTAATGGGGCAACAAACACACCTATTAACTTAGTTGGATTTGCATATACTACACCATTTGACATAACTTCAACCTATATTGTTGGCGATCAACTACAAGTTATAGATACACAAGGCAATGTTAATGATGGGGTTCATACTATTACAGCAATATCATTTAATGGGGCTTCAACTGAAATACAATGGGCTGGAATGGTATCAGACATTAACTCACCTTATGGAGATTGGGCTAAACAAGGTGACGGAACGGAGTTTGTTATTGGTACTCAAAATAGTCGTATCAATGATTATGCTGATAGGTTTGGTATTACATCAGATAGAGAAAGATTAAATTTTAGTATTACTGGGAGAGGGTCTATTGTTTCTTCTACTGATGATATTTCAATTGAAGCTATTGATTCTAATAGAGTTGGATTGATAATGTTTGATACGGTAGGTTTTTCAAGGCTTGGAGAACTGAAAATGTATGATAATTTATTATCTGATAGAACTACTATTAATTTTGGAGGTTCTTACCCTACTTCAGTTTCATCTTCAGGAACTACATTTAAACAAAATGTAAAAGATTCAACATCAATAGGTGGTAAACTTATTATTGTAAAAACTGATGAATCTGCTTATTCAAATAGATTTATTCTAAATAAACTTAATGAAGCATTTGAAACTGTTTTAAATCACACTACACCAACTGCTGATAGGGTACAATCATTACAAGATAAGGATGGTGTTGTTGCATTGACTTCAGATATATTAAAAACAAAATCAGGTTTAACATTGAATGTTTCATTTAGTGGCAACCCAAAGATTGCAACTGTAAATTTTGCAACTGCTTTTAGTGATGTTAATTACAGTCCTATTATTACATGTGAAACTATAAATGGAACTTCTTTTACACCAGTAATTGAAAGTATTTTAGCTGGGAGTTTTATAATAAATATGGATGCAAATAATATCAATGATTTAACATCTGTTAGATGGACAGCAACTAAACATGGAGAAAACTAATGATTAATTCAAACGGAATATTATATGATGGTTTAACGTCTGACCCTACAACTTTAATAGATGGTCTTACTTGGTATAGGGATGATCTAAAAGAGTATAGAAGATGTTTAAATGGTGTTATTCAGACTATAACTATTGGCGGTGGTGGTGCAAATAGAAGTGATTATGTTTTAGTAAAATCTAAATCAGATTTACCTTCTCCAGTTGGGGGTGTAATTACTTTAGTTGACAATTATTCATATGAAATCAACGGAACAATATCTTTAGGAACTGATAGGATTGTTTGTGGTGTTTCAAATATTATATTTGGAATTGATAAATCAAATGATGTTCTATTTTACACTGGAACGGGTGACATGATAACTTCAGTTAATAACAGTTTAAGTATTAGAAATATTTCATTAGCTGCTGTGAGTGTTGGCAGTAAGGTTCTTAATTTAACTGGATCAGGAATTGAAAGGGTTGAAATTGCTGAAAATGTATTTGGTAATAGTATTAGTATTGGTATTGTATCAGGGTTTTCTACAATAGTATTTAGAGGTAATTTATCTAGTGGATGTGCTGATGGTTTGGAAATAGATGGATTAAATGGTGATGTTTTTATAACTGATAACCCTTTAGAAAATTTTGTTGGTACTGCAACTGCTATTAAATTATCACCATTATCATCTTATGATACTGTAATAATTTCAAGAAATATGTTTGAAATGGGTACAGGTCAAATAGCTTTAGATATTGATGCCAGTGTAATTGTTGTTGATGGTGGATTGATAACTATAAATGCTTTTGAAGGTTTAGGTACTGCTTTGTTTGGTATAAATGCTTTGCAAAGTGGATGGGAGATTAAAGCTGGTGACAATATCGGCTTAACTGGATTACTTGAATTAAATATTCCTTTATCACTTTCAGCTACATCAACAACTTCAAAATATTCTACTTATGGAAGTAGTGGCCAATCTGTATTTATAGATTTGCCAAACGAACTAAATGAAGGTTCTGATACAATACAAGCTAATTTACAAGTAGAAGCTAAAATTAGCGATGGTTCTTCATGGTGGGCAGATTTGTATAATTTTACAGATTCTGATTTTATTGATGCTCCAAACTATCCATTTGAATTTAATAAAATTGCTACGTCTTCAGATTTATACGAAAGTGGTCAATCGGGTTTTATAGATTTGCCTTCTTCAGTTCATGGTAAAAGTTTAGGAGCTGTTATGTGTGGAGGTGCTGGAGGTGGTAACAGAACTACAACATTGTTAAATGCTATTTTAAAACTTAAAATCTATAAAGCCTAATGAATACTTTACAACTACCTTTTTTAGCTACTGGAAATACTGATAATCCTGATAAGTTGAATTATAATCTTTTAGGACTTCATAAGAGTGAAATTTTTGATGCAAACGGTGATCTGATTAAGGTTCAATATTTTGTTGATTATGATGCCAATACAAAAGTATTTACAAATTTAGCTGTAGAAGAAAGAAGGACTTACACGAGAGATGTTAATTCGGGTGTTTTAACTCAAAGAATTACCGATATAGATTGGTATGATTCGGCTGGTGTTGTTGCTGCATCAAAAACACAATTAAATAAGTATTATTCCGCTGTAAAAGGTTTTGAATCTAATAAAAAAGCTAGGCAAAACCTACTAAATAATGCTTCTATGTATTTACTTAGTCAAGTTGGATTATTAAATGCTAAATTATTTTGGAAAACTTTAGGTAATGATGATGTAAAAGATTACAAAAATATTGGAGATTTAGCAATAGTTTCTTCAATAAATAACAGTACTGAGGTTTATATGAATGCACAAATAAAGGCAACTTTAGATGTTATTTTAAATGTTGTATATTAATTATGTTAGATTTATTACAAATATCACAACCAATTAACGGAATGAATGATGTTGTTTTCGGGGTTAAAGACTTAGTAACTATTGGCGGTGGTGTTGTTGCAACTGTTACGGCTTACTTGACTTTAAAATTTGAATTTAAAGCACATAAAGAAACTTATGGTAATCAGATCAAGTCATTAAAAGAAGATTTAATGAACGCAAAGAATGGACGTAGGGCTATTGAAAAAAATTCTATAGAATTATTAAAAGAAAAAGATGCTACTATTCAAAAGAGAATAGACAAAACGCAAGACAAGCTAGAAAAAGAAATAGAAAAAAATGCTGAAGAGTTCAAACAGATAAATTCATCAATATCAGGTATAAAAGTTGATACAATGGAGATTAAAGGAATGATGCAAACTTTGCTAGCTAAAAAATCATAATATGTTAGATGTAGATATTGATAATATAAAAAGCCTTTTAAAGTTAGGATTGATTAAGATCAACTTAGTTTATCCAATAACAAAAAGCAGTCATTTCAGAATTGAAAATAATTTATCAATTACATTATCTGATGGTAGTGCTATAATTATTCCAAAGGGTTTTGAATTTGATGGTAGTTCTGCACCTAGATTCTTATGGTGGTTTTTTCCTTCCTATGGTAATTTCTTCTTTGCTGCTGTTGTACACGATTATTTATATCATATAAAATATTTAAGTGAAGAAATAGGTGTAAATTTGGCCAAAGAATTTGCAGATAAAGAAATGCTTACCTGGTCAAACTTACTTAATGATAGTAATTTTGGTAAAAGGATAGATAATAAGCTAAGATATTTAGCTGTTAAATGGTTCGGTAAAAAACAATACTTAGATTAATGAATAAACAAACAGTCGATATAATTGGTGATTTTGTAAATGATTTAAGTTCTGAATTTATTTTTACTTCTGTTATTGATAATTTAGATGGTTCTTATACTTTAGTTTCTGATTGCACTTGGTGGTTATCAATTAATCAAACTCATTCAATTGATGGTAATGATTATTTTATTAAATCTTTTATTATTAATGAAAGTATAACCGTTATACCTGAAGGACATGTAATTGCTCCTAGCCCATCAAGTTTTACAATACCACCACCAACTTATATTCATGGCACTTTAAAAATGGCTGGTACTGAAGTTGATGCCCAAACTGATAAAACAATACTTTGTCCTTTTACTTACTTGTTTGAAATAATAACAGACCGTAAGAATACAGATGAAGAATCAATGATTGATAGGGAAGTAGATTTAAGGATATTCTTTTTAAATTCTGTTGATTCTGCAAGTTGGTTAACTGATGACCATTATAAATACTTTGTTGATCCAATGCAGCAAATGGTCGATTTATTAATTAAAAATATAAAAAATTCAAAACTATTCACTGATTTAATACGTCACGAATGTACACCTTTGATAAATGTTTCTGAAGAAGGAACACAAGAAAAGGCCGTATTTGATTGTAATTTATCAGGAATAGAATTAAAAATTTTTGCTGAAATACGTGAAGATTTAAGTTGTGTAAATAAATGTAAATGTTAAACTTAAAAAATTAAAATTATGAGTGTAGTATGTAACTGTGCCACTGGTGGCGGTAATACTGGAAGACCTGGATGTTTTGGTGTCTTTGATGTAACCGTTCAAGTGTTATTGGTTAATTATTTAAAACCAGATGGATCAATTAATGGAATTGATATTTCAACTTTGTCTGCTGGTGGTACAATATTAGACCAAGCGAATTTGGATGCTTTAGTTAAGGATATTAATCCTTTGACTAGATATAATCCAACTCCAAACTTAAAAAATATTACTGATGAAAGATCAGATGATATTACAGAAGAATTTGAAGATTCTTCAAGTGTATTTATCCAAGAAGGGGCTAGAGCTTTTGAAGGGTTTTTAATTAAAGGTGATCCAGTAATGTTAGGTAACTTACAGTCTTGGAGATGTCAAACTGCTGGTGTTTTCTTTATTGATAAGAGTGGTAACTTAATTGGTGATGGTTCTAGACCAGGATTTTTAGATCCAGTATTATTACAAGATGATTCTTTTAGTGCTGGATTAATTAAAGGTTCTGATACGACTAAACAAAAGATTTCAATTAAATTTATTGTATCTTCTTTAGTTGATGATGCTAACCTAAGTATGATTGAAGCTGGTTCAATAACTGCAATGCTGAAAGGTGTTCGAGGTTTAGTAGATGTTGTTGCTGGAACTCCTACTGGTGTTTCTACAACTGAATTTACTGTTCAATTGAATACTTTATTTGGAGGTGTTACTTCTCCAATTGCTGCTGAGGGTATGACATTAGCCGATTTTTCAATGGCTGAAGTTACACCAACTCCAGGAACAATAGTAATTAGTTCTGTTACTGAAAGTACAACCACTCCAGGTTTATATACTTTTGTTTTCCCAGCAGAAACTTCTGGTGATGTATTAAGAGTATCTAATCCTTTGGTTGGACCATTGGCTAAGAATCTTGATTTGTCATCATTTGATGTTACTATTCCTTAATGGAAAAGAAAGTTAAGAAGTTAGAAAACAAAATACTAACATTTGGCAATACTCAAATAAATTCTGATTCATTAGGGAATATGACAAAGGATGAATTTATGGAGGTTTATAAAGCTAAAATTAGTACTGGTGCAAAAGAGGCTTTAAAAGAGGCTCGAAAGTACTTAAAAAAGTAATCTAAAAAGGGATTGATATTAATTTATCAATCCCTTTATTTAAATATAATAATGGCTAAGTTCTTTGGACCTATAAGAAAAGTTTTAGATGTAATTATATCTTTAGATGTTGATGAATTAGCTTTAGATATTGCAAGGACTGATACATTTAAGAAATTAGTAATTAGTTTAAATACTGAAGGATTACCGACTTCTCAATTGTTTGAATTAGGTGAAGATTCAGAAGGAAAACAACTTAGTAGCATTGGTGGTAATTATTCACCTTTTACAGTAAAAGAAGGTAATAAAAGAAGTCCAAGCCTTATTGATTTAAAAGATACTGGTGACTTTTATAGATCGTTTAATGTTATTCCTTTCAAGGGTGGTTTTAGAATTGAAGCAGACACTTTCAAAGATGGTGATAATCTAGAAGATAGTTGGGGTGATAATATAGTTGGTATATCTTCTGAAAATCTAGAATTAGTAGTAAATTTATACATAGAAAAAATCAATGAAAAAGTCAGGGAAAGAATATCAAAATTTTAATTGTTTTAGGTCCATTGATGATTTACCGATTAAAGTATGGTTTAATATTCACAAAAATGGTGATTATAGATTGTTGTTAAAGGATATAATTACAATTGATGAAAATGATTTTGAGTATTTGTATGAATGTTGGCAAATAATATATAATGAATATATTGAAATGTTTGGTTTGTCGGATGAATTTTTAGATGATTTAAATAATCAAATTCAATTAGCTAATTATAAAGCTGAATTTATAATAAGTGGTGATAGATATTTAAGAACACTAATTAAGATTGAAGAAGAAAAGATTGAAGAAGATTTAAAAGGTACTTCTAAGCCTATGGAATTAGAAATGTTATTGGCTAAAATGTCAAAATATTACGGTTTTAAATTAGAATCAAAAGAATTAACAGTTGTACAATATTACAGTTATTTAAACTCAGCAAACAATGGCTAAACAAGTAACCAATAAAGATATATTTAATGATGATTTATTTACTAAAACGGTAGATGAAGCTAAGAAGTTAAAAAAAGTTTTAGATGAATTAGAAAAAGGTTTTATTGAAGTCGCAAAGGCTCAGCAAAAAATAGTTAATTCACAAGATAATAAATCACTAGATAGTATTCAGAAAACTAAGAATGCTGTTAAAGAATTAAATGAAACGGAAAAGGCTTCTTTAAAAATACAGCAACAAAAAAAGTCTTTAGCGGTTCAATTGAAGATTGCAAATTCTGAAGCTAATAAACAGAATGTTCAGAATAAATTACTTATTCAGGAACAAATAAAAGATGTTAAAAACTTAGAAAAAGCTAAGTTAAAGAACTTGGGAGTAATTAAAAAAACAACTGCTGAGATAAATAAAGAAATTGCAGCCGCAAAGAAACAAAGGAAATCTACTGCTGATAGTGCGAATGCTTTTAAGGTTTTAACAAAGCAAGTGAACTCAGCACAATCAAGATTTAAAAGATTGGCTGCTCAGTATGGGGAAACTGATGATAGAACACAAAAAGCATTATCTACATTTAGGAGGTTAGACAATCAATTAAGAAGTATAAATAAAACTGCAAGGGATGGAAGAAGAGATGTAGGTCGTTATGGTTTGGCTCTAAGTAATGTAGGCGCATCATTAAAATCATTGGTATTTGCTGGGGGTGTTGTTGGTGCTATTCGTGGTGTTGGTAGAGCTATTGGAGATGCATTTGAAAGAGTTAGAGCTTTTGACAAAGAACTTCAAAACATTTCTGGTGTAACTGGTATCGCGAGAAAGGATTTAAAAAGTTTAGAAAAATCAATTATTGATGTTGCTGGTAGCTCAATAAAAACATCTAATGAGGTTGCTCAATTAGCTTCTACATTATTTACATTGGGTAATTCAGAAAGAGAAGTTAAGTTATTATTAAAGCCAGTTAATGACTTATCAATTGCTTTAGGTGCTACTTCGGAAGAGGCTGCTGATTTTTTAGGTCAAACATTAAATGCATTTGGTAAAGGTGCTGATAGTGGTCAGGAGTTCGCAGATATAATAGCAAATGTGAGAACAAGTACATCATTAGATTTTCAAAGGATAAAGGATGCTTTAGGTTTTGTTGCTCCAACCGCGAACGCTTTAGGACTAAGTTTAGGTACTGTATCGGCTCAAATTGGTGTTTTACAAGATAATGGAATAAAAGCTGCTAGGGCTGGTAGGCTTTTAAATACGTCTTTCGCTAGATTAATTGAAAAAGGGTTAACACTTGATGAAGCATTACTTAAAGTAAATTCATCTCAGGATAAAGTTGCTACTTCAGTTGATTTGTTTGGTAAAGAATCATTTACACTAGGTTTAATATTGGCTGATAATGTTGATAAAACTGCTGCTTTGGCAAATGAATTTGATAACTTATCTGAAGGTAGTTTAAAAACACTTACTGATGAACAATTGAAGTCAATGGACGCTCAATTGAAAATATTAGATTCTACTTATGAAAAGTTTATTCTTAATATTGAAAATGGTAATGGAGTAATATCTGACATTTTTAAGGGTTTTATCAAAGGGGCTATTGACGCGGTTGACAGGATTGATAAGCTATCTGTTAGTTTAGGTAATTTCACTAAAAGGACAATTGGAGCTAGAGCTGGAATAATATCAACTTTTGAAGATATTTCAGGTTTTCAAACTGATATAGGATTAGCATTAAGTAAAGGTAATGAAGCTATTGAAAAAGAAACAGATAGAATAGCAAAAGAATTCGTAACTAAAGACAGAAAAACACAAAGAACAATAGCAGATAATTTAGTAAATAGAATAAGAGAAGATATAAAATCTTTAAAGGGTGCAAGTGTTGCAGAAGGTATAATATTAGAAAGAAGAATTGGTGCAAATCAATTATTGATTTCTAAGTTAGAAATAGTAAATGATGAAGTAAAAGAAGGTACTGATGTTTTAAATTTAAATACTGGCGCAACAAATAAGAATGAGAAAGCTAAAACAGGATTAACTGGAGTTATAGAAAAACAATCTAAAGCTGTTAGTGATTTAAATGAAAAGATTAAAAGAGCAAGTACGGAAGAATTAGTAATTAAACTTAGTCTTGAATTAGATGATGAAAAAGAAGAACTTGACAGATTAAATAGAATTGTAAATTCATCTTTAGAAGAAGCTCAAAAAATAGAAATTGATTTAATAGAGGATCAAACAGAAAAAAGAATAGCTTTAGAAGAATTAAAAAGCAAAAAATTAATAAAACAAATACAATCAAATTCTAGAATTGAACAATCTGTAAAAGATGATTTAATAAGAAGTGAGGATGAAAGGTTAATTAAATTTACTGAAGATCAAGAAATAAAAAAACTTAAAAGCGCAATTGATTTTGAAGCAGATTTAGCAAGGGCTGAATTTGAACAAAAAAGGACTGGATTTAATACTCAAGAAGAATTTGAAGAAGAAAAAGCTGAACAATTTAAAGCAATAAAAAGAAATCAACTTCAAGCAGAATTAGACTTATTGAAATTTTCAGGTAGAGAAGAAGATGAATTAAGGGTTGCGCAATTAAAAGCTCAGTTAGAAGGGTTAAATGATATTGGCAAAGGTTTTGAAAAGTTAAAAGGTACTATTGGCGATGTTGTTCAAGTTATTGGTGAAGTTATTGATGACGCATTTGATAAAAGAATTGCTAAAATAGGTGAACAGTTAGATAAAACTGGCGAAAACATTGATAGGCTAAGAACTAAAGCAAATGAAGGTCAATTAGATTCTGAAGAAAGTTTAGCATTTGAGCAAAAACAAGAGATTGAATTGGCAAGGCAGCAAGAAAGGGAGCAAAAAAGACAAGCAAGAACACAAGCTTTTTTTAGTGTACTATCTTCTTTTCAATCTAATGATGGTAACTTGACTAAGACAATTGCAGATATAAGTGTTCTGAGGGCTTTAGCTGGTGGATTAACTGCTTTTGATGGTGTTGATGACACTGGTCCTCGTGGTGATGTTGATTCTAAAGGTGGTAAAATATGGACTTTACATCCTAATGAGCAAGTTCATAGCCTTAGAGATAGAAAGGACATGAAAGATCCAAACACTGGAAAATTAAGAAGTCGAAATGAATTAAAGGATATTGTAAGTTTACATGATAGTGGTTTAATGAATGATTTAATGAAACATGATGGGTCAAATGAGTTTATGAATCCTTCAGCATTTGTTTTAAATGGTATGGATACAAGTAAAATTGAATCTAAATTAGATAAGTTAAATCAATCGATTAAATCAATACAACCAATTACGGGAAGTGTTGAAATAAATGAGGCTAAAAAGATTATTCAATACACTTATAAAAAGGGTAATCGAGTTACAAAAGAAGTAAGTAAATTATTTTAAATGTCAGACGTATCTAAAAATTCAGAATCAGAATATCTATTAAATGGATTACCGTTTAATGCGCCTTTACAATGGGAAGATGTAACTATAAATGCTGAATATCCTGATGATTCAATACAACCTAGCTTAACAATAACTGAATTTGATTTTAATTTAGAGGCTAGAAAGTTTATAAATGAATGGATTGAAAAGGGAACTAATGGGGGTGTAGGTATTTTTGAGGGTATGCCATTTGATTTGAATTTGTTTAATAACAATCCATTAACAAAGAATTTCAAAGCGTTTATTGATTTCAGAGATAACTACAATGATAATATAGATGATGGAGAAGTTACCGTTTCTATAATGAAGGATAATGATTTAAAGACATTCTTTGATAATCTTAGTGGTGCTACTTGTGGTTATTTAGAAGAAATAGGGGTTTTTACTGATGCTGATTATGTTAAAATACCTTATGTAGTTGAGAAAAAATTTAATCTATTTGAGATTTTAATGGCTTCTATTATGTTGTATCTAATGGTTAAAGAGTTAGCTGAATCAGTAGAGAGGACAGCTAACACGATAGCTGAGGTTGTTGCATTATTGGCTTTTGTTGGTACTGGTAGTAATGTTCTTGGTGCTGCTTTGTTGGGGGCTTTAAAAGCTCTAATATCAATTGCTTATACAGCTATTCTTCTTTTAGCAATCATAGAACTATCAAAAACATTATTTGAAGTATTAGTACCACCATTAAGAGAACATAAAGGTATATTATTGAAAAATGCTTTAGGTAAAATTGCTAATCATTTTGGTTATGAATTTTCTTCACCTATTTCAGAATATAACAATGTAACTTATTTACCCTCGAATCCTAATTTAGATGAAAAAACTGCTTTTGGTTTTATAAGTGTAACTAAAGGAACTCAATCGGGAATACCTAATAATTTAGATTATGGATATTTTACTGCTGACCTTTTTAATTTAGCGAAGTCTTTACCGTATGCAAAAATGGCTTTAATCGGTAATACAATACATTTAAGGCCTAAAAATGATCCTTTTTGGATTCAGCAAACACAATGGGAGATGCCCGATGTATTGGTTAACACTTTGAGATATAATACTAATGAAATGAAGTCAACTAGGTTGTTATCTTTTCCAGTTGATACTAGTGACGAATGGACTATTGATAATTATGATAGAACTGCTGTAGAAATAAAAACCTCTCCAATATCCGTAATTAATAAAAGGGCTGTATTATTAAAAGGTTTGGAAGAAGTTGATTTTCAAACTGCTTTAGGTAATAGAAAGGATGAATTAAATGGAATTGAGAAAC
>ENA-OWPI01000692-OWPI01000692.1-marine-metagenome-genome-assembly--contig:-NODE-692-length-44110-cov-8.179797_pt1 | contig 44110 bp, 41 predicted proteins | sample MGYA00238138_ERZ651775 | MGnify/ENA primary metagenome ERZ651775 (study PRJEB26906, sample SAMN06265043) | marine metagenome | isolation source: Helgoland LTER site | place: Germany:Helgoland, sampling...
GTAATTTTTTGATAAAATAAACTGAATTGAATCGAGTAAATCTTGAAAAGATGATCTTGCAAACGGCATAGATTGGATCGAAATATAATATAAAGTATTATCCCCACGAACTAAAAATATTGCTGGTTCTGGAAAAAAATCAGGTTCGTGAATGCCTGCCGAAGTCATTCCATTTCCCTTTGAAATATAGAGCCCCCACTTGCGTGCAGTTTGTATTCTCAGATTATAAGCGTGCCTTAATGAATTTAAACCTAGTTTTTCTGACATAGCTGTCGCACGATCAACATTATCGCTTGATATCGCTATTGTATCGACACCTAGATTTTCAAATTCAGAAAGAAGTTCAACTAATTTTGTTAGGTAAGTTACGCAAATTGGGCAGTGTAGTCCTCTAAAAAATACAAGCATTGTAAAATGCCTTGGAACCTGTTTAATAAGATCGAATTCTCCGTGCCGCAATGTCGGTAAAATTAACTCTGGAGCTTTTTGATTTGGATATAGCATTATAATGTTTTCCTTAATGAGGATTTAAACTTAAAACCAAGATTGCCTCTTCTAAATCGGTAAGGTAGCTAAGGTCGATATCGTTACTAAACTTAAGGTTAAGCATACTCTACAGACAAATAATATATTAAACAAACCAAAGAAATGCATATGAACAGTCCCAATGTGTGCACAGCATTTACCTATTTAATAAAAGCCTGACGAAATTAAAATTATGAAAACTTATGCAGCAAAGACACCACCCCATCTGATTACACTAATTATTCTTACATCTACTTCTGTATTAGCGATGAATATGTTTTTACCGTCTCTCACAAACATGGCGGCTGAGTTTTCTGTTTCGTATAGTGTAATGAATATTTCTGTGGCAGGTTATCTTGCAATCACAGCCATCCTACAAGTTATTTTGGGACCACTTTCAGATAGGTTTGGACGAAGGCCAGTTTTATTAGGAAGCATTCTAATATTTTCCCTAGCTTCTTTATTTTGTGCTTTATCATCTAATATTTGGATTTTTTTAAGTCTAAGGATACTCCAAGGGGCAATAATCTCTGGTATGACACTCTCTCGGGCGATAGTGCGAGACATAATGGATCCCAAGGATGCTGTTAGAGTTTTGGGAACAATAGCTATGGCAATGGCGGTTGCTCCAATGCTTGGGCCTGTCTTAGGAGGAGTTTTTGATGAAGTTTTTGGCTGGAGGGCTATATTTTGGTTTTACTTAGGCTTGGGACTAGTTTTATTTGTACTTACTTGGGCCGACTTGGGTGAAACTAATAAAAATACTTCAGCCACATTCCGGAAACAATTCTCCACATACCCTGACTTACTTCGCTCAGGCCTGTTTTGGGGTTATTCGATATGTCTATCATTTGGTATAGCATGTTTCTACGCTTTCCTATCGGGAGCCCCTTTAGTTGCTGATAAGGTACTTAATCTACCACCTTCTCATCTAGGCTTTTATATGGGCTCGATAACTGGAGCATTCTTAGTCGGTAGCTTCATTTCAAACCGCTTAGCTAAACACACAACCTCAACCAAACTTGTTTTAGCTGGTCGTACAATATCAGTTTTAGGTCTTTCTTTAGGGTTAATAATAGTGATGTTCGGGAATGTTTCCTCGCTTTCCATTTTTGGTTCCACACTCTTTATAGGTCTGGGGAATGGGATGTCTCTACCAAGCTGTTACGTGGGAGTCATGAATGTTCGTTCAGACTTAGCAGGCAGTGCTGCAGGTTTATCAGGTGCCATGGGTGTTGCAGCTGGTGCAATTTTGGCAACAATGATGGCTGCTATCTTAACAGAAAATAATGCCGCTTTTGGCTTTTTATCTTTCTTACTCGTCGCAAAAATCATTAGTCTTGCTGGGGCAATACTAGCACATAATTTAGAAAGAAAAATTAACTAGTAGAAAACTCAATTACCAAGTTTTATTAATAGCATCAGCAATGAAAACTTTTAATTGGCTTTTACTGATTGGTCTTGGATTTGTGGGCAAACAGATATCATTAAGAACCATCTCAACAAGTTTATCGATATCCTTATTTAAAACTCCTAACTCGCCTAAACTATGAGGAATCATAAATTCCTCATAAAGGGCTTCAATCCAGTTTATTAAACCTTGAAAATCTTCACTATCTGCGCCACATGCTCTAGCCAAATATTTCACTTTACCTTTAATTTCTGGATAATTGTATCGTAACACTGCCGGCAAAATTACTGCGTTAGTCAAACCATGTGGGGTATTATACAATCCACCGACCATGTGACTAATAGAGTGGACCAATCCTAACCCTTTAGTGAAAGAAACAGCAGCTAAGCATGATCCAACCATCATTGCTCCCCTTGCCTCAATATCATTTCCGTTACGGTAAGCAGTCTTTATAGTTGGGCATATTAGTTCTAATGCCTGAAGGGCTATACCATCACATATCGGGTGAAAAGTTGGAACTGAGTACGCTTCAATAGCATGAACAATTGCATCAATACCCGTCCAGGCAGTAAGATTTTTTGGCAACGTAAGGGCAAGTTCAGGGTCCAGAACAGCTGCTAATGGCCAATATTCTGGATGATAAAAAGCTTTTTTCTCATTACTCATTGTATGAGTAATCATAGCTCCTGGCTCCACTTCAGCACCTGTTCCAGTCGTAGTTGGAACACAAATAAGAGGAGCGAAACGGTCAAATTTCTTATTGGCCTGTACTTCATTAAGCATATCAAAATCCCAAAATCTATCAGGACTTCTATACGCTGATAATGCTATTGCTTTTCCGATATCTAAAGAGCTTCCACCACCGATAGCAATAATACCATCACAACCTTCACGAATGAAAATTTCACATCCAAGAAGACTTTCCTTATCAGTTGGGTTCGGTGAGAAATCTGAAAATAGAAAACACGTTAAGTCCTCACTCATCAACATTATTATTGCTGAGTTAACAAAGTTTAATTTTGCAGTTTCTGAATCTGAAACAATTAAAGGTCTTTTTATTCCCACTTTTTTTGCAATACTTGGAACTTTGTTTATACTGCCTGGCCCATAGTGTATCGGAATTGGGAAATTCCAAAGGGACTGCTCTAGCATATTACTTTTAATTTCTAACATTATCGAGATTTTTACCTAGTTTCATAATTTTTTTCTCATACGAAATAATAATGACTTTATAGAATAGTATTTTTTAAACATTTTTTACATGCAGTCTCGCTCAATTTTCTTATTAAACTTACGGGATGCAAATAACTCTCCTTTGCTGAAGGCCTTTATAATACCACTTAAATAAAAATGTGTTTTGTCACAACTCGTATGAGTAGTCGTCTCAACTCGCGCGTCCCAATCATCCCTTTTATAGTGAGCTGTACAATTAAATTCCATTGCCGCAGAAAGAGGATCGTCCTGTTTAATTGAAAGTACTTTTTCTTTGGTAAACGAAATCTCGGTTCCAATATCATCAATTATAGAACTCCCATCATCTCGTTTAACGACAAATTTAGTGCTTAGATCATCAAATTTATGAGTAAAAGTACGAGATTCGTTCCCAACCTTTTTAACGGTCATATTTAATGGTGTCGCATGTTCTGGAGGAAGAAACTTCGTATTATGGAAATTATCCTCATTGTGTAAAATAGGTAACCTAACTGTTGAACGAGATGGATCTATTGTAATTATTGTGGGAGTTGGTGATGGCCAAATTAAAGGCCAATAGGATGTTGAAACAGAAATTCGCAGCTGATGTCCTTTTGGAACAACCTGTGCTACGCCCTTTAATCTGACTGTCACTTCGTAAAACTTGTTTGGCGTTAAAGGATCTGGGTTTTCATCACTCTCTCTATGGGAAAGGTTAAGAACCCCATACGAAATTCGTTCAACAGCACCATTTGGATGTATGTTATTTAATCGAACTGCAATTAATGCTTGAGGAACGTCTGAAGATATATTCAGTCTAACCCTTCCCTCTCCCACTATACTAATCGCTTTTAGTAAAGGGTCACCATCAAATATAAGAGAGCCTGAGTCATCCTCTCGTTGATCAAGAGGTAACTCGGGTGCAACTTTCCCTAAACCGTATGCACACCATTCACCACCATAAATCCCTGTCGTTTGAGGGGAGGATACCGTCAATTGTGTGTTAATCGTAGTTTCGTTTTGTATAGATGACAGTCTATTACCATTGAAAAAATATGTGTCTTCCTTGATACTTTTAGACGGCCAAGATGGAACACCTAACCAACGCCCTTCCCGCGCATCAAAGTGAGGCGCGGGCCTTTTGGAATCTTGTAAAAACAATCGCATATCAGGATCTTTGTCTACCCCAGTATCTATATCTTTTAACCAGTGATCCCACCATCGTTTACATTCTTGTAAGAAACCAATCGCTGGCCCTGGAACTCCTTGATTTGGGTATTTGTGCCCCCATGGACCAATTATTCCTTTCGATGGTATATTCAAGTTTTCATTAAGCTTGAAAACTGCAGTTGGATAACCATCAGCCCACCCACTTACTGCTAAAACTGGACACTGAATTAAATCATAATCTTCTTGAACTGAGCCATGCTTCCAAAATGCATCTCTGCGTTGATGCTCAATCCAGAGGGCCGGATATAGATCTAATCCGTCAATACGCGTCTTCCACATCTGCTTCCATTTTTTGTCCCCCACCATCTTGGGATCTGGTGGAAGAGCGCCGAAAGTAAAAAAAGCACTCCCCCAATCCATGTTATCGTTTAAAAGACATCCTCCCATAAAATGCACATCTTCATTGTAACGATCAACCGTAGAGCATAAACTAATAACCGCTTTTAGAGCAGGTGGTCTTCTTGCAGCAATCTGTAACCCATTAAAGCCACCCCAGGAAATTCCAATCATTCCGACCGACCCACTACACCAACCCTGGGAAGCCAACCATGTGATCGCCTCAATACCATCATCTTGTTCTCGCTTTACATATTCATCTTCCACAAGGCCATCTGAGTCACCAGTTCCACTAATATCTAAACGGACAAAAGCATATCCATTAGCTGCAAACCAGTACATATTTATTTCATCCCGAGCCCTCGTCCCATCCCGACGGCGGTAAGGTAAATACTCTAAAATTACCGGCACTGGATCTTCACTCGCATTTTTTGGTAATACTATTCTCGCAGCAAGTTTTCGTCCATCGGAAAGCGGAACCCATACCAACTCCCTATCATCAACAGAACTTTTATAATTTTGAGTTATTGGTTCAGCGCTCATTATCGTTTTCTCCAAACTAAGCTTAGGCAGTAATACCTGATTTAATTATGGTTTCGAGGAAAGTCTTGAGACCAAGTTTCACTATGTACAAGTTCCTCACCCTGTCGCGCCTCCAAACTAGCTTCGACATGAAAATGAGTTGAGGTAGAGGTGATGATTGTTCGAGTTTTAGATGAAACTTCCCAAGCGTCACGTTCAAAAAGTTCACACCAGGTTATGTCTAGTTTGGCTGATAATGGGTCATCAGGGTGAATAGACATGTACTCATCATGTGTAGATGAAACAGTCCATCCCTTATGGAGATTATATACAACTTTCCCTTCATCAAACCACTGATGCTGAGTTACTACTCCAGATAGCATATCTCTGTTGATATCCCACTTATATTCCGAGGGTCTAAGCACTGTTTTATCTAATGGCTGTGCACACTCTGGATCAGAAAAAGGTACTAATTGTGTATCACTTTCTCGAATAGGGCGAGTTGGTAAAATAATTTTACTAGCGTGCTTTGAAATGGTTATGGTGGCTCTCTCAGGTGACGGCCACGCGATTGGCCAATATATACTCGAGATTGCTACGCGAATTCGGTTGCCAACACCAAAACTATGCCCAGCCTCATTTAATTGAACTTTAACAGAGTAGGTTTTCTTAGGCTCCAAAAGCTCAGGTGTTTCACTGCTGTTCCGATGCGTTAAATTTAGCAAACCGTAACTTACTCTAGTCACACTCCCATCTGATAAAACCTCTGATAGGCACACTGCTATCATTGCAACTGATTTATCACTAGATAGGTCCAACATTATCACGGGAGCACCCAGAATATCCAAAGGCTCTTTTAAAGTGTCAGTATCAAAAACTATCGAACCTGCCTCTTCAGGTCGCTGATCTCCAGGACCATCTGGATCTAATCCATGTGGACACCACTGCCCTGCCATTAGGCCAACGGTCATTGGCGAATTTATAGAAAAATCGTCAGCCTCTTTATGAACCACTGACGGGCTAAGGGATGGTTGTCCTGAACTAAATTTCAAAGTCAGATCTTTTGTGTTTGCTGACGGCCAGTTTGCTTCCGATACCCACTTACCAGGTCTTTCTTTATAATATGTCTTTGGTGCTATAGGATCTTGTATCCAACATCTTAAAGGTTCTTCCTCCATAATCCCAGTATCTATATCTTTCAGCCAATAATCCCACCATCTCAGGCATTCCTGAAGAAAACCAATTGCGGGCCCTGGCTCTGCAAAATGTGGATATTTATGTGCCCAAGGACCTATTAAACCCTTACAGGGAGATTTCAAATTTGAAAGCAACCTAAAGACAGAGTTCGAATATCCATCCGCCCATCCACCCACGGCGTACACAGCAGCTTGAATCTTATCGTAATCTTCACAAACAGAACCATGTTTATAAAACTCATCACGTGTTTGATGTTCCATCCAGTCTTTCAACCATAAACCACTTCCTTTCAAACGACCAACCCACAAATCATGCCACTTATTTCCAACTATATTTGGATCTGGAGGAGTTGTATTGAGTGAGAACATATAGCTATTCCATGCAGCATTATCGTTTAACAAACATCCACCCATATGATGGATATCATCTGCATACCGGTCATCAGTAGAACATATTGAAACTATGGCTTTCAAGGCTTCAGGTTGCCTCGCAGCAATTTGTAATCCGTTAAAACCACCCCATGATATTCCAATCATTCCAACATTACCTGAGCACCATTTTTGTTGAGTAATCCAGTTAATTATTTCAATACCATCATCTTGCTCTTGCTTTAAATACTCACCTAACAGAACCCCTTCTGAGTCGCCTGAACCACGCATGTCGACTCTGACTGAAGCATATCCATGCCCAGCGAAGTAGGGGTGAGTTGTTGCATCTCTATCAGCTGTCCCATCTTGTCTCCTATAGGGTAAATATTCGAGAATTGCTGGGACAGGCTTATCAGATGCATCGGTGGGCAACCATATCCTAGCAGCCAATCGAACCCCATCAGAAAGTTCAATAAAAATTGGATCTAAAACTTCAATTTTGTTTGGGAAATTTTCAATAATTTTCATTTCGTATTCCTTAAAGTTTGAATAGTTTTCTTTTTATAGGTGAGGAAGTAGATTACACATAAGAGATATCTCAAATTAATAAAAGATATATTATATAAATTATATATAAAATATATATTTTTATATTGACTTCTAGATCACAATGACCAAAATCTTATTATAATTTAATAAATTTGAGGGGATAAAATGAATAAAATTTTACAAACACGACGTCAATTACTGCAGACAATAGCTTTTACAGGCATTGCTGGAGTTGCAATCGGAAAATTCCCAGGAATAGCATATGCAGCTGATGGGGCTACATTAAAAATCCAGTTTGAGCGTGAATTAGATAGCTTAGACCCAGGGTATTTTGTAGGAGGAAGTCCACCTTGTGACGTAAATTGGGCTCTAATGCCTGCACTAGTCCATTACGGTAGAGATGGTGGATGGATACCAAGTCCTCACGTAGAGAGTATAGTTGCTCGTGATGCAACACATATCGACTTCACTCTTCGAAAAGGTATGATGTGGACTAATGGCTTTGGCGAAGTAACCACTGAAGACGTTGCTTACAGCTATGATAGAGAAGCCGTAAGTGAATGGAAAGGTGACTATGTAGCATATGATCATGTCGAAATTAAAGATAAATACAGTGGAACAATAGTTCTCAATCAACCATTTGCTCCCTTCATGAACACCACACTTGCATCTGGAACTGGAATTATAATTTGTAAAAAAGCTGTCGAAGCTGCAGGAGGGAAATTTACAACCGAACAACCTGCGTCTTGTGGTCCATATTTAATATCAGAGCATAGACCAGGGCAAGTATTGAAACTTCGATCTAATCCTGAATGGAACGGAGCAAAGCCCGCTTACGAAAATATTGATTGCCTTTTTGTAACCGAGTCCTCAGCGGCAGCTCTTGCTTATGAGGCTGGAGAACTTGATATTGCGAAAGTAAGTGCAGACACTTACGCTAGATACCTCAAAGACATTCCTGCAAACTCCAGCTTAACAGTTGCCGGAGCACTCCAGTACATGTGGATGGGGATGAATACTGACCATCCAAAACTCAAGGACATAAGAGTAAGGCAAGCCATTCAGCATGCTGTCGATGCCAGCGCTGTGGTACAAGGAGCGTACTCAGGAACAGCAGAACAATCATACGGTGTTGTTTGTCCTGGCTTAACTGGCAGGAGAGATAAAGCCGGTTATTCATACGATCCAACTAAAGCAAAAGCTCTACTTAAAGAAGCAGGGGTGTCTGGATTAAAATTGACACTGCGAACTCTAAATAACCAAGAACGAATGCTGACAGCACAAATAATTCAAGCCAATTTGGCAGCTATAGGAATAACTGTTGAAATAATTCCTTTAGATGGCGGACCGTTTTGGGATATGGGTCAAGAAAAGAAAGGGGACACCTGGAAAGAACTTGAGCTTTGGATTATGCGTTATAGCTCAGGTCCTGACCCATACGAGCCATTTCAGTGGTTTGTTCGCGGTCAAGTTGGGATATGGAACTGGGAACGTTGGTCATCTGATGAATTCGAAGACTTGTTTGCAAAAGGTGTAGCCGAAACAGATACTGGAAAACGGGAAGCAATTTACACACGGATGCAAGAAATTATGGATGAAACGGGTGCATATGTTTACCTAACTCACGAACCAGAGGTTTTCATACATAAATCCTCTCTTAGTCCTCATTTCTCTCCAACAGCAGAAATGATTGTAGGCGCGTTTAAAGAAGCATAAGGAAACTCTTACGGCTGGGGTCTTGGCTCTAGCCGTAAATTCTTATAAAACTTTTATTATATATGTGGTCTTACCTATTAAAACGAATATTACTGTCCGTGTTAATCGTGTTTCTAGCGATATTAGCGCTATTCATAACACTTCATTCAATTCCTGGAGATCCAATTAGTATCGCTCTCGGGCCACGCGCAACACCTGAAATACAAGCCGAGTACGCGGCAAGAATGCATCTCGATAAACCTCTATATCATCAATTTGTTATTTTTATTGGAAATGTAATCAAAGGTGATCTTGGCAATGACCTCTTTTCCAATAGAAGTGTTCTATTGATTTTATCAGAGCAGCTTCCCTATACTATTGTGCTCGCTATCACAGCGATTGGTTGGTCTGCGTTGATAGGTATTCCTTTGGGATGTTTATCTGCTGTAAAACCAAACTCATTACTAGATAAAATTACAGGAATAGTATCGGTTGGAACTATAGCAATTCCTTCATTTTTGGTTTCCATATGGGCTATTTTAATATTTTCTGTTGGATTAAAGTGGTTGCCTGTTATTGGGGCTGGAGAGCCAGGTGATTTTGGCGATCAAATATATCACTTAATTCTACCAGCATTTGCAGTAGGTCTTGGGTGGGTAGGTTATTTAGCACGTATGGTAAGAGCTTCAATGCTCGAAGTAATGAGCGAAAACTATATACGGTCGGCGAATGCTTTTGGCTTAAAAAGTAGAACCATAATATTTAGATATGCGCTTAAAGTAGCTATTTTACCGACTATCACTCTAATTGGTGTTGGCTTTGGAGCGTTATTATCTGGAACAGTATTTGCAGAAATTATTTTTTCCAGACCAGGTATTGGAAAAATTATCTACAATATGGTGCTTGCCCGGAACTTCCCGGTAATTCAAGGTGCCGTATTAATTACAATTGGCATGTATGTCATTGTCACCTTGATTGCTGACCTTATTGTTTCATGGTTAGACCCTCGCGTGAGAGATACACTGTGAGCATTTCATGAAAATCCAAAAAAAGAAAACAAAGCCATCTCTTCCAGATATTATTTTACCTGAAAAATTGGTACTTTTTTTACGGAATCCAATGGGCGTACTAGGTTTAACATTAGTTCTTCTTATTATCATAAGTGCTGTTTTTGCCCCTTTATTTGCAACACATAATCCCTTTACAATGGACATAGCAAACCGATTGGCTGGCCCATCTTTCGATAATTTCCTAGGTACAGACCAGTTAGGTCGGGATACCTATACAAGAGTGTTATATGGTGGACGTGTTGCCTTACAGGTTGCTGCAATAGGGGTCTCCGTATCACTAGTAGTTGGTTTAACACTTGGCATGATCGCTGGATATGGCCCTTTATGGTTGGATAATATGCTCCTGTTACTTTTTGATGCAATTCGTTCGTTTCCAACAATTGTGCTTGCTCTTGCCGCTGTAGCACTACTTGGGCCAAGCCTAAGTCTCGTTATGACTATCGTAATTATTACATCTATTCCAGGTTACGCCAGGTTAGCAAGGACGAGCACTCTTTCAATTAAAAATACAGAATTTATCCTCGCGGAACAATCACTAGGGGCCAGTATGAAAAGGGTTCTTGCAATACATATCATGCCTAATGTAATAGGCCCCCTACTCATTTTAGCTGCAATGGATGTCCCAGTAGTCGTAACCATAGAGGCAGGGTTAAGTTTCCTTGGCCTTGGCGTGCAACCTCCAACTGCAAGCTGGGGAACAATTTTAAACGAAGGCTATCTAATTATTAGAACAACACCCTGGATTGTAATAGCCGGTGGTATTCCTTTAATACTAACAACTTTGGGTTTTACATTCTTAGGTGAATCTCTCCGAGACGTTTTTGACCCAAGGTTACGGAAAGGAAAATAAAAGGTGACAAAGCTTCTTGATGTCAAAAACCTTAATGTTGATTTTCGTACCCCGCTTGGTCGAGTTCATGCTCTAAGAGATATAAACTTTTCGATAACAAAAGGAAAAATCGTTGGTATCGTTGGTGAGAGCGGCTCAGGAAAAAGTACAGTAATATGGACGATAACACAGCTGTTAGCCCAAAATGCTATCATAAAATCTGGTACGGCAAACTTTAATGGTATGGATCTACTAAAAGCAGATAAAGATACAATAAGAGGTATTCGAGGTGAAAAAATCTCTATGGTTTTCCAGGACCCTATGACCTCTCAAGCTCCTGTACTCACCTACGGAGAGCAAATGAACGATATAATGTATCGAAAAAATAAGCTTTCAAGACAAGAGAAACGGGAAAAAGCAATCGCTATGATGCGTCGTGTTGGCATTCCAGATCCGGAAAGCAGAATAGATCAGTACCCTCATCAATTCAGTGGGGGTATGCGTCAGCGTGCTGGTATAGCAATGTCAATGTTAGTCGAGCCATCTCTACTCATCGCAGATGAGCCTACCACGGCACTTGATGTAACAATGGAAGCACAAATAATTCATTTAATTAGGGAACTACAAAAAGAAACAGACACCACTATTATGGTGGTATCCCATAATCTAGGGTTGATAGCAGAACTTTGTGATGAAGTTATTATTATGTACGCTGGAGAAATTTTAGAGAGCGGAAAAATTCAGGAAATTTATAGCAATCCGAGCCACCCATACACTCAAGCTCTTCTCGCATGTGACCCTGCCAGAGAAAATAAAAAGACTCGCACTTTATCAGTTATTCCTGGAGATATTCCAGATTTGCACGTCAAACCAAAAGGGTGCGTATTTGTTTCAAGATGTGAATTAGCAGTACAAAACTGTCACATAGAACGACCCAAAAACCATCAAATATCAAGCTCAAACCATTTCGCTAAATGCCACCTTTTAGATCCAAAAAGTACACAAGCCCAAACTCCAACCAACCCTAAAAAGGTTACTAAAACAAAAGTAAACTCAGAACGTTTTTCTCATAAAGATGAGATACATCTTTTAAACGTTAAGAATATTCAAGTTCGATTCCCTATTATGACCAAATTGAAAGCAAAACTAAAAGGCATTAACAAACCTTATGTTGATGCAGTTTTTAATGCTTCCTTAACATTAGAACGCGGAGAAACTTTAGGTTTGGTTGGAGAAAGCGGATCAGGAAAGACTACCCTAGGTCGAGCCATACTCGGTCTTGTTAGAGCTAAATCTGGCTCTGTTGAATACAATGGTCTTGATTTGTGTCAACTTACATCCAGAGAATTCAAACCACTTAGGCGTAACATGTCAATGATGTTTCAAGATCCTATTGGTTCACTAAGCCCAAGACAAACGGTTCGGTCTTTGATGATAGAACCGTTTAAAATCCATGGAATAGATAAAAATTTTGATGAGGAGGCCAAAAGACTTTGCGATACCGTCCGTTTGCCAGAAAATTTTTTATCACGCTATCCACATGAACTGTCCGGAGGTCAAGCTCGCCGAGTAGGCGTGGCTAGGGCATTGGCTCTAAATCCTGAGTTCATTATTGCCGACGAGCCAACAGCTGGCCTTGATGTTTCTGTTCAAGGTGAAATTCTAAACCTAATGAATGACCTGCAGGATGAACATGGAATTGCTTACCTTGTTATAAGCCATAACCTACCAGTAGTTCGGCACATAAGTGATAAACTCGCTATAATGTATTTAGGACGTTTAATAGAAACTGGGGATTCAGCCAAGATTTTTGATAAACCTGCTCACCCTTACACAGAAGCTTTAGTTAATGGAATACCTCAACCTGATCCCAAAAAACGAAGGAAATTACTGTCTATTGAAGGTGAGATTCCTAGCCTGACTAATAGACCACCCGGTTGCGAGTTTCATACGAGATGCAAGTATGTACAAAAAAAATGTAAGTTTGATCCTCCATCTATAAAAACCTTATCTGATGGTAGAGAAGTCCTTTGCCACTTTCCTTTAGAGATCTAGAGTTTTATTAAAATCTATCTTAGTTTGTCTTACAACGTTTAACTCCAACCATAGTTAAAACTAATACTAATCCGTTCTTCATCAGACATATTCATGGGAACCTCATGACGTAACCAGCTTTCCCACAACAAAACCTCTCCAACGGAAGGTTTTATATAAACAAAATTAGATAATTCAGACCTAACATTTTTTTTTCGTCCAGGTGCTGCCATCATCATGGGGAGTCTTGGGTCCTCAAACTTTATTGCACTAGTCCCCTCGGGCATCTTTACATAAGTCGTTCCACTAATCACACTATGTGGATGAAGGTGTGATGTATGCACACCACCTTCTGGTAAGATATTAATCCAAATAGAATCTAATTTAATTTTTTTATTATCTAAATCAAATTGTAAATCTTTGACAAAATTAGCTACATGTTTGTTAAGTGTTTTTATCAAATCCCTAAAAATTGGAAACCGCCAGTCTAAATCAGCAAGTGACGCGTAGCTAGTATACCCTGGAAACTTATTGTCTTCGCACCACTGTTGACCAGCTTCGTCATCTTCGGAAACCGAGAGGCAGGTAGCTTCAAGCTCATCAGGATCAATTACCACACCAAACTCTTTTAAAGTAGCTTGATATATTCTGGTAACAAAGAGGGACTTGATATCTGCCATAGATTATTAGTAACTTAGAGATCATAGTAGATAAAGTCTAAATAGACCTATGAGTGAATTTTGTGAGAAAAATATAGGAATAGGTTAATTGACCATTAATACTGAATTAGAAATTGGCCATAGGCCGTGGGGTCGTTACGAAGTTTTATCTGTAAAAGAAGGCTATAAGGTAAAAAGGATTATTGTAGTCCCAAAAGGGAAACTCTCTCTACAACTTCATCAATATAGATCAGAACATTGGGTAGTTGTCGCGGGAGAAGCAGCGGTAACTAATGGTGAAGAAACATTAATATTAACTGTTAATCAATCGACTTACATTCCCAAACAAACCAAGCACAGATTGGAAAACACCACAGATCACGAATTAGTTATCATTGAAGTGCAACTCGGCAGCTACCTTGGAGAAGACGATATAGTTCGCTATGAAGATATGTATGATCGTATTGGTCAAAACAATTAAGGTTAATTAATGATCTCTATTCATTTATTATTGAAATATTAGATACTAATGAGAAGTCATTAATCGGAAGTTTAACATCAATTGTATTACCATCTTTTTTTAGAATCCTCACAATTAAGCTTTGAGACAATACCTCACTCTTAAGTTTTTCTTGAGACTTAACATCCTCCACTACTTCCTCGTTAGTTTTAGGTCTTAATCTAGAGGGAGACACATCAATTTTAAAGACCTTACCTTCTTCAAATATAATAAAGTCCTCAACCCTATAAAGTTTTTCAGCTTTTCCTATAAGCTTATCTTTAAAGGTCTCACCAGTAATTGTGAAAGGCTCTGATCTCCACTTGTGGACGAAACCAGTTCTATTATCGTCATTAAATTCAAAGGAGAAAAAGTAATCGTCCCTTTGAAATTGATTAGATAACGCTTGCTTTATTTTCGCTGTTGATTTTTCATTAAGCGAAAGCTCTGTCACATCTCCAAGCGTATATCTTTTAATATTGGGCTCTGATAATCGGCTATAGAATTCTTGGTCACCATTGTCTTCAATTAATGCTAGCGTTCCACTTACGACTAGAGCCCCAACATATTCGGTGTATCCAACTTTTATTGCTCCAGTCGCTGGAGAATATTCCCAAACCTTGTTAGCTGACAGTTTATTATTTTGTACTGTAAGTTTTACACCTTTAAGATCACCAAAAATTGGCCTAAATTTATGAGTGCGCAACTTTCCATAATATATCGTACCCCAGTCACCAGATAATAGCTGGTTAAAAAACTCTTCCCTTTGTTTTGTAATGTCAGTGGAAACTAAGGCTTCTGCCTTTTTTAAGAACCTGAAAACAACAAAACGATCGCGTTCGTCTAAACCAATAAAGTAATTATCACTAGCCCGAGCTTCTACAATTACCGATCTACCAATCTTAAGAACCCCTGAAGAAGTAGCCCAAGAATTAAGATTTTCTAAGCTCCCATCAGCCTTTGAGTATTCGATTACACCTGATTCTGAAGAAAATGTTGGTTTAAATGTAGCGGTCGATCCATCTTCAGAAGCAACCCATTGATTGCTAATTAATTTATCAATGAATGCATTGGGATTATCTTTAAGGGTAACTGATTGGGAGCTATCTTTAGGTTTAGTTTTTGTAAAAGCCACTCCGTCACCATAACTGGGATTGAGAAACACTTTTGAATCACTATCAACCGCTAATGTGTAAGAGTTATAACCAAGTTTAACTTTGATTTCACCATTTTTTTCACTCCAGCTTCCAGATTCAATACTACCGTCTTCTTTAATTTGCAGAATTGGCCCTTGCCCTGCCTTAAATCCATCTAAAATATCTAGTCTAATTTTTTGATCTTTATTTTCCCAAACTCCATATATCCTTACATCAGAAAAGGCTGACGACGCTAAAAGTGATATTGCAAATAAAAATATAGAAAAAAATTTCATGTTAACCCCAAAGTAAATATATATGCATTGTATATATTAATTATTTCAGGAAATATTCAATAGGAAATCTTAAAAATTTTTAAAAAAATAAAACCACCAAACTCAAACCACTAATGGTCAATAAAAAGCTGGAAAAGAGAACGTGAATCGTAAAAAAGTAGAATCCTTAGGTCTAAAACAAGTTTCAGAGTTTATTTTAGAAAAATTCATATAAATCTCACCAAAATTATTATACACTCTATAAATTCTAAATTAATCACTACAGGGAATATGGGTTTAAAAAGGTTTAAATATGATCCTAAAGTTTAATAATTCGACTGCCTTGCTTTTGGTTGATGTCCAAAAAGGCATTAATGACACTAATTACTATGGTGGAGAAAATGGCAGGCGCAATAATCCTGGTGCCGAAGACAACATTCGTTTGATATTAAAGGAATGGCGGAAGTCTGAACGACAAGTTGCTTTTACCAAACATAATTCGAGAGAATTAGAATCTCCCCTAAAATTAAGTCTCAAAAGTGGTCAACAGCTTTACGGAATGGAACCAGAGGACAGAGATATTGTTATCGAAAAGGATGTAAACAGTGGATTTATTGGTACCTCTTTAGAGCTAGACTTACGACGGGCGGGAATTCAACGTTTAGTTGTCATGGGTTTTTTTACTAACATATGTATCGAAACCACTGTTCGAATGGCAGGTAATATGGGGTTTGATACCTATCTAGTGCATGACGCCTGCGCAACAGTGAACAGTATAGGCCACGACGGAACCGATTATGATCCAGACCTTGTCCACAATATGGCAATAGCTAGTCTACATGGCGAATTCTGCACGGCGATTACAACAAAAAATGCTCTACATCTTTGCAATAAAAACGCCAGTTTCTTAGATCGCGTCCAGGGGAACGAGTAGTGTTTGGTGTTTCATCTATGACAGCGACACTGCGTAAGGTAGCTGTAAAAAAGCCTGGACCTTCAATTATAAATGCAGACCCAACTTTATGGCATTACGGGAAAACCTTTAATCCTATAAAAATTCCTAACATCCATAAAGAGTTTGTCAAAAAGTTAGAAAAGTCAGGAACAGAGATTTACTGGATGCCAGAGAATGATAAAGGGATTGCAGATGCGATTTTTACTTACGACGCATCACTTATGACCCCCTCTGGTGCCTTACTTATGTCTCCTGGAAAGCCTCTTAGAGAAGGGGAACAAAAATTACATAGCGATTTCTATAAAAGCATCGGCATTAGTATTATTGGCACTGTGGAAGGTGCTGGCCGCGCTGAAGCTGGCGACACACTATGGTTGGATGAGAAAACTTTTTTAATTGGTCGAGGGTTCCGAACAAATCATATTGGAGCCGAACAACTAAAGGAAATTATATCCCCTATGGGAATTGATGTACATATTTTCGATTTACCAGTCTACCTTGGAGCTGCTGCCTGTTTGCATCTTATGTCCTTAATCAGCCTTGTTCACACACACATCGCATTGGTGTGTATGCCATTATTGCCCGTGAGCTTATTGAAGTTACTAGAGGTTAAAGGATTTAAGTTAATTGAGGCTCCCTATGAAGAGTTCAAAAAAAGCAATACCCTTAGCACCAATATTTTAGCCATGGCACCAGGTGACTGCCTTATGCTAAACGGTTTGCCAAAAACTAGAAATGCTTTGATTCAAGCTGGTATCAAAGTTGACGTGTTTGATGGAAACGAACTTTGCATTGGATGCGAAGGTGGACCAACATGCTTAACTCGTCCCTTGCTGAGAGGTCAATTCTAATGGAGTTTTATCTTTGTTCTTTTATTTAGAAATAGTTTTATAAACTTAAGGCTTTATTTACTAAAGCTACTTTGTCATCATTTTCTATCCCCTTAACACCCCTCCCTACAAGAGCATCCCTTAATTCGTGTTCAGTTAGTGCCTCAATGGCATCTGAAGTCATATTTAAAAAGTTCACTTTACGTCTTAAGGGTGGGTTGGTATCCCCAAATATACCATCAGTATCAAAACCAAAATCAACTGCATATTTTTTCATAAAATGACTTAAAAAAGTATTTATAGAACATCTGACACGCGGGTCTTCCGTCATATATTGTTCGGAGGAATCTAATGTTAGCCTCATCAGCTTTAACCAGCGCTCTGCACCATGAGAATTCATTAACTCATAAGCATTGTGTTTATGGTGGAAGTTCAATCTATACTCACCTCCATGATAAGCAAAGCCACCACCCATAACATCCAACCACATTGCAGATTGTGTATTGACGTGATAATTTATTGGACCAATCCGTGAAAAAACTGAACTGAACCATTTTTCGTCATCATAAACTCGCTCGTAGAATCGTTTTACGATACCTATTATCCGACCTCTCCCCAGTACGGAGTACAATTGCCAAAACTGGATTGGTTTTTTAATATCGTTTGACGCAGAAAGAGAAATGATTTGAGCAACTCTATAGGCATTTTCAGGCAATAGTTTTTCTTTTATAGCGAAACTTATGTATTTTAACATTGAAGTCTCTGTCATATATCCATTTTGTGGTGGATAACTTGGATAAGAGAAATTCGTCATAAGTTGCTCTACTATTATTAAATTGGAACTATTTTAAAAAGAAATAACTATAGCTTCTATAAATTAATGGACTTGGTTTTAAAGTAAAATTTAGCCTTATATCCTTGATTTAAAAAACTTCCAGACCTTTTGCGAGTTCTAAACCAGATTGTTTTATGCTGTCAGTTTGTAAGGGTTAAAATGGATGACCGTTAAAAGTATTGATCAGACATATTACTGAACCATCCTTAATATTTTTAGCTAACCGCCAAAACCTATTTGAACTCTATTACCTTTCTCCACTACAGCTTAATATAATGTTGGAAACGATTAATGTTAGAATAACCAATGTTCCACCTGCAATCGCCCATTCTCCAGGATATTCTCCTAAGACCAACCACACTAAAATTGGGGCAAGTACTGACTCTAATAAAATAAGCAATGAAACCTCAGGAGAACTCAAAAACCGAGGTCCCAAAGTAAGCAGACATGTAGCACCAGCGATAAAAACACCATGTCCAAGAAATAAATACCAATCTTGTTTGAACTCTTGAAGAGGTAAATAAAATAAACCAATCAAAACAGCTGATCCAATATATGCGATTGGGATAGCCGGTATCATAGAGATTTCTTTAACTTGGCGTACAGCGGTTAAGGCTCCAGCAAAAGCCACAGAAACATAAAGTGCCCATAGATCCCCCTCCCATGAAGCTACCTCTGAGTAACCCGATCCATAAGCTATTACTCCCACACCAATCAACACAAAGAAAATAGTTATAACCATATTCCGCCGAATAGGTTCTTTCAAAAAAATTAAACTAAAAATAGATGCAAAAACTGGTATAGTGGCAAAAATGAAAACTACGTTTGCCACACTAGTATTAGTAACAGCCAATACAAAAGCGGGTGCCGTGGAACCTATAAGAAAAGTGTAAACTAATCCTGGTTTTCCACTTTTTAAAATGCCCTTGAAACCCGACAGGCCTTGAAATAATAGCAATCCAGCAAGAATAAAACCACCCGCAATTATACCTCGCCAAAAAGCCGTAACCATTGGATTGGCATCAATCAACCTTACAAAGAGTGAATCTGGTACAACTAGTAACACACCAACGGTAGTTATCAGTAGACCTTTAAAGTGATCAGTCACTTTTAAATTCCTAACATTCATTTAAGGTTCTAGAAAAATCTTAAAACAATTAATTTTATATTTTTGTATTATTAGTTATGGCTCTTACGCCCAAAATAGTTTAATTTTTTTATACTCTCTAAAGTTCGGCTAAGAATTAGAAAATTTAAGAAAGAAGTGCCAATTACTAAATATTTAATATCTGACCTAGATCAATTAATTAGTCGTTTTGATTTAGAGATTCAAGCGGCAAAGGCGTCACTTTTTTTGACCACACCAGGAAAGGAACCAAAACTTTGGAAGAACATCTAAGTGAACGTACTACTGGGTTGGCACCCAGCTTAATCAGAGAAATCTCTGAACAGGCGTATAGTATTGATGGGATTATTCCACTGTGGTTTGGAGAAGGTTGCTGGCCCACTTCGGAGATAGCAATTAATGCAGTCTCAAAGGCGTTAAAGAGTGGAGATCATTTTTATCAACCAAATAGTGGAAAAATAGAATTACGAGAAGAAATCAGTCAATATTACTCCAAAGTTTATAATCTTGAAATTCCAGTATCAAATTTAACTGTGACAGCCTCTGGAATGAATGGGTTAGCGATAGTGGCACAGGCACTTGTCTCTTCAGGAGATCAGGTTGTATCAATACAGCCATCATGGCCAAATATTGCTGAAACTTTTCGAATTTGCGGAGCTAACGTCTCTGTTATTTCACTCGAAGTGGAAAATAAGAAATGGACTCTCGATTTGGAAAGATTACTCTCTGCAATTACTCACGAGACAAAAGCAGTGCTCATTAATTCTCCTAACAATCCAACCGGCTGGACTATGTCCGCAGAGGATCAATTAAGATTACTTAACCACTGCCGACAAACCAGTACATGGATTGTTGCAGATGATGTTTATTCACGACTTTATTACCAAGGTGAATATGCTCCCAATTTTCTTAAGATTGCCGAGAAAAGCGATCTATTAATATCTGTGAATAGTTTTTCAAAAGCTTGGTCTATGACGGGCTGGAGGTTAGGTTGGATCACCGCTCCCAAAGAGATGGAGGCAGTACTAGCCATGTTAACTGAATTTAATATTGCTGGACCAGCAGGGTTCATCCAAGCAGCAGGCTCTGAAATGCTGAAAAGTGGTGAGGGTGAAGTAGCAATCTTGCGTAACCGGTTGTCTGATGCCTATGCTCTAACAGCAAAACGATTAACCAATATTCCAAGATTAAACTTTATTGAACCTGAAGGTGCTTTTTATTGCCTTTTTAGAGTTGAGGGAATTAAGGATAGCTTATCATTGGCAAAAGATCTTTGCCAAAAAGCAAAAGTTGGTCTTGCACCTGGCATCGCTTTTGGTCCGGAAGGAGAAGGCTGTTTAAGGCTTTGCTATGCGCAACCTCCAGAGGTTCTCAACACCGCTTTTGATCGATTAGAGGCATACTTCTCGTCTAATTAGGTTTAATTACCAAAGTAATAATTATTTTTTTAAGTAAGGTTTATCGGAGTTGATCCCGTTTCAACTCTATATATCAGGTCATCCTTTTTGAGCCCTACCCACATAATCGCGTCTTGGCTTCCATTAGGAAAAGTTCCAAAAAAATGGGTGACTAATATATGTTCATTTTCAAAAATACACCTGACTTTATCTCTTTTTAACTTACCCATCATTGGGCCAACTCTTTTGATCCATTCGTTCTTAGTCATAACGCTACCATCTGAGTGCATAATCATTTGTATATCCTCATGAAAACATTCAGCAGCTTTCTCAACATCACCCGAATTGAAAGCCTCATTGAATTTCTTAAATATATTCATCCATTCTCCTTTCTTATATTTCTATATACTTAACTAGGGTCTTACAGGATTAACCTATTTGAGTAAAAGGAAATCAAACTTGATGTATCATAAACTTTTCAAAAAATTTTGCTAATGCCCCATAATCTTCAACTGGTAAAATATTAGCCACATGCTGGTCTGGGCGAACAATAACTATGCAACCTTTAATTTTATCAATACTGCGTAAATCAAAAATATCCAAACCGGCATTTAAGCTTGTACAAAACACTTTTTCGTAATCAGTAAGCCCATATCGCCCTTTTGATGGCCTTAATAGTGAGGGAACATCCATGATATCAATATCTCGATGCCCATTAGGCAACACAGCTCTAACGTCTATCGAAGAGTCTATATCGAGTCCTTTTGGGGTATAATTAATTAAAGGTGAAGATGGGTCACTTATAAGAAACTCACATAAGTTATTAAGTCTTGAAAGATTTGAAAAAATAAACAAACGCCAGCGACCATCTGCTTTCACAACATGACCCAGCTCAACCGATTTCGCGTCTGCCAAGCGAATAACGGGAGCAGAATGAAACCGCCTCCCAATCTGAAATCCTGTCGCCAATTTTTGGTGAATGGGTTTTCCTGTTATTATTGAGGGATTATAGCACACCTCAGTTCCAGCTGTAAAACGACCTTTTTTAATAAAATACTGCTTAAACTCCTCTGGACTTGACCCAGCAGGATCCATTTTGCCTTTTGGTTGCACACTAAACATATCTGCAAATTTTCGATCAAAATCTATCAACTCTTTTGCTACATCATATCTTTCAACTGAGTAAGTATGCAACAGCTTTGGGCAACACTGTCCTCTCAAGACAGAGGCAAGCTTCCACCCTAAATTAAAAGTATCACCCATTGAAACATTCATTCCAAGACCCGCTTTAGGACTATGAGTATGGCAAGCATCCCCCGCAATAAAGACGCATGGATTATTCACACTTTCATCTGGCAAATCATCAAATTTATCACAGAGCCGTTGACCAATTTCATAAACAGACCACCACACAACTTCTCTTACATCCAGTTTATAGGGAGTAAGTATAAGGTTTGCGACCTCTATAAGTCGGTCAGAAGTTAAATTCCGAGCCGAAACACGTTCATTATTTTTAAGATTATCCATCTCAATATAAAGGCGAGTCATATACCCCCCCTCACGCGGAATAATTAATAAGCTTCCCTCAGATGCTGAGTGTACCACAGACTTCAGTCGAATATCAGGGAAGTTAGTAGTAGCCAAAACATCCATAACGCCCCATGCCTTATTAGCAGAATCTCCATGAAGCTCTCGTCCAAGTGACTTGCGTACAGAACTACGCGCGCCGTCACACCCAACGACAAACCGCGCTCGAACATTTTTATGGCTAGCAGGGGTTCTAGTATCCGTGCTTTTTAATATCACCGTTACAGGTAAATCTTTTGATCGATCTATTTTTAAATCTAACAACTCCTGTCCATAAAAAGGAACTACTTGAGAAGCACCATTATACATCATTTCAAGATAAAAATCATGAACTCGTGCCTGATTCAAAATCACATGTGGGTATTCAGAGAGTCCCTCTTCAGTATCCCGGATTTTGCTACTCCGGGTAATACCAACAGATTCACCTATTTTTGGCTTCCAAAATGTTGTTTCATTTACCCAGTAAGACTCTTTAAGCACTTTTTCAGAGAACCCAAAAGCTTCAAACATTTCCACAGTGCGACATGCTATCCCATCTGCCTGTCCGATTTTTAAGGGTCCGGGTTTTTGATCAATAATACAAGTTTTTATTTCCGAAAACTGTGCTAATTGGGCTGCAAGCGTTAATCCAGCTGGACCACAGCCAATTATCAAAACGTCAACTTCTTCTGGTAACTCTTTAGGCTCTGGACGCTGACTGTCTGTTTGAAAGGAATTGGGGTCGCCCGAACTATACCCGTTAAGATGATATTGCATACAACCCCTCTCTTTATTAAATTTTAAGTACCCATAAAACTCTATAATTTATCTTTAGTCGATAAAAAATAAATATTAATAGAACTACCAAATTTAAACTACCTTAAAGTATTTTTTGACTAGTCAGAAGTGGCATATCGAATAGCTTGCCGTTAGTAAAAAAAAAGTTTAAGATTATTAAATAATATTGCCTATTAAGGTACATATTAACCTTATTCTTACATGGAATCCCTATATGATTGAGAGCTTTCTTACTGCCTTTATTGTTTATTTTGTTGTTATTGATCCAATTGGAACGGCACCAATTTTTGTAGCCGTAACTGGACATCAAGATAGATCTGGCAAAGTTCGAACTGCTATTGAAGCCACGATTGTTGCAACTTTGATAATGCTTTTTTTTGCAATATGTGGATCCTGGGTTTTGCATTATTTAAAGATTGGTGAGCCAGCATTCAAAATTGCTGGAGGTTTAATATTATTTTTAGTCGCTTGGGAAATGCTGAACAGCAAACGTCAAACACGAAAAAAAATTGAGACCACCAATCAAAGCCTCGAAAAAGGCCTATTTAAGGCATCAGCTGCGAATCATCAGGATAAGGATCAAGAAAGCGTTGCCATTTTCCCTCTCGCAATCCCCCTCCTCGCTGGGCCAGCTGCAGTCACCTCTGTAATGGTAATATCTGCAGACTTTAACAGTAGCTTCACTATGATATTAACTGGTTACGCTGCCTTGCTAGCAGTAATGCTTGCAACAGGAGCTATCTTAGCACTCACCGGTCTTGCAGAAAATATGATTGATGCACGCCTATCAAATGTATTTTCTCGCGTCACCGCAATAATCTTGGCGGGTCTCTCTGTTCAATTTATTGTTGATGGGCTAATGGTGCTCGGCGTTATAAAAGCACCCATTTTATAGCCTAATATTTTTATCAAGTAAGTTTTTCAAAGTTGGAATTAATTAAATAAATAAAATAGATATCTAAAAAGAAAAGGAGAACCAATGAGTAGTTTTGACGAAAATCTATTTCTTAAAGGCCTTCAAAAGCGAAAAGATACACTAGGCGCGGAGTATGTTGAAAAAAACTTAGCTGATGCAGATGAATTCACTCGTCCGTTCCAAGAAGCCATGACAGCTTGGTGTTGGGGTTTTGGTTGGGGAGACGAAGTAATTGATGCAAAAACAAGAAGTATGATGAACTTGTCGATGATCGGCGCTTTGGGTAAGATGACTGAATGGGAACTACACTGCAAAGGCGCATTAAATAACGGTGTCAGTAAAGAAGAGGTACGAGCTATAATTCATGTCATTGCTATTTATTGTGGTGTGCCGCAAGCTCTCGAGTGCTTTCGCGTCGCACGAAAGGTTTTCAAATAATATATAGTTGTTTGAATTCAGTTACATAGGTATCAGACTAACTTACTTTGTTTTATTATTCTGATTTCCTATAAAAGGTTACTTTTGTATTCGTTGGCTAAAGGGCTCTATTAAAGCACGCTCTACTAACTCTAAATGGTCCTGACCATAAAACATATCTCCATCAATAAAATATGTAGGTGATCCAAAAACTGATCTTTTTATAGCCTCTCTTGTATTTTCCTCATAGATTTTAAGAACCTCCTGCGAACTCGCGATTTCTAATAGTGGAGATGGATCAATACCTACCTGACGAGCTATACTTGCAAGAGTATTGACATTAGCTAGGTCACAATCATGGGCCCAGTGTTGCTCCATCATTTCATGTGCGAACTTATCGATATTAATCCCTTTAACCAAAGCTGCTATAAGCATAGTATTGGAGGGAGTTATTGAATTGCCGTGGTAGGTTGGAGAACGTTTCAAAATTGGTGCATCCCTAAACTCCGACCAGCGCTCCAATTCTCGACCAAAGAAGTATTCTAAATTATCTTCAGTTCGTTCACGCAAAGGTTGTCCCCCAATTGCATCCATGCTGACGCGAAGATCAAATGGCTTATGATTTATGGTGTGGTCACCTTGCGCTGTTATTTCCATAAATTTTTTTGAACCTAGGTATGCATAACCTGAGTATGCAGCATAAAAATATTCAATTTCGGCCATGTTAATTCCTCTACTTAAGATAAAAACTCAATTCCTTTTATATTAAGAGTAAATAAAATATCAACTTTTTGTATTTATTATATGATGACAGAGTTATAATGGAGAATAATTAACTTTCACCCACCTAATAAAGAGAATTTAATAATTTGGTTAAATAAAAAAACTTTTTTTAATCATAATTACTTATTTAAAACAATTTAAATTACACACAAAGAGAGCACCTATGAGTAAAAGTACCATTACCTCAAGTATCGATCTAGCAGCACTAGGAAAACATATTGGAGACCTAAGGGTCAGATGGTCTGACAACAGTGTGCCTTTAGGTTATCACCCCGTACCGATTATTAGTATAAAAAGTGGACCAGGGCCTGTCATGCTAATGTTTGGCGGAACACACGGAGACGAATTCGAAGGACCCTCAGCTCTGATGCGTATGGTTAAGGACCTTCAACCAAAAGATATTACCGGGCAAGTAATTATCGTGCCCGGACTAAACACACCTGCAGTGGGGGCTTCTTCAAGAGTATCTCCTTTAGATGGCAAGAACCTAAACCGTGCATTCCCAGGTGACCCCACAGGTGGGGTTACTGATCAAATTGCTCATTATGTAGAAACAGAACTCTTACCCTTATCAGATGCAGCAATTGACTTGCATTCAGGTGGAAAGGCCTCTTTCTTTACTCCATGCACTTTGGCGACCCAAACAAAAAATATTGAACTATTTGCGAAGAATATAAAGTTAGCAGAAGCTTTCGGACTACCACTAATATGGATCCTTGGCGCACATAATGACAAACGCTCTTTGAACTCTGCTGCTGAGCGCGCAGGTGTGCCGATGATAGCGACCGAACTGGGAGGTGGTGGTGGTGTTGACCCAAGTATAACAAATACCACAGAAGCAGGTTTGTATCGCTTATTACGCTATCTAAAAATTCTAATGAGAAACCAAACTAGTTTCGAACCAAACAAAGTTCATAAAGTCGAGATTAGATCACAAGAGCATAGTGTTTTCTCTGAAGGAAATGGAATCTTTGATAGAAAAGTGAGCGCAGGTGTGCCTATAAAAGCAGGGCAAATTGCAGGATACCTTCACTATTCTACTGACCCCAAACGGCATTCAGAAACCATTGTGTTTCCACATAATGGTTTTGTATTGGCGCATACTAACCGCGGCTATGTAAGTAGGGGTGATATGTTAATGCTAGTAGTTCAAGACGCCGATAATGACGTTATTTCGTAATACATATAAAATGTGTGACATATTACATCATATTTAATAATTATTTTTCAAGAAAATAAACCTATCTAAAGATATCATCGAGCTAATTAGCGGAGTTCCATTATAGTTTCAACTAGAGCCCCGTTTATACTGCGTGGACCTGTATCTAATCTGTTTTGGTGTCGTCTTGCTCCTGGTAAACGAACGCCCTCCAATCCTGTTAAACGCTCCATGAATGCCTCTGCATGAGTTTCCCAGTCACCCCCAGAAATTAATGAAGGGGACAATGCTATAACTATTTCTCCACCCCGAGGTGGACCACCATCACCATTATCATTTTCTACCGCTTCATAACTAAACTGTTCACCAGTTAAGCCTCCAGCAAGAAGCTCTACCATTAAGGCAATCGCAGAACCTTTATAACCGCCAAAAGGCAAGAGAACTCCGGCAGCAATTTTTGCTGGATCAGTAGTTTCATTCCCATCAGAGTCCAACCCAGTCCCTAACGGTACAGTTTTACCATCTCGCGCAGCAATCTGAAGATCTCCTAATGCCATTGAAGAGGTAGCCATGTCATAGCACACGGGTGTATGTCCGGGACGAGGCCAAGCAAATGAAATAGGGTTTGTACCAAAAAACTTTTCCTTAGAACCAGCTGGCGCGACCGTCGGCATATAAGCAGTGCAAGCTATTCCAACAAGACCGCGATCAGCAAGGAACTCAGTTTCCGGCCACAAAGCAGCAAAATGGTGAATGTTTGTAAGTGACAACGCTGCCACCCCAAGCTCAGACGCTACTTCAGCCAAAACAGGTAATCCGACTTCCTGGGCAATTGGAGCAAAACAACCATTACCATTGACATGAACAACAGCAGCAGTTTTTCTCTGAACACTTGGTTTAGCTTTGCCGTCGACTTTACCACTACGCAAAGCCTTAACATAGCCTGGAATACGGAACAGCCCATGAGAATGTGATCCATCTCTCTCTGCTCTGGTTACAATGTCAGCAAGTGCACAAGCATTAGCTTCATCACATCCATTAGAAATCATAGTATCATGCGCAAGAGCATAAATTTCATCTAAGTCAAGACTTACAGTACTCATTTTTCACCATTCCAAATTTTTTCACTACTGATACACTGTATTGAGATACATATGATGTCTAGAGTAATTTAAAGTATTACTATAACGATAAATAATATTATCTACAGTTAAATACGAACTAAAGGTTGATGGGCACAGCGAAATGATCCTCCAGCCATACAAGGAACACGATATGGAGTTCTTAATACATCAAAACGTCTTAATTTTAACTCATTAGCTATAAAATTAAGAGGTTCCTCCTCCGGGACTAGCACAGTTCTATCGTTCAAGACCAAGTTATTGCAGCCCATATGGGCTTTTGCCAGGGTCTTTGGAACATTAACAATATCCCAATCTAACATGAACTTCGGAAGACCCTCTGGTAAGGCCTCTAAACACGCAAAGGCGACACCCTCTCTTGGTGTCATTAAAACACAGTCAAGGTGGGGGAACATTGGATCAATAGTGACGGTTTCCACTTTGTATTTTGAACCAAGTGCGTGTTGCAACCAACGAGCTCCTTCAGGATTTGAGCAACCACCAGAGTGACCAACAAGGATCTCATCACCGAGAACAAAAACATCACCACCTTCGAGATACCCCCATCCTGGCGCATCTACATAATCATCTGACCCAGAATCTGGTTGGGCGAAATAACGCCCCCCTCTGTCCATTGTAGATGCAAGGATTTCCCTAATAGCAAAGCGTTGCCTGCGATGGAACAAACTACGAGGTGCCAATTCTATTACGTTATTACCAATTGTAACAAAAGGATCTCTCATCCAAGGTGTACTAACACCGTGATCCTCACCTCGAGGAAATAATCTGTTTTTCTTACTTATTGGTCCAGCAACGTGAACTAAAACTCCATGTGACTCCAAAATAGTGATTGTCTTACGAATTTGCGTTGATAGCTCTTTAAACACTTCTGGAGCTGCAACTGAAACGTCTTTCCCTGCATTGGCTTCCCAAAATTTTCCAAACTCACCTTGTGCCCGCAATCTAGCATCAGCTAGAAACTTGGGTAAAACCCAAGCATCAGGCGAACCATAAACACACTCTTTCAGATCTGCCCACTCAGATTTCACATAAATTGGATCTTTAACTTGCATAATCATCGCCTTAAAAAAATTAATTGTAAATTTAGTTGCTAAGAATTTAAAGATTAGTAATAATATATCCCGAGAGGAAGCCAAATGTCGAGTGAGCCACTTCTGATTGTTACAGGTTTATCCGGTGCTGGAAAGACCGGAGCTATGAAGGCTTTAGAAGATCTAGGTTACTTTTGTATAGATAATCTACCACCGTCGCTCTTAACTCAACTGTCAGAAATTCCAGCTCTCAAAGCAGATAGTCGCGAACGTATTGCAATAGCAATGGATGTGCGAGGGCGTTCAATGTTTACAGATTTGTTTGCAGCTCTAGAGGTATTACGCTCTAACGGTACCCTTCACAAAATTTTATTTTTAGATTGTGCTGATGATTTACTGGTACGACGTTATTCTGAGACAAGAAGACGTCATCCAGTAAGGGAAGGTCATAGTCTTTACGAAAATATTGCGGCAGAACGAAAACTTCTTTCTAAGGTTCGCGAACGAGCAAACCTCATCTTGGACACAACTCGTATTAACCCCCGTGAGCTAAAGATGCGTTTAGGGCGAATAGTAATGAACCAGGAAGTAAGTATCGACATTGACATTGATATTATGAGTTTTGGCTTCAAGCATGGTGTCCCACTTGATGCAGACATGATGTTTGATGTCCGGTTTTTACCTAACCCTTATTATGATGCTACATTGCGGGATCTAACTGGGTTAGATAAGCCGGTTGCTGATTATATTTTTTTGCAACCAGAAACTAATCGATTTATTGATGAAATATGCCCCTTGATAGAACGTTGGATTCCTCTTCATGCCTCTACTGGAAAGGCAAGGCTAACAATAGCACTTGGGTGCACAGGAGGACAACATCGTTCAGTTTCTGTAGCAGAGTGCATTTCAAAGCGTCTTAAAAAACATTTCAGCCAAATTTTACCTTTCCATCGAGACCTACAAAAAAAACCTAATGCCTACTAAGAGTAGTTATACACATCGCTTGTCTATCCGAAATTGTAATAACAAAACTAAAACTCAAAACTTTTAACAATATTAATCTAAATGACTTTTTATTATATTTATAATTATTAACTTATCGGGAGACTATCAACGGAGTTAGTTTTATATTTGACAAAAGCATGTCGAACGTAGTGACTGAGCTTTAACAAACCAAAAACTATAGTAGCCAGACAAACTATAAATAGTACTCTATAAAGCTTCGCTTAAGACGAGGTGAGCTTTCAGAGTATATAGTTTCCATCATCTAATAACTAAGACAACTAAGGGGAAGAGATCATATGAAACCACTTAAAACACCCGTCAAGGATATGGTTGTTGCAGCTAAAGCTCGTATCAAAGAAATGACCGCTAAACAGGCATTAGGCCTAATTAATGACAAGGATTCTTTGATAGTTGACATCAGAGACATCCGGGAGCGTCATAAACTGGGTTATATTCCAGGAAGTTACCATGCACCTCGCGGTATGCTTGAGTTTTGGGTTGATCCACAAAGTCCATACTTCAAAGAAATATTTAGTTCAAATAAACGGTTTATCTTTCACTGTGCTTCAGGGTGGCGATCGGCCTTAAGTGTGGCGACCCTAAATGACATGGGTTTTGAGGCCACACACATCTCAGACGGATTTTCTGGTTGGGTTGAAGCTGGAGGTCCCGTAGAGCATCCCCAATCTAAACCAAGCTAGAGTATGTAATAACACCGTGATTTTGAAAACGAAGTACAAGAAGATTAGAGATTTGACTTAATATTACATCAGGAGTAATTTTTTTTGAAAGAACAAAAAAAGATTTTAGTTATGTAATTTAAATTTTAACTTATAGAGGGTTTAAACATGAATAAGCATACTGGTGGATGCCTTTGTGGCTCGGTTAGGTTTGAACTAAATAAAGAGCCCGACTTTGCGTATGGCTGCCACTGTAGGTTTTGTCAGAAGGCTACGGGTACAGCATTTCGGTCCGGATTGAGATGTCAAAAAAGTTCAGTAAAATTTAATGATGGTGAGGTTAAGACCTATATTTATACTAGTCCTGAACATGGTAGATCGCTAAACGTTAAGTTTTGTCCTACTTGTGCAACTACTGTAACAGTAACGATTGACCGGTTTCCAGATATACAAGTTATTATGCTAGGAACCCTCGACGACCCATCTAAAATAGAAATAAAGACACATATGTTTACCGATGAACGTATGCACTGGCTAGCATTTAATGATGGTGACGCTATCTATCCTAAACATAGAATAAATTTAGATGGGACCCCTGCAACTCAATCTAATATTATAAATAAAGGGTAGTTAAGGGATTCTAGAAGTTCCTTTACGAACCTAAGTGTAAAATAGATAAACTTCTAATTTTATAGGAAAAGCGCTTTTGACCAAAAAACCAGATATAGAGTCCATACTTGGAGCAACAGCATCTAAGACATTCCTTGGCCTAAAAGTTTGTCATGATTTTGATATGATTAATGCATCGTCAGTTTTTATAGGGGCCAAAGGTGCAACACCATATGGCAATATGGGACCCTTTTGTCAAAATGCTCCAGATGCAATCCGCAAGGCCATTGGTTATATGGCTAACAATATTGATAGATACAATTTTGACATTGGCGGACCGATTTTTCCCAAAGGTAGCAAACCAGCAGGTGATTACGGAAATTTACCCTTTAGTGAAACTAATTTTTCTGAGAACAGATCCGTAATTAGAGCCACTGTCGCAAAAGCACTAAAGGCAGGCGCTGTTCCGATTGTTGTTGGTGGAGATGACTCAGTGCCCATTCCTATGTTGGACGCTCTGGCAGATACTGGTAAGTATTACACCATCCTACAAATTGATGCTCATATTGACTGGCGGCATTCCCATATGGATGAAAAGCTGGGATTATCGTCAAATATGCGGCGGGCTTCAGAAATGGCTCACATTAAGCAAATTATTCAGATTGGAGCTCGTGGTATTGGCTCAGCACATTTAGACGACGTTCAAGATGCTCAGGAATGGGGGGCAGAGATTATCCCAGCAGACGACGTACATCTATATGGAATAACCCAAATCATTGAACACATTACGCCCGGAGCAAACATAATAATTTGCTTTGATGTAGATGGACTTGACCCCTCTATAGTCCCTGGCGTTCTTGCGAGAAGCCCAGGCGGATTAACATATTCCCAAGCAATAGGTTTGATAAAAGGTGCTGCATCAAAAGGTACTATCGCCGCTGCAAATTTTACCGAATTCCTTCCCGAGTCCGATGTAGACGGCATTGGTGCTATGACAGTCTCTAGAGTAATCGCTGCGACAATGGGAGTGATTGCTCGCCAAAATAATAAATCAAAGTAAATACATTCTAATGAGAAAATACTAAGATATTCATATAAATTTTCAAAAAAATATAATAATTAATGAGGACACTGTTCTCAAGAAATCCTAAAAATAATGTGATGTTAACTAATGTTAGTTTTCATAAAAAGTTACCTCAGTAGTCTCCAATATATGACCTGACCTAACGATATCATCTGAAGCAACATGCAGAAATTCATCCATTCTATCAGCAGATTCAATAATGGCTAATATCGCGCAGGAAGAAGAATCACTAGATTTCTTACCATGAAAAATTTCTAAAATTCCAAATTCTCTAGCTCGTGCTTGCGACGTATAAAATATAGATTCCCAATCATAAAAATCATTATTAATTTTAAATTGAATCAATGCATATTTTGCCATTGGCTTTTCCTTTTGTGTAACTTTTAACGGTACCTCTTACTAAATGAATTAATTTAAAGTTTTCTTATTAAAAATATGAATTAATCTCAAAAAAAATCAAGATAAATTTTTTTATGGATAAAATAGGGTTTAAAGACTTTAAGAGCTATAGTTAGTAAATTTCTGTGTAAACCATTTGTGAAGGGTAAATATTAACAAGAATTATTTATTTAAAATAATAACTCACGTTTTTATAAATTAAAGAAGTTTAAATGCCTCGCAAAGAAAAGTATAAAAAGATGCCAAAAGTGATATTTACAACTCTCTTTTTTAGCATTTTTATTCAAACACCAAATTGTAAATGCGCTAACCTTGCATATAACCCATTTTGGGAAATAAGGCCTTTATGTGTGCCTTCTGCAACCATTCTCCCATTATCAAAAACTACGATCCGATCAGCTCGTTGAACAGTTGATAATCGGTGGGCAATCACAAGTGTCGTTTTCCCTCTAGATAGCTCATCAACAGCTGACTGAACTGCTACTTCATTTTCAGAATCTAAAGCTGAGGTTGCTTCATCAAGAAGCAGAATTGGTGCATTTCGCAAAATTGCTCTAGCTATTGCTATTCTTTGTTTTTGACCGCCTGAGAGCATCATCCCACGTTCGCCGACATAGGTAGAGTATCCTTGAGGTAGTTGTTCAATAAAATCAGCAGCTGAAGCTGACCTTGCAGCCTTTTTAATTTCTTCTTCTGTAGAATTTGGACGGCCAAATTTTATATTTTCCATTACAGTGGTCGCAAAAATAATTGGGTCTTGTGGAACTAACGCGATTTCCTTTCTAAAGTCTTCTTTCTTTAGGTCTCTAAGGTTAAAATCATCTATCAATATTTCACCAGACAAGGGATCGTAGAAGCGTAAGATAAGTTGAAGAATAGTAGATTTTCCAGCTCCAGATGGCCCTACAAGAGCAACTGTTTCTCCAGGATTTATCGTTAACGAAATGCCATTTAGGGCTACACCTTTGGGTCGAGAGGGATAACTAAATTCAACATTGTTAAATTGAATTTTCCCGTTAATATTAGGTAATATTTTTGGCTTTACAGGATCTATTATACAATCTCGAGCGTTAAGTAATTCCGCCAACCGTTCGGTGGCGCCAGCAGCTCTCTGCAATTCTCCCCAAATTTCTGACAATGCTGCAACACTTCCACCGACCATAATAGCATAAATTAGAAACTGTATTAACTCACCAGCACTTGTTGTTCCATTTTGTACATCTCTGGCACCTACCCAGAGAACTCCGATAATACCAGCAAAAATTAAAAAAATAACGATAACTGTCATTAACGCTCGTATAGAAATTCTTTTCAAAGCCACCCTGTAGGACTCTTCTGTAAGGTTAGAGAATGACTGAATAGCTAGATTTTCGTTTGTAAAAGCCTGTACAGTTTGCACTCCCAAAAAAGCTTCCGATGCGTTTCCTGAACTAGCTGCTATATGATCTTGGTTCTCACGGCTCAAGGTTCGTAGTTTTTTTCCTAAAAAAACAATTGGAATTATTACAAGGGGAACTATCAATAGAGCTAACGTTGTCAGTTTATTGCTCGTTATCAACATCATCAAAATACCACCGGAAAAAAGTAACACATTTCTTAAAGCTACGGAAATCGACGACCCAATAACTGATAATATCAGAGTAGTATCAGTAGTAATTCGACTTAAAACTTCACCAGTTAAAATCTTTTCAAAAAAAGAAGGACTCATTCCGATGGTATTTTTAAATACCAAAGCTCTAATGTCAGCGACAACTCTCTCACCAAGCCTAGTAACTAAATAGTATCTAACGCCTGTTCCGACAGCTAATAAAGCGACAACAATTAATGCCAAGGTAAAATGCTGGTCTAGTAAACCAGTACTTTGTTCTCCGAATTCATCAATTACTTTTCTTACTGCTAGAGGTAAAACTAATGAAATTGACGCAGTTAAAACTAGCACTATTAAAGCAAGAGCCATTAACCCTGTATAATTTTTTAAAAACGGCCATATAGCTGACAATGCTTTGATATTTTTTGAGCTTGACTGCTTTATATTTTGGTTTTTGCTAGATGTCACAATAACTCCAATTATACTAATTCTTAGTTAGCTCACACGCTTTTCACAACAATTCCCTAATGTATATCGTTTACAGATACAAAAATGACATAAACTGAAACTACTTGAGCTAAACTGTATTAAGGATTTTCTTAAAAGTCGCAGATGACATCATGACTTCCTCGGTCTTTTTTGGTTCAGTATTGTAGTAACCTCCAAGATCAGCTCTTTCTCCACGACCATCATGTAATTCTCGCATGATCAGTTCTTCACTATTTGATAAAGACTCGGCAATTGGTATAAAATGTTTTGCCAATTTTGGGTCCTCAGTTTGTGTTGCTAGCGCTCGGGCCCAATACAATGCAAAGTAAAAATGGCTATCTCGATTATCTAATTGCCCTACTTTTCGACCAGGTGACTTGTTATTATCAAGGATAGATTGTGTTGCCACATCAACAGTGACCCCTAGAGTTGAGGCTTTTGGGTTATCATTTACGCTACCAAAATATTTTAGACTCTCGCCCAACGCGCAAAACTCTCCCAAGGAGTCCCATCGGAGATGGTTTTGTTCTGCTAATTGTTGAACATGCTTAGGTGCCGAGCCGCCCGCTCCAGTCTCAAACAGCCCACCCCCGTTCATTAATTTCACGATAGATAACATTTTTGCAGAAGTTCCTAACTCTAGAATTGGAAACAAATCTGTTAGATAATCACGCAAGACATTGCCAGTAATAGCAATAGTATCTTCACCCTGCCGAATAATCTCAAAAGAACTCCGTGTCGCCTCACGCGGAGCCATGATACGGAAGCTTCCCAAGGTGTTAGTAACTTTCAACATGGGTAAGACTATTTTTAATAGCTCAGCATCATGAGCTCGAGTTTCGTCCAACCAGAAGATTGCATCACAGCCTTCAGCTTTTTGACGTTCAATAGCCAACTGAATCCAGTTTTCAATTGCACCTTTTCTAGTGCTGGCAGAGCGCCATATATCACCCTTCTCAACCCTATGTTCATGCAAGATATCTCCGTTCGATGCAATCATACGAATGGTTCCGCCAGCAGGAACCTCAAAGGTTGTCGGGTGTGAGCCGTACTCTTCCGCTTTTTGCGCCATAAGACCAACGTTTTGTACCGTGCCTAAAGTTGCAGGATCAAGAGAACCAGTTTCCTTGCAATAATTAATTGCTTCATCATAAACAGCGGCATAGGAACTGTCTGGGATCACACAATTGCAGTCTGCCTCTTTACCATCTGGACCCCAACCCCTACCACCAGCACGGATCAGTGCAGGCATTGAAGCGTCAATTATGACATCTGAGGGTACATGCAAATTTGATACCCCTTTTTCTGAGTTAACCATGTATAGTGGTGGTTGTTCAGCCAAAAAGGCATCAATTTCTGCTTTAATCATAGATCCTTCTGGTATTCTTTTTAATACGTCAAATAAAGCTCCAAACCCAGAGTTTGGATTAGCTCCAGCAGCCTGTAGAACTGCACTATAAGTCTCAAAAATAGGTCTAAGATATGCTGTCACCGCGTGACCAAAGAGAATGGGGTCAGAGACTTTCATCATCGTTGCTTTGAGATGTAAGGAGAACAAGGTTCCTTCCACTTTTGCTGCTTTAATCTGCTCATCTAAGAAATTATTAAGCGCTTTTGAAGACATAAAAGTAGCGTCCACCACAGTACCAACCGGAAAGGAAATACCATTCTTTAAAACAGTAGTGCTACCAGCATCAGTGACAAGTTCTATACTTACCGCTCCAGCTTGTTCCTTTGTCAACGTGACTGAGGTTTCGTTAGATCGAAAATCCCCAGAAGCCATAGTGGATACACGTGTCTTGCTGTCGTTAGACCAAACTCCCATCGAGTGTGGATTTGCCATGGCATAGTTCTTAACAGCGACAGCAGCTCTACGATCTGAGTTACCTTCACGTAAAACTGGGTTTACAGCTGAACCTTTTATAGCATCATAACGGGACCGAACATCTTTCTCGACTTGTGTGCTTGGAACTTCTGGATAGTCAGGCAGATCATACCCCTGCGCTTGCAACTCCTTTACTGCTGTTAGAAGTTGTGGCAACGAGGCCGAAATATTCGGTAGCTTTATAACATTTGCAGTTGGTTTCTTAACCAATTCGCCAAGCTCAGCTAGATCATCAGGCTGTCTTTGAGTGTCACCCAAGCGCTCTGGAAAAGACGAAATAATGCGACCAGCTAGTGAAATATCTTTAACTCCCACAGTAATCCCAGCCACATTCGCAAAAGTTCGAATTATAGGTAACAAAGACACTGAGGCAAGTTGTGGAGCTTCGTCTACCTTGGTATAAATAATATCGGGCGACTTGCTGTTAACCATTTTAAATTACCTTTCCATATTTGTTTGCGTCCTAAACACTCACCAACATAAAGTCAAATTCACTCTGATTGCTTTTTAACGAAAATTCATTGTTATTTAACTAATTTTTCTTTTATCATTTTCAACATGAAAGTAGACATTAATCAGAGCTTCTTAAACACCAAAATAGGCAAGTTTTATATAAAACCTTTTACGTAACTAGTACTAAATTTATATAGAATGTATTAAATATAAAATTTACCATAAACTTATCTATAATGCTTAAGAGCCATGAAACCTATAAAGTTTGTAGAAAAGAAACTTGTTAGAAGATCTATACCTTTATCTTTTACCGACAATACACTATGGGCTTTCTTGTAGATACTTTCTGATGCTAGAGAGTGTCTACGACTCCAAACACTAATTAAGTTTATGATTGCTATAATGCCGTGAGACATGTTTATGGTCAGTAATTTTTTAAAAGGTATGTCTATTTTTTTCTTCTGGCAGTTTCAAATGTTGAAACTGTAATAGCAATCCCAGCTAAAAGAAGCGCGTGCGCGGCTGCACTTAAACCAAAAACAATATAACTACCAATGTACAAACTAAATATTATACACCACATCCAGGCCAATATCTGTAAAATCATGTGGCGAACAGCAGGATTAGGGATATGCCTTAATGGGCTTTTTTCAGAATCCATTACTGCTGTCCAACAATTGTAAATATATTCTTTTAACATGCCGATTTACTCCGATTGAAACTTTTTTATCTTCTACATACCTTCATCCGGTATTTTTTAACAACATACAACAGGACGCAATATCGCAGGTTGTTTTAAACAATGATTTTTCTGGTATTCCATAGATTTTTCCTACCGAGTAGTTTATAAGTTTTTAGCTATTAGAAAGTTTGGGTAACATCTTTAATATTTTAAAATATATTTAATAGTATTTTGTAACTCTAAATTATTTAAAACTAGTTTATTAAACTTTCCATCACTCAACTAAAGTAGCATACGTAGTATCTAATAAGTAAACGACTAAAAAATTAGTAAATCATGGGCATCACCCTCTAATGAGACACGAGGTAAAATGTGAGTGCCTTAAGGCGAACTAAACTTGTTTTGCAATTTTAATTGGGGCTGCAACTGAGGGCCAATGTGAAGATGCTATGATATTTGCGACACTTTTAGTAAGTCCACATTTTTCTGCTTGGGTGTTTGCTTGAACTCAAAAATTTGGCTTAGCCTTGAAAAAAATATGTGATTACAAGTATAATAGTCTGGCACTAACTAATGACCTTAAGCCAGAAGGCTCAAGGATTCACTAGATCCTTACCACCCATACGACATTCAGTATTATAAACGTAAAAGTAATAGACTATACTAATAGCGTCACCTAAAGAGAATACTCCAATTGACAAAAATTGTACTGGAGTATCAAAAGTGCGAGGCTTTATAGCATTCATAATAGTTGTAACAGTACTCATTGCTATTGTTTCATTTAAAAATACAGCAATAGATAAATGCTCTGACGACTATATTCCTTACGCGAAAGAGTTAATAATTTGTCCAGATTAATTGATTATAAAATACCTTATGGCTAATATGATCACAAGCTTCATAAATACTTACATCTAGTATTTATTCCTCAATATTTTGTGGTTCTTCACGCGTCATCGGACCTTACATTGCAAGCTATACTCTATCGAGGTTGAGTTTTTAACTTTTTCTATTTTAACGCCTTGTTTTTTAGCCTGAGCTAATAGAGAGCTATAAAGCATGGATCTTAACTTCGCATTGGCTTCAGTATCTTGAATTTCAATATTTACTAGAAGTTCATTTCCGTTACTAACTTCTTTTTTTTCTTTTTGATTCACTTCGCCTCCACCAAAAATTCTTTGCCATCCAGCTCGGTATTCAGGAGTGGACACACTAGAAAAATGACTGAGAGACGTCTGAGAAGCAGATTTAGGAGCAGCTTCCGATTTACTCACTGTCTTATCAGCCGTAGCAGAACCAGCTTTATCAACTGGAGAAGTATCTGTAGTTTTTACGGAAGACTCTACCTTGCTCTTATTCGCATCAGGAGTTGTTTTCTTAGAGGAATTCTCTTTAGATGTTTTTGTTGTACTCATAGTGAATTATTCCTCTTGTAAATAAATAATTTCTTGGTCTAACAAATCCAAGAGATTATACAAGTTTTTTGACTCTAAAAAAAACCTTGTCGCGCTATAGATAACAGAAATGGCGTCTAAACCCAATGGTCGATTAATGTGATAAATTACGACCAGCTTGAGTTTTTTTATTCCGCTCTGGCCATGTTGATCTAATGTAGGCGAGAACGTTCCATATGTCTTCATCCGAAATTACATCCTTGAAGGCAGGCATTCCACTGTTAAAATCAGTTATGCCTCTTGTTGCAAGTGTCCCCTGACCTCCAAACTTGGTGTATTCAAAAAGTAATGCATTGTCGTGATGCCACGTATGTCCTGTAGCATCATGTGGTGGTGCTGGTAGTATCCCATCACCTTTTGGGGATCTCCAGTTCGGTTGCCCCTCTAGGTTTATGCCATGACAGGATGCACAATTCGTAACATAGAGTATTTGTCCTGTCTGAATACTGCGATCTACAAGCTCGTGATCAGCATTGGCAGTCGTGGCCAAAACCATAAGAATAGATATGAACAGCTTCATACAAAATCAGTCAAAGTTGTCTTACTCACCATTAATTGATCCCGTTTTCTCTTTGTAATTCTCGAATATACTTAACAATCATCTTTACATCTCCGCGTGTCAAACCCTCCACAGCAGGCATATTACCAAATGACCAGTGATGTGCTTGGACACCCATCGCGACTGCTCTTTGGAAGCTTTCATCTCCATGGTGGTTAGACTCATAGATGATATGAACTAATGGTGGTGCAACGCCGTCTCGCCCCGCCGCATTCGTCCCATGACAGGATGCACATTTAGCTTCAAACACAAATTTACCGATCTGTGCGTTCCTCGACAGCGTATCAGGTAGTAAAACATTTGTGGACACAGTTTCTATTATGATGTCATCAGCACTATTATTAACAAATAGCCAGAGCGCACAAGCCAAACCAAAAGTGATGGCAAGTACTTTAAACACCGTGACTGATTTCATTTAAGCTCCTAATCCTTAATATATTACTATAAGATTAAATCTTCCAGTTAGTGAGAGTTCAACAATTGAACATCACAGCTTTGAAAGCATCCAAATAGCCATCCCTATCATCATGAGATTTTCGGTAAGTGAAACAAAACCAAGAGGGACCTTACTATCGCCACCCACACAGGCGCACTTAAGTTCGCGTCTGTCGATATAAACAGCTTTGAACACACTAATTGCCCCAATAACAGCAACAAAGAGTGCAGCAGGTGCCGATACCCAAGTGAGGACACCTGCCATCATTAGGAGACCAGCACCAGTTTCTACAAAAGGATAAATATAACCATAGCGGACCCAGCGTTGTGCCAACAGATCATAGTTAAGGAACATCGTAGCAAACCGTTCAACGTCTTGTAACTTCTGTAGACCAAGAAGTACCATCGAAACCGAGATGAACCATTCAATTGTTTGTCCTGTGAAAACAGTTCCAAACACAAGCCAAGTTACGGCAACAGCAACTAAAGCTGCAACTGAAAATAGTACAATAATAGGTTTATAAGTTGTGGCATCCTTAATTTTTTTTGTTTTACCAAAAAATACACTGAGATCATCAAAGCCCCCAATCCGGTCACCATCAATGAATGTCTGTGGCGTCGTCTTTACGCCATGCTCTAACTTGAAAGCATCAATCTCTTCTCGATTCACCAAGTGATGATCCTCAACCACAAACTTCTGCCGTTCCAAAAGGTCTTTAGATTTAAGGCCGTGCGGGCACATATGATCAGTCATCACGATACGGTAAAGGGTAGCCGTTTTAAAAGTTTTGCCCTGACGCATTATTTTTCTTTCTTATACGGGCATATAAAACCCTTGAAACCTCATTAGGCGTACTATAATCTTTCTAGTAACTGGAAGGTCAAGGACAAATTTTATGAATATTTCTACCGCATCAAAACTTGCTAGTCTACCTGTGAAAACTGTGCGATATTATGCTGATATTAAATTAGTTGAAGCCGCTTCAAGATCTAATGCAGGTTACCGTATTTACAATGATGTCACCGTACGAAAATTGATATTCATACGCCGTTCACGCGCATTTGGATTCACTATTGAAGAGTGTCGCGCACTGCTTGGACTCTACCAAGACAAGAATCGTACCAGCGCTGAAGTAAAACGAATTGCGTCCAAAAGATTAGAAGAAATAGAGATAAAACAGCGTGAGCTCCAAGCTCTGCGTGACGAACTAAAGCATTTGGTTGCAACTTGCCTTGGCAATCATCGGCCAGACTGCCCAATTATCGATTATCTAGGGTAGATATGAAACGTAGTAATTATTTACTTCTTACTGATAATAAGATGACCAAAAATCGTAATTAGTGTGCCTTGAAAGTTATACTCTTGAACATTTACTCTTGATTTAAAAAGTTTAACTCAGCGTTTTGTTTTGACATCACAAGCTACAAAAATGTAATTAACCTTTTTTGACCCTTCCATCAGAAATTTTTGTGGAAAAATAAAGCATTGTAATTCCACTATGAGATACTAAATATATAACATATAAAGTAACTTAACTAATTTTAATAAATTTATGTCTGGAAATAATTTTAATGGAAATTCCCGAACTTTTAGCAATAATCTTTTCTTTCCCAGTCGTACTTTTTGTATTGGTTGTAGTAGTCCTTCAGAGAGCTATTAAATTTGTACCTCAAAATAGAGCATATATTATCCAACGTTTTGGAAAATTTAAAGAGGTACAAGATGCGGGTCTCAATTTTGTGGTCCCATTTATTGATAAAATTGCAGCAGACCGGTCTTTGAAAGAAACTGCCGTAAACGTGCCAAGTCAAAGTGCCATAACAAAAGATAACATATCTCTAGCCGTTGACGGCGTTCTTTATTTTAGAGTCGTCGATCCAGTGAAAGCTACATACGGGGTAGATGATTATGTATTTGCGGTCACTCAATTGGCTCAAACAACTATGCGTTCGGAACTTGGAAAAATAGAGTTAGATAAGACATTTGAAGAACGTGATGTTTTGAACACAAATATAGTTACATCTATAAACCAAGCAGCCGCACCCTGGGGAATTCAAGTTCTCCGTTATGAAATTAAAGATATTGAACCTCCGCAATCCGTGATGGAAGCCATGGAAAAGCAAATGAGAGCGGAAAGAGTTAAAAGAGCACAAATATTAGAATCTGAAGGAGATCGACAAGCAGCTATCAATAGAGCTGAAGGAGATAAAGCCGCCGTTGTATTATCAGCTGAGGCTGATAAAGAAGAGAAAATTTTACTAGCTCAAGGTGAGGCACTGGCACTAATTGCAGTCGCAGATGCAAAAGCAAAGGCTTTAGTTGTAATCGGAGAAGCTGCTAACTCTAATGAGGGTCAAAAAGCTGTGCAATTAGACTTAGCGTCAAAGGCTATTGAAGCAAAAGAAAAAATTGCCAAAGAATCTACCATAGTTCTCTTACCTGATAGTTCGAATGATGTTGCTTCTTTAGTTGCTCAATCAATGGCAATTATTGAAAAAATTTCAAAAAAAGATACAAATTCTAATGATACAACTCCAGACAATCAAGCTCCACCTCAGCCTTGGAAAGGCTAATTAAAGGATTTCTCTAAAACAAGGAAAAATAAGTAGATGGAAAATATCGATTCATTTTTTAGTATTTCGCAACTCTTACTTTTTTTAGGTATTTTACTTCTAGTAGCTGAAATTATTTTTTTTGGTTTCGCAACTTTTGTATTATTTTTTATTGGGTTATCTATGATTGTTGTAGGTGCCTTAATGTCTATAAATGTCCTACCAAATGACTTAATGACAGCAATTTTCTCTGTTTCAGTTTTATCTCTTTTAAGTGCAGTAATATTATGGAAACCTCTAAAAAAGATACAATCAAACAAAACGAATAAAAACATAGAAGTCGGCTTGGTAGGTTACAGATTTAGCGTAGATGTTGACATTCTTGCTAATAAACCGATCAAACATTTTTATTCAGGCATTCAATGGGATGTGGTTAGCGATAAACCAATAGCAAAAAATACTCCTATAAAAGTTATCCAAGTAGAAGTTGGTAAGTTAACGGTGGCCCCTAGTGAGTAAAGAGTATCAGTATTAAATAATTGAAAAAAACTTCTACAAGAGAGTAACTATTTGCTCACTCAAAAAGAGTTCTTAGACAAAGGTCATATTACAATTGGCATTTTGAGATCAGTTTGGTATGACGTTTTGTCTTCAGACGTCAGTAAGGGCCGAACGAATATCTTCTTGGTAGGCAAAGACAGCACCCAACCCACCAGTGTGAATAAATACCACCCTCGAGCCTTTAGGAATGCGACCCGACATTACCAGTGCAGGAATGGCAGCAAAGCTCTTTGCGGTATATGTTGGGTCAACAATATGCCCTTCATACTTGCCAAGCAGGGACATCGCTTGGGCAGCAACGGAGCCCAATTGACCATACCCTGGTGCTAATGCCCCATCCCAAACTTCAAAGTCTTGTTTATTGAGACGGCCAGGACACTCCTGCATTTTGTCAAAAGCAGCTGCCAAGTCTTGTAATCTTTTGTATTGTTGATGTTCTGATCGCCGCACACAACTACCGATTGTCACAGTTTTAGCCCCAGTCACCTTAAATCCAGCAACGAGCCCAAGATGTGTCAAGCCACTTCCAGAACCGACAACTGCAAAGTCGAACTCTGGTGCCTGAGACTGTAACTCTTCCGCACAATGTATATAGCCAAGTGCCCCGAGTGGTGGCTTTTGCATTCCAAGAGGTATCACATACGGCGTTTTTCCTTGTTTGCGTAGCCTTGTAGCCTCAGCAAACAAAGCAGCATCTGCACCATTTTCATCTTCACCATGCGGATAATAAATTACCCGTGAACCAGAAATACTGTTCAACAGGACATTTCCCGACTGCCTATAGATTAGGTCGTCCCGATCCACTCTGTCTTCAAGTTGAATAACCGTTTGCATACCCAAGCTAGCAGCAGATGCCGCAGCTATTCGGACAAAATTTGATTGCACAGCTCCTGTAATCAAAATCGTATCGGCCTCCCCTGCAACAGCTGCTCCAAGATAATATTCTAATTGCCTTGCTTTATTCCCCCCCAAAGTAGTTCCAGCAAGGTCATCACGCTTTATCCACAAATCAATCCCTAACAGTGACGACAGTTGAGCAAGAGGTTGAATGGGGGTCCGATCTGTAACCAGCTTTACTGTTGGAAAATATGACATAACAAAATTTCTTTTTAATACCAAAAACGTTCTATAGAAGCCTATTCAAAATTATTCTTAATAGGTTGGAATAAACCCTCTTCATTAAGTACTTTATT
>ENA-OWPI01000694-OWPI01000694.1-marine-metagenome-genome-assembly--contig:-NODE-694-length-44060-cov-5.928472_pt1 | contig 44060 bp, 32 predicted proteins | sample MGYA00238138_ERZ651775 | MGnify/ENA primary metagenome ERZ651775 (study PRJEB26906, sample SAMN06265043) | marine metagenome | isolation source: Helgoland LTER site | place: Germany:Helgoland, sampling...
CTCCTATCCCCACCAGAAATCGAGACCGTCGGCCGGGAGTTTGCCGCCGCAACAGTTATCGTCACACTCTTACTCGAGATGGCTCCTTGATTGTCTGTCGCTCGAAAGGTGACTGCACTGGCACCGTTACCAAGCGAGAGATTCGCAGAAGTCCCTGTCGCTGCTACTGAGCCACCAACCAACCACTCAGTGGACGACACATTGCCGTCCGAGTCCGTTGCCGTGGCAGAGACAGATACCGTCTCCCCCGCATTGGCATCCGTATCTGCAACGCTCCTGTCACCTCCAGAAATGGCAACGACTGGAGCGTTATTCACGGTGAGCGCTACACTCGTGCTTTTGGACTCTCCCTGAATGTCAGTCGCCCGAAACGTAACATCATTGTAACCGCTGGTGACAGCTATTTCCGCGGAGGTTCCCGTGGCGACGACAGAGCCACCAACCAGCCACTCGGTGGATGTTATAGAACCATCAGGGTCTGATGCGGTAGCTGACAGCGATACAACCCCAGCTCGCGCGAGGATATTTTGGCTTCCACCAGCGATCTCAACCTCTGGCGGCTGATTCCACGAAAGAACGAAACTCATATTGGACTTTGATTCGAACGTCGCGTCCAGCTGGTTGCCGCGCGAGTCCATGCGCCAGGAAGAGACATTCGCGGTATAAGGATTGTTCCAGCCAGATTTAAGGCTTATGTTGCAGTTTGCAGTGGTACCGCTGGTCAGGCAACCACCTACACTGTGCCCTGAGCCATTTTGGACCGCGAGCTTGTGGATGGAATTGATACCGCTATCGGTTGAAATCTTAAATGTAAAGTCGGCCTGGTCTGTACCCTTGTTGTGTGGTTTTAGGGAAGCAGTGGTAGTGCCCGGGAATGGGTCCAAAATATGGCTTTGAACACTATGGGACAATGCGACTGTTGCATCAATGTCTGGCATTGGAGGTATGACGTACCAAACCTGGTAGCCTATGCCCGCAGAGTCGTTGGTATAGTATCGGATAGTATTTTCACCATCACTTAATCTAAGAGTTAGGTTACCACTCTCAACATCGCCCAGTCGGGGTCCACCATTGATAGTCCAGTAGCCACCAGTCTCAGATACCTCCCAGGTACCCTTAGTGTTCAATCGATTCCTGACAAAGGTAAACTCTTCTCCCGCTAATCCATCGGTGTCTGCAAAAGAGTACAGCTTTCCTCCACCTGGCTCGCGGTAGGGGTAATTAATAGCATTTCCATTTTCCAAAAACCAAGGCGCGCCTGAGGTCTGCGCTTTCGCATTACCTGCGATAAACAGTGTTTGGATTGTAATAAAGACAAAGGCTAGGTAATTGATGACTAGACTTTCCTGGTTAGTCTAAAACGAAAAAATAAGACATCCACGATGATTTGACTTAAGGCTGTGAACACCCTTCAAAGCAGGAATATAAACATGAAAACAGGCTTCGTGCTACTTTTGAGGGCATTAAAGTTTCTTATCACTCTAGCATAGTCGCTAAGTATGGGTTCCAAGTTTCTGATAAGATGTCCACCAAACAGAATCCTGCCCACTTTAACCAGTGTTCGGGTTTTTTATTGATTCCTAGGGGACACTTATGGTCTGCAAATAGATCTCAAAAGGTAGAAAGATTGGACAAGAGATCGGTTGGATCGATATATTTGCCTAGGTTACTAAATTATCAGTGTCCCCTTCTTCCTTCTTGCCAACCCAAAGAGATCAGACATGAACACTCTCCCCCTCACTCTAACCTGCTTGCTTGGCTGTTCTGCGGCGCTAGCACAATTGCCCGACCACACTCAGGTATTCGAGCCGGTACCAGCGCTGGTTACAGGGGTCACCCACGCGGCGGCGCCCTCCGATGCAATCGTGTTATTCGATGGCAATAATATGAATGCCTGGGAACAGTTGGAAGATTCCGCTTCACCGCAATGGGATATTGAAGACGGGTTTGTCACGGTAAATGGAACAGGAACCCTGAGATCCAAACAGAGCTTTGGCAGCTTTCAATTGCATATTGAGTGGCGCGCAACCGATGTGATTCAGGGCGAAAGTCAGCTGCGCGGCAATAGCGGCATATTTTTGCATTCACTCTATGAAATTCAGATTCTGGACAGCTGGGAAAATCCGACCTATGTCAACGGTCAGGCCGGTTCCGTGTATCTACAACACAGCCCGCTGGTGAACGCCGCGAAGCGACCGGGTGAGTGGCAGAGCTACGACATTATTTTTACCGCGCCGGTTTACCAGGCGAACGGCACACTGCAGTCCCCCGCCTACGTCACCGTATTGCACAACGGGGTGTTAGTGCAAAACCATGTACAGATACTCGGCTCGACCTTTACTCGTGCGCCGGAGTATAAAAGCAGGTGCACTCCCTTCGCTCACAGACAAGAGCAGGCTTGTGCTGGCAAGATGCCGCTGCTATTGCAGGATCACGGCCAGGTCGTTTCTTTCAAGAATATCTGGTTAAGAGAGCTCTAGCGATTCTCTAGATACTTTATATGCATTAGATGTCCAACCCTGAAAGCTTTGCTCTATGGTCTGTAGTTTTCAGGCAGTCAGAAAGCAAAAGACTAGTAGATCAAGCCTGGGCGAATAATTGCGTGCGCTAGCCTGCAGGCTTCTTATAGTATGCTCGTTAGATCGAGCTCAATGCGGACAGTAACTCATAAGAACAAGTGAGCAGGGGAATTGAATGGCTTCATTTGAGGGTTTTGAATACGACGTGCTGATAGTCGGGTCAGGTGCGGGGGGCGGCATGTCGGCCCACATACTGACAGAGGCAGGCATAAGAGTGTTGCTACTGGAAGCCGGCAGAGATTATGACCCGGTGACAGAAACACCAATGTTTCAACAAAACCACGAAGCCCCTCTGCGCGGCGTCAGCACTAGTGACAAGAACTTCGGCTATTTTGATGCCACCGTCGATGGGGGTTGGCAAGTGCCTGGCGAACCCTACACTGAGGCAGATGGTACACGTTTCATGTGGTGGCGTGCCCGCATGCTGGGTGGTCGAACCAATCACTTTGGTCGCTTGGTGCCACGCTTCACGCCAGAAGACTTCAACATGGCCGATCGTGATGGCTTGGGTGAGAACTGGCCCATCGACTATGACGAGGTCGCGCCCTGGTATGACCGCACAGAAAAACTGATCGGTGTTTCCGGCACCAATCCAGGCCTGGAAGATACGCCCGCCTCGGCCGACGGCGTTTTGCAACCACCACCAAAACCGCGCGTCTACGAATTGCTGCTAAAGGCGGTTACCGACAAGATGGGCATACCCGCCGTGCCCATGCGCCGCGCGGTAATCACCCAAGACCTGGACGACAGAAAAGCCTGTTTCTATGCCACCGGCTGTGGCCGCGGCTGCTCTATCGGTGCCGCCTTTCAAACGACAACGTCACTACTGCCCTGGGCGCAGAAAACCGGCAACATGAAGTTGGTTACCGATGCCATGGTGAAAGAAGTGCATGTTGATGAAAACGGTCGGGCATCGGGCGTCACCTTTGTTAACCGACTCACCAATGAAGACATACGAGTTGATGCTGATAGAGTTATTCTTGCAGCCAGTGCCTGCGAGACAGCACGACTAATGCTGAATTCGAAGAGCGCATTGCACCCTAATGGCCTGGCGAATAGCAGCGGGCAGGTAGGGCGTAATCTAATGGACTCTCTAGGCGCCGACATAGGCGGTTTTATACCCGCCTTAAGAGGCCGCCCCAAATACAACGAAGACGGCTATTCCAGCAATCATTTATATATTCCCTGGTGGGACAACGCAGGCCAGAAGGATGGCACGCTCGATTTCACCCGCGGCTACCATTTTGAAGTCGGCGGCGGCTTTAGCTCTCCCGGCATGGGCGTTGCCAGTCGCGTCGATGGCTATGGTAAGCGCGCTAAGGACGAGGTGAGAGATCTATATGGCACGGGTATAAACCTGGCTCTGCGGGGTGAGATGGTACAAAGCGACAACTGCTATTGCGAGATCGATGAAGACGTTAAAGACAAGTGGGGAATCCCGGTTCTCAAATTTCATTGGCAGTGGTCCGAGCAAGAACTGAATCAGGTTGCTCACGGTCTGGAATGGGGCAAGAAAATCATCGAGGCTATGGGCGGCATTGTGAACAATCCTGATGCTACCCCCGAACAGGCCATCAAGGCGGGTGGGCAAATCATTCACGAGGTCGGCACCACAAGAATGGGTGACAACCCGGCCACGTCGGTTGTTAATCAGTGGGGGCAATGCTGGGACGTAGACAACCTCTATGTCATGGACGGGGGTGTCTTCACTTCTAACCCCCACAAGAACTGCACACTCACTATTCTTACTTTAGCTATGCGCAATGCGACTCACTTAGCCGAACAAATGACTGCAGGAGAAACCGCATGAGCACTGTCTATAACCCCAAGATGACCAGGCGGGAAAGCCTTAAACGCATGGGCTCTATGACTAGCGTAGTGATGATAGGCGGCATCGCCGTTGCCTGTGAGGCACCGGAGCCCGAAGCTACGGCGGTTGATGCCTCCAGCCATTGGCCTGACCTAGACTTCGCGGCAATTAGCGAAAATGGCTATGGCACTGACCCCAGCATGATTAGCCCCACAGCTCCGTGGCCGAGAACGTTAAGCGCTGCACAATTGGATCAAGTAGCCGTGCTAAGCGACATTATCTGCCCGCGGGATGAGCGTGGTCCCTCTGCTACCGAAGTCGGGGTGCCGGATGTTATCGACGAATGGGTGAGCGCGCCCTACTCTTCGCAGCATCGAGATCGCGTGCAAATTCTAAACGGACTGCAATGGCTGGACGAAGAAGCGGGCCGACGTTTCGGTAGCCCCTTTGTCGCTGCCAGTGATGCGCAGCAGATAGAGATTATTGAAGACATTGCCTATAGAGATAGGCGTGATATCCCGGAGTTTGAACATGCCGTGCAGTTTTTCGCACGGCTGCGACGACTGGTGTTCGGCGGCTACTTTACTAGCCCGGAAGGTGTTGCGGATATTGGTTATATTGGCAATGTGCCGATTGCCGGGGATTATCCGGGGCCGACGGATGAGGCTATGGCGCATTTGAATCAGGTTATTGCGGATTTGGACATGTAATGGGGTCAGAGTAAATATCCAGTAGTTTATGGCGTCTTGAGAGCACAGGGGACACTAACATCTTAACAATTTAAGCCTCCCAGATGAATCGCGACCACTACCGCCCAAACAGTACTAAGTTGTTAAATTGTTAGTGTCCCAAAAATTCCAAAGTTCTCAAACACCTGATTTGAATATTGATATCCTTGAGCGAAAACAACTTACCCGTCTGACAAGACTTTGACCCTAGAGTGGATAGAGCTACAGTTCAGCGAATGATAACTCAAGCGCCATCCACATCGGCTTCAGGAGAACTTCTCCAGCGCAATTCAGCAGGCAAGGCTCTGGCACAGCAAATCTTCTCAAATCACGCAGAGGACTTCCTGAGAGCCACAAACCAGGCAACTATTGGCTCCGCAAGGGAGTGGTCGCTCGGGTGTATAGTAAAACTCTTGTCGATTACATTTACCGAAACTTCAGTAGCTCCGAGGTCTTCAAAAAAAGTATAAATCTGGGCATCCGTACTGAACATCGAACCTGCGACCTCTTCGACTAGGTGTTTGCAAACCTGAATTTCATGGGCATAACTCAAGAATTCCTGCTCTTGCTTAAATGCCATGCTCCAAGCAAAGTTTTGCTGGCAGAACCAATCATATAAGCCGGTAAAGTCCCCCCCCTCATAGCGTTGCATTAGCTCGAAGAAATCTCTCGTCATATCCGCTGAGAGCATCTCCCTGGCCGTATTCAAATAGGCTGATTGCGGGGCGTGAAAAATAAAATAGGCATTGCCACCAGGCTTAAGCACTCTTAGCCATTCGCGCATGACTTCGATGCTATTACCTAAATAAGAAAACGTATAAGAGGAAAACAATGCAGCAAAACTGGCATTGAGAAAAGGCAGGCTGGTCACATCGTTCTGTAGATACCTTTTATGCATCAATCCCCGTTTGAAAGGAATTTGATCAATGTCCGTAACAGAAAACGATGGATGTAATTTCTCCAGGCAAGACGCAGTCTCACCGACTCCGGACCCCAGGTTTAGCATCTGTGTAGGTTGGTCTGTAAGTCTCCTCTGGGTTTTCAGAAATTCGATAACCCCCCGCACCATCTCCATTCGATTAGACGGTAAAAAACTGTTCCACAGATCAGGATTTAGATCTGCACTCAACTTGCCCGGTGTCGCATCCTCATTTAGAGGTTGTGGACGCTCACTGACAGCAGAGCCGAGATGGCAAAATAGAATTTCAAATGAGGCAAATTCGCTCACACCGAAAGCGGGATTAATCTGGCTAATTTCCGGGCTTTCTTGTTCGTACAGAATAACTCGCAGAGGGCGCAGGCCCCGTGCTCTCAATTGTGCCACTAACTCATTCATGGCCGCTTTTTTTGCCGTAAATTCGAGGTGCGTATTTCCCGAACCGATGGTCGCGAGGAAAACGGCGGATTTGGTGACCACTTTGTTCAGTTTATCTAAAAAAGTGGGAATTTCCGGTAACGCCGTGGGTTCAAGGCGGAACATGGTCACCAGATTTCGTGGGCTGCAATCACCTTGTTCCACCGCTGTTACGAGGCGATCCAAACCTTCATAGAGACCTAAGTTCAGCGCCTGTATTCGCGAATTTTCTGAGCGATTCATCTGCTCAAAATCCTGGCTCAGATTCCTGTCATTATCGATGATAACGAGGGATTTTGGGTCACAGGACTTGACAGCAAAGTTGAGTTTAGACGAGCTTGAGAAAGCGCCTCCTGGCATTTGGGGGCCGATACCAGGAATGCGGTGGAACCCTTCTCGGTCGCGTCTGGCCATGGAAGCCCCCAAGGCCAATTGGTCATACTGATTGGAATCGCTAGTGAGACCCAGGAGTTTAATAATCTGAGCTACACGAACCCCATCGGAGCGATTAAGCCGAACCCCCATAATTTGAGCAAGCCTGTGCGGTTCAGTACCACTGCTATGTATGTTGTCCCGCAATAACTCAGCACAGTTTTCCTCGCTAAGGGTGCCTGCATCGATGGTCCAGCCATTAAATGTCTCGCAGGTAGCCGCTAGATTGGCACAGTTAAACAGCCGCTCGCCAATTTCCGGTATCCGATCTGCATAGATGGTGTTTTCCGCGTTCGTCAGTTTCCCAATGAGATCTTGAGGAAAATGCTGCTCCAAATCGCAGCGCAAAAAATCTGCGTAGTTAGTAAAAAGAGGTAGAAGGTCTGTAAATGAGTCAGATTTAATAATTCGGACTAGCGCGAGTAAGTCTTGTAGATATCCGGCGACTCCGATATCGAAGAGTTCTTGCGGACTGAATTGCAGGTTTGCTGGCATGAAATAGCAATAATGACTAAGTTGAAAATAAGGGTTGGCGCCGGTAATTCAAAACGCGAACAACACAGCAGTTATAGCCAGTATTGAATTTTTCTTCAATAAAAAAGAAAAAGCCAGGCCATGGAGAGAGGCCTGGCTTTTTCTCCGGCAGCACTGAACCTAAACAGCCTACCTAGGGGGAGAGTTAGCCACCTGGAGTCCAATCGATGGACACGTAGAATTGACGATAGAAGTTATTGATCAACCTAGACTCAAAACCTCCTATCTGTCCAGTCAACGTAGGTTTGTAATCGAAGAGATTGTTCACACCAGCAGTCAAAGTAACCTGCTGGTTAAAGAAATCGTCAAATAGATACGTGTAGCGCACATCAACGATTGGGTCCTCTTCAATTTCACTTGGGGGTACAAACTGACCATCAAAAGCGTACAAGTCCACTATCTGGGCATCATGGTTAATGGCACTGAACCAACTCACAGACATTGACGCACTGTGATTGTTTCGGAACCAGTTGGTATTCCAAGCCAGCTTCGTTTGCGGAATTGGCGGGGCGATATTAGTCCGCGCGTTCTGTTCGCCGAGAACATCAACAGGATTGCCGTTTTTATCCGTGAAGACATACTCATCAAAGATAGAGGCATTTAAGCGTGTGTTGAAAGTGCCTAGGTTTTCCGTACTAAAGTTATAGCCTATTTTAAAGTCGACCAGGTCAACATCAAATTTAGCCACGTTGCCAGATTGGGTTAACACGAGATCAACCTTACCGGTCACAGAGTTACGGAAGATGTTTCCGCCGGCACCGCCTACAGGCTGTCCCCCTAGCCAGGCATCGGCCTTCGCTCGGCTCGCTGAACCTGGAGTCGGATCATAGGCCGACTCCGATTGACCGGTTGCACTGAGCATGGCAAGGAACTGATTGCGCGTCACGTCGTCCTCGCTCAAAGTCCGAATGCGGTCAGTGTATTGGACTTGCTGATAGTCTAGGGATAACTCGAGTCCATCCAGTCTGCCCGTTGGCTGCCAGGTAAATCCAAAATTAGTAATCTCCGCTTTTTCTGGGCCCAGATTAGGGTTGCCTGAGGCGCAGCGCAGGCCACCAAGCAGCAAGGTGCCACTGAGGTCGTCACTGCCGCTGTACATGTCACCGCAGTTTTCGTTCTTAAGGGCTGGTCGCGTCTGGAATGAGGTCGGTGCCACGAAGCTTTCGCCCCAGGACGCCCTCAAGGCCAGTTCGGGGATCACCTCATAACGAGCGGAAAGCTTGGGTGAAGTGTTCTGCAGACCTTGATCGGTGAATTCCTCATGCCGCACCGCACCCTTGATGGCTAGATTATCAAGGATAGGCACTTCCACCTCGGCAAACAGGGAACGGACTTCAGAGAAAAACTGTCGATCACCTGCTACGGGTTCGCCCACCTGCCCCCAGATGAAGTTTTCTCCTGCCGCCTCCCACGGCTCCTGAAATGTGCGCTCTTCCAGATTACGCCATTGGTAACCAAAAGCCGCCTGCACAGTACCGGCAGGAACCTCAAATACTGGACCTGTTAGCACAGTCTCAAAAACATCCAAAGAGTTACGGGAGGAGGTATGGTTAGGGTTGACATAGCCCATCCAATCATTCAGCTCCCTGGTATTCTCGAAACCTGGCTCATAAAAAGGCGAGCGAGTGTCTGCGGAGCCGAAGGGATTGAACCACTGATCTCCTGTGACACCGCCTTCTCCACGCAGCGCCAACTGCAGGCGGGATGCACGTACCCCCGTGGCATCCGCCATCGTCTTGTTTTCCTGCTTAGTGTAGTAGGTATTCCCAGACCAACCGGTGTCGCCTAAATCGTAATCTGCAGAAAGCTTGATGCGATTTAGCGCAAAAATACTTCTGTACCCCCGGGTGGTATCGTCATTAGCGATCGAGCCCAACTGCTCTGCCTGTGGGTGGGTATAAATACGCCACAAATCGGGAGCCACATCCACACCATAAGGATTGGCAGGGTGCTCCTCCGGGATCACCAGCATTGCTCGGTTATTGGCCGGATTAGGCGAGGCGTAGGTAGTTCGTTCGTCTGTGTGCTGAATGTGGTTATTCATCATAAAGCCGAGACGCAGCCAGTCGGTTGCCTCCCAGTTAAGATTATTATAAAGGTTGTAGTTCTGCATGTGGTTCACAACCTCATTCTGAGCGCTGTACTCGAAAGTACAGAAACTACCACTTTTAGTACCAGAAGGGAGGGGGGACGGGCCATAGCCATGTGTTGGGGTGCCTTCGTTAAACGTCCCACATGACGGGTCTAATAGGCGGGGACCGACCAGTGTGCCGCCACTTTTTTCTTTTAAGGGGAGCGTGGAAAGGTCATCGGGAAGTCCTGTAATTTCTTTGAATGTTCCTGGATTACCGGAACTGGAAGTACCCCGAGATACATTGTGTTCACGACCGCGCTCGTACCACATAAGGGGCGTGCGCAAATAGGTCTCAAAGGATCCGACATAACTGAGACCGTTGTCCCAAGATTTACCCCAAAGCGAGGAAAGGCGCATTTCTTCAAACTTACCATCCTCCGGAGTCTGATAGAAAGTGCGGAATCGGGCTCCATCGTATTCCTTGATGGGAATTAGGTTGACCACCCCGGCCACCGCATCGGACCCATACAGCGCTGAACCGCCGTCCAACACCATTTCCATCCGTTCCATGGCGATTTCTGGGAACGCGGTATTCAATCGCGAATTCAGTGTACGTACCCCATCTACCAAGGTCAGGGTGGAATTTTCGCCCAGACCACGCAAGTTGAAGCTTGCACCTCTTGAAGTCTGGTTACCGTCCTGGCCACCAAGCACAACGTTGACAATATCGACGTTCTGCACATAGGTCAGGTCGCGGATGTATTCCGATAGATTCGGTGCACCTGATGCCAGAAGATCCTCGCCGGTGACAGTATCAGCAGCTGTATCGGCGGCGAACGCACTGTTTCTAATGTAGGAGCCCGTAACGGTAATTTCTTCAACCGTGTCATCCTGAGCTTGGGCGATTCCGGGCGCCGCTAGTGAGGTAACTAGAGCGGTGTGGATGAGATATGCGAGTTTTTTGCGACGAAACTTGTGGGGCATAACGGCCTCTCCTTGTCAGCCAGCCGGATGGTCTAAATTCAGACCAATTCCGGGGTCGGCTTGATATTTTTAAATTATATTATTTCAATGAGCATTCCAGACTATCTAAGCAAGATTAAGCGGCTCCAAATTAGCCCGCGAGTTTTCCAACTTATCACAAGATTTTGGGCCAGAAAAGAAGTTTTTAAAGTTTTATAACATATATAATTTTAGGTGATTTGACGGAGAGTGTGAATCCGGAAAATATGGCGCCCGCCCGAGGGACCAATATCACCAAGGGTCAAAAATATAGGGAATTCGATGGCTTTAAACGGTCGAGAATTCCGCCTGAGTGCGCTACTTCTCGGGAAAAGCCAATACAGTTAAATATCGCAATTATTTCATCGGGTGACACGCACACGCTGATAAGCATTACTCCAGCAGCACTGATCCAGACCATCGCTATCAGAAGAGTTCCAATTATCCAGTCGGGCGCGAATCATATACTCACCAGGTTCTGAGAAAGTGGCTAGAACTCTGGCTGGGCCCTTTCCAGCAGGGACCGCAACTCTAGAAGGAGCTGCGGGAATCATTCCCCGAGTTGTTCGAGCTGGCGTTGTGATAAAAGGCGTGGACGCGTGTTCAGTAAAGTGCACCTCTCCGGGCCCCTGATGTTTGTACCATATAACGCGAGTGTCGAGCGGCTTGGCAAATAGAGGATTTGAAGGGTCGCGTACAGAAGGGTCTTCAGTCTCTACCTGCAAAGTGAGCGGCGTACCGACGGCGATCGTTTTAGTATCATCTGCCACGACTCCTTCGGGCCCAGATCCCTTGCTACCGTTTTCGAACCAGATTAGGGGCTGCACACTCCCCTGTGGTCGGGGATTTCTATCGAGTTCATACGCATTCGAACCACGCTCGCCCGGGACTCTGAGTTCTTCCAGGTTTCCGGTTTTGATATACCACCATATAGTTTCATCCTGCATAGAGGCTGGAATAGTGACGCCAAATACACCGGGGTGGCGGCCTGTGAAATAGACTTCGGGCTGCATTCCGTCCAGATGACCGGGTTCGATGCGATTGTATTCACCGATGGGAACGACTACGTCTTCAGTATTTCTGTTGTGGTATCCAAACGAGACAGTGACCGAGCCATCCTCATTGGCATACCAGCCTTCCATGAAGGGGATCACTGGCAGGCCTCCGGGGGGAGGCGGACGGAGAGGCCTTGCTGGTTGCTGTGCTGCAGCGGTAGCCAGAATTACAATATTTGCGAATAACGCCAGAGCTATACTGGCCGCAATTGTTCTAGCACGTCTCGTCAAAATCATTCTCCAATCTTATTTTTTATTTTCAACAGGAGTTGTATTGCGTAATTCGTTAATCCCCTGATGGCAGTTGAGACTGTTTTTTACTTGCTCGCTGCTGAGCAAGCTCCTGATAAGTTTCATCATCAAGATGGCTTATAGCAATCCAGGAATGTGACATCTCATCCGCTGTACGTTGACCCCAGCCTACCCATTGTCTCGGATCAGGGTTGTTCGGATTATCCGACGTATTGTCGTACCATTGCTTGGTTACCAAAACGGCCCCAGCAGGCACCAGAGGAGCGGAATCTGGCTCATAGAGGTGACTGTGATGCCACGTGGCACTCCAGTTGGATATCATGCTTACCAATTCGGTTTTACCGGTTTCAGGATAGAAAATTTCCAATGAGGCAGCATTCATGCGCAGATGCCCATGGGGCTGAAAGCTGTCGATTCGAACCGGATGATCAAAAGAGTGGAATCCCTGAGTCATAGCCGTGCCATGAGGTGGGATAAACAGATCACCCTGATCTAACTGGTATGAACCGAGGTCTTGGGTAATCTTCGCCTGATAACCTGCGGGATGCAGCCAGATACCTAGCTCTACTACGTTGTCTTTAACCACAGCGTTTGGTGCAGTCCCACCTAAGCCGCCGGGATACATGTGAATATCCCACTGAATCATGCTCTCTTCAAAAGCTGTGCGACAAACGCCCTCTGGCACGACTTCGCCCCACTTACCCATGGCATATTCAGTAACTGGCTTGCGATCTACACCGCCGTCCTCATTTATCTCGGCGAAGTAGGTATTGGCATGATGGACTACTGTCTTCGCGTTGCCGCGAGGCTTGACCTGCAGGGCCTTGATACATCGGTCCTCTGTGATACCGCTATCAACGAAATGTTTGTCCCATAAGTCGTTACCGTTGGCTGGCACATCGATCGGATTAGATGCGATCACGAGATCCGGCTGACCCAGCTGACCAGCGAAATTCCAATCGTCTATACCTCGCAGCACCGGCGGGGGAGGTAGTTCCTCGAGATTTCCCAAGGGAGAGCCCTGATTAACCCAAGCAACTACGGTGTCGATATCTTCTTCGGAAAGGCGCCAATCTGCTTGCAGGTTTTGGTTACCGATATCGTGGTCATAGGCATAGGGGGGCATTTCCCGATTTGCGACCTTCAGCTGAATTAACGGTGCCCAAGGGCGTACTTGTTCATAGCTGCTGAGCTCCATGGGTCCAATGCCGCCTTCACGGTGACAGACCACGCAATTTTCATTAATAATGCTGGCCACGTGGCTTGAATAAGTCACGGCTTCCCCCGTATTCGCCACGTCAGCAGCAACCACAGCTTGAGCCGAACATCCCAATACAGTGATTGCAGCAATCCCAAAATTTGGCACTTTATTCCATTTCTGCAAAATATTCATTAGCCGCTCCCAATTACTCTGATAAGTTAGAACACTGCAAGAAACTGAGAAACGCCTAGGATCGGGCAGTTCACAATTGGCGATATGCAGTAAATCGCTATAAGGTTTATATGGTTGTCAATGTTAATGCCTTCATGGCTATTTGTCCAACAGCTTTTTCGTGCGCAAACAAACGATCGTTCTAGGGCGAGATGCGAGCTGGGCCGTCGCTTTTTTTCTGTCCTTGCGCATGGTCGCCTAGCTGCTTTCTTGCCTGAGGTCAGCCTCGTGTTGCAGGCGCGTCAATCGGCCGATCTGCTGCAACGACGTCAAGTGTGCGTAAATCGGGGGTAGTAAACCCTGTTGGCGAAGCCCCTGAAATTCTTTATCACTGAGATTCTCCAGCACCTCTTCATCGATCACAAACACGCCCTCCACTTCATATTTTGGGGAAATCTCATTTTGCTGCAGTTTCAGGATGCGTGTTGTGAAGAGGTTTTGTTCCGCCAAATGGCGACAAAGCGCAACAGCTTGCACAGACTGCTGAGTTACCCTTATCACATGATCCATGCGTATTTTCAGATAGTTCGTAGCTTGGCCGTCACTCTGATAGAGAGGTTCGCCCTCAGATTCACTCAGCAGTGAGCTTTGTTCATCGATGGCTACGTTTGCCTCGTTGTTTTGCGGGTCAAGTCGACTCACAGATAGGGGTGTAAGCGTAAAGCTATTTGGCACAAAATTCGGCTGCCACTCGCTAGTCTGGCAATAGAGATTCATGCCCTTCTTCAAGCCCATCATAGCACCCGGCACGAAATCACCGGTCTTCTTATTTCTGACAAAAATTAGCGGGAACTCTGTAGCCAGGCTGTAGAATTCCTGGAACACTATTGGCACAAAATTTTCTGCTTTATGCTTCGTGAATTCTCTTGGCTCGCGTAACCGCAGGGTGCCGTGTTTCTCGAAGTTAAGAAGAACCGGTTGGGACATGGTAATAATCAGCCTTTTTTGAGTGATTTATGATCCATCTTGAACCTCGTTACTAGCGCAGTTACTGATGGGGTTTTTGTTCAAGCCTGAAAAAAGAGGCAACTGAAAGACGACCGTTAGAGACGTCACTATCAAGGCTCCGTGGCGACGAGAGCAGGGCGCAATGCAACAAATTTGCAGGGTAGAGTATTAGCCGATTCCATCTGGCCTTGATCACCAGTTCCTGCTTGAACAGACTGGTGCTCTCGTTCAGGTAGCCTGAGTGTTCTTCTGGGTGGTTGCGCACGTTTTCAATCATTTCGTCCATGACACTGCGATCATCGTGTCTTATCCTTACTAAATTGCGTGGGCGATAGCGATAAATTGCAGTGCCCCCATGGGGCTCACCACAGAGATAGTGCACTGAGGCATATTGATCGTCGCCGAAAGCATCGACGTGCGGCATTTTTTGGGCTGCACTTAGCTGTGTAGGTTGAAGAGTTGTCAATGAAATCATGCAGCGATGTATTTGGGGATTCCGAATTCCGTATACCAGTTCCACGGCTTTCTCCATGGTGTGTTCATAAGAACTGGGCATACGATCGCGAATACCTGGGTAGGCCGTTCTGTCATCACCCACTTTACCGAAGTAGGCTTTGTTCTTCGCATACTCGGCTAGTAGCTCTGGATTCGCGAGAAAGTCATCGACGACATAAACCGAGATTTCAGGGTCGCGATTCGGAATTTTCTCGACGTTCATCGCCTGATTCTGTATAAACTCTAGCATAATTGGCGAGGCCTTATTATTGTTTGCTCTTAGAATTACAGCGGCAAGATTGGGAGAGCTCTCCCTAAGGATTGAATATTGTGCGTTGTGAAATGTCAACCGAGAGATACCGTTGCAGGCTTGAGTGGTGACGGAACATTGCGGAAACGGTTGATCAATCTTTAAATTCACCAGGCGATTACACTTCCGCATCGCTGGGATGCCAACGCACAGCCATTAGAGTAGAAAAGGGCCGCCGTGGAAAATAACAATATCAGACACATCGTAATCGTTGGAGGCGGCACAGCGGGTTGGATGTCAGCGGCGGCTTTGAGCCGCATTATCGGCACGCAAAATTGCAAGATCACCTTAATCGAATCCGAACAGATTGGCACGGTAGGCGTCGGTGAGGCGTCGATTCCCCCCATCGTAGAATTCAATAATCTACTCGGTATCGATGCCGATGAGATGTTACGTGCGACACAGGGCACGTTCAAACTCGGTATCGAATTTATCAACTGGGGCAGAATCGGTGACAGCTACATGCACCCTTTCGGGGTTTTTGGGCGTACCATCTTGAACGTTAGCTTCTGGCACTATTGGAAGAAGGCCCGTGATCTTGGTTTGTCGCCTGGACTGGATGCTTACTCACTGAATTGGCTAGCGGCAAAGCAGAATCGATTTTTGCGTGCTGGCAATGTCCCCAATTCGCCACTGTCCAAAGTGCCTCACGCCTACCATTTTGACGCCGGTCTCTATGCGCGTTTCCTCCGCAAGTTCAGCACTGAACTTGGCGTTAATCGCATTGAAGGACTTCTAGAGCAAGTGTTTCAGGATCCGGAGTCCGGTTTTATCACCGGGATCAAACTTCAGGATAGCAAGCTCATAAATGGAGACTTTTTCCTGGATTGCACGGGTTTTCGCGGTTTACTAATAGAACAGTGCCTTGGAACCGGCTATGAAGACTGGACTCACTATCTGCCCTGCAACAGTGCCCAGGCCGTGCCAACTGAAGCGATAAGTGAGAAGCACCCTTATACCAAGTCCATAGCGCACTCCATCGGCTGGCAATGGCGAATTCCGCTACAGCACAGAACAGGCAACGGCATTGTCTACAGCACCGAGTTTGCGAGCGACGAGCAGGCGCAGGAGACGCTGCTGTCAAACCTTCCCAGCGCTGCCCTTACCGATCCCAGGCCGCTGCGTTTTGTTACCGGCAAGCGCAAGCAGAGTTGGAACAAGAACTGCTTGGCGATTGGCCTTTCCAGCGGCTTTATGGAACCGCTTGAATCGACCAGCATTCATCTCATCCAGTCAACAATAATGAGATTCCTCTCCCTGTTTCCACGTCGCGACAATTTTGACGCCGAAATGAATCGCTTCAATAATGCCATGGATCGCGAATTGAGAACGGTGCGCGACTTTCTTATTCTTCATTACAAAGCTACCGAGCGGAATGACTCTGAACTCTGGAACTATTGTCGCAACATGGCTATTCCAGATTCCCTGCAGGAGAAACTGGAGCTCTATCGATCAGGCTCGTGGCTTGAGCGAGACAATCAAGAGCTATTCGGCGTCGACAGTTGGTTGTCAGTGCTTGATGGTCAGCACGTTCGAGCCGAGAGCTATAGCCCTCTTGTCGATACGTTGCCCACGGATAAGCTCGAAAGCATATTGCGTGAAACTCGCGGAGTCATCGCGCAATGCGCGACAGCCATGCCCCCCCATGAGGACTTTATTCGCAAGCATTGCGCCATGGCCGACCATGAATCCAGTTGAATACCGGACAATCTTTACTTGGCAGAAAAAAAGCCAGAGCAATCTTCTTGCTCTGGCTTTTTTAGCTATGAGGCGCAGCTATTTTTGTTGTTGGGTGAGGCCGAATCCAGCCCTCGGAGATGTCCGAAGAAATTTTGATCGCTTCCTCCAGGCCCTTAAAGCTTTATCTTTGTCTTTGGCTAGCACGGCTTTAGCCAAGGATAGCCTCGAAGTGTGATTGGCTAGCATAATCTGCCTATTCTCCTCGGAAGTGCCGCCTGTGTGACTGACGCTGATTTCGCTCCAGATGGTCCGAACAAATAACTCTAGAAGGATATTCTGCGACATCTGGGCAAGCAGCGTCATTAATTCCGTCGATACCTTGAACGAGTAATCAGGAGAATGATAGGAATGCTCGTCGTACTTATTCTGAGATTCAACAAAAAGTTTTAGTCTATTTATCAGGGTCTTGTCTTTGCATTTTACCGCGGCTACTAGAATCTGGTTTAAGATCGCATCGGCGGCATCCATGAACATGTCACCCTGATTCAGATCTTTGGAAGACAAAAACTGGGTAGCTGATCGAATGGCAGTTTCTATAGTAGGCCGACGCGTGAAATAGCCTCCACCTTTGCCTGGCTTGATTGTCAGCAGCTCCTCATATTCCAGCATGCGAGCCGCCTGTCGCAAGGTGGGCAAACTAACACCTACCTCTTTCGCTACGTCGCCTTCCGACCCAATATAGGTATTTTCATCCGCAATCAGGATTCGTTCGCGCAAGATAATTGCGACACGATCCGCTGTAGAGCTTTGTTTTACTAGATTGATTCTTGGGGCGTTCACTGATTTTTATTCCGTCGAATTAGGTACTGGTTCATTCTCGGCGCAAGTCTATTGCACAAGTTTTGCATCCACTGCATTAGATAGGACGCGAGTTTAACGCAATTCTTTGAACGATAAAATGATTATTGGACCACATGTCAATGTTCGCTATTTCTCCTCTGATCTTTGCTCCTGTCAATATCATAGGAGGTGCAGAGGCTATATTCACCATGTTAATTGACATCTCCACAGCACCAATCAAGCTGTTACTGATTCTAATGTTCTGTTGAACTGCGCATAGTTCAGAAGTGCAAACAAGTAAAGTTGGACGGCCCCAATCGCATTTACTTGAACCTTTCAAAGAGAGGTCTTGATTAGCAAGTCTGCTGCAAATTAGCTTAGCGAGAATCCACTAAATGGTAAATCTTGATACTTTGTAGTGCTTCAAAAAAATTGATGAAAAAAATTTGACTAGCTCCTGCTGTGCCGTATGCCCTAGAAGAGCCTGTCAGAGTGCTATTTTTGGGTTCTTTACCCTCAACTATTAATTCACTGGAGCGGGATAGTCTAGAAAGCCCTCCCATGGGCGTGCAATGCCATCTTCCAGATGCGGGCGAAAATGCAGTAAGTACAGGCGGTCATCGAGTGATTCTATGTCGATACCCGGGCGCTCATCGGACTCGAAGAAATCGAATTCTTCCGCAACGCTCATGTTTGTTCGGTACCGACCATCTAGCCAGCGAGAAACATCGTTCAGTGAATCTAGGCGGAAGCGCAAGCGAATCTCTGCTTCTTGTTCCTGTTTGGCTTGCTCCTGTGGCGGTGCAATAACAGGAAAAGAAATGACTGGCATATTGTCGAGCCATTTTTGGAAATTTAAATAGTCATCACCTTGTTCAGCTTGCTGCCGAGTCCGAGCGGAGTAGCTGCTAGTAAGCGCCCGAGATACAGTCTCATGAAAGGCCGGTACAGGCAGGATCTTTGGCGTGGAAAACAAAAGTTCGAGTTTGCTATTATCCACATCAGCTTCACGAAGGTCCGCATAGGCATTTTGGTAGGCTAGTTCTGCCTTATTCTGGTCAAACAGCACATGCCAATCGGCGGTATATAAATCGACCATGGCCAGCGATTCTGCGGGGTCTGCTTCTCTCCGAGCTAAGATCTTTCGAATCTCATTTAGAAGGCGTAGGCCAGCACTGTAATATCTCGACTGAGCTACGCGCCGTGGTCTTACCCATTTTGAGCCAGGAACCACTGCACGTAGGGCATAGGCAGTATCATCTAGCCGCTCCACTGCTGCAGATTGCAGATAAAATTGTTTTACAAGACTGTAGTTTAGATCGATAACGCGCTTATCATGGGGCGCTATGGATTCTTCACTAATCCTCAATGCCCGATAAGTAATTTTGGCTGCCTGCTGATAGTGATGGGCTTGCTGATCCACAGCATCTCCACCGACTCCCCGGAGATGAAATTCGCTTAGCCGAATAAGATTGTCTATGAGCACTTCGCCTTCGCCCACATTTTTCTCCACCAATAACCAATAGAGATACTCCATGGACCCATTGACAGATTCCCAATCACCACCGCGGGCGTCTATATCCATCTTGGCTAAAATCAAGGGAATTTGCTCAGTCGTGAATAACCCGAGGCTGAGACGCTGAATTTGAAGAGAGCGCTCTAGTAAGGAGCTGGCGTCTGAATAAAGATTTAGGCGTACAGAGGAATCCGCAAGCGATGAAAGAATTTCCATGAGGGCAGGGTCATGTCGACCCCTAGATGATTCCATTTCCGACAGCTGCTGCTGGAGTTGTTCGTGCCGCGCCAGCAAGTCGCGATCGGCAATCTCCAGCGCATCCTGAGCATAGGAAATAGTCCCGAGCAACAGGCTCGCACAGCCTGCCAAAATAGTCAGTAAAGACGATGCTCTGGACTCGCTAAACATAATGCTTAATGACCTCGCCCACCAACTGACCTTGTGGCACTGAGGAAAATCAGGTGCGATGGTATAACCTGAAAACTATAACCAGAGCCTCGAGCCCCCAATAAAACTATGACTAAAACTTACTGCACATTTACAGTGACGAATTCATAGGTGGATTTGCCACCATCAAATGCGCGAACTTGCAGTTGATATTCACCTGGCTCGGTAAAGGTAATTTCCGTAGTGGCGCTACCATTAGACGCTTCCGCGAATATTGGCTGGGTGACAATGTTGGCTGGTCCACGCCAGACGGTATAGGAAACCGTGAGCTTGTCTTCTGGTGCCATTGGTCTTATTTTCAGGCCTCTCAAGTTGGTCTGCAGGTGTCCAACATTCGTTGGTATAGGAAGTGCACCTTCAGGCCTGGACAGAAGCGGTGTCGTGTTCCACTCGTTATTGGTTCTTTCCAGCTTAGGCTCCGGTTTCGGTAGGCCGTCGTCCGTCACGGAGGGAGTCAAAGTCAGTTTGGCAGGCAATCTTACCGACGTCGCGTTTACTATACTTAATTGCGGCGGCTGGTTTGCCAACACCTTGGGGTCCGGCTCATAACCTCCGAATTCATCAATTTCCCACTCCGACTGCAGCCAGCCGACGGCCTCTAGGGTCTGGCCCTCGGTGGTTAGTCGCCAGACAATTTCGCCATTGCCGAAATCCGCTGGCACGTTTACCGTAAAAATATCTCGATTATTGCGCGTCTGAAAATAGGTAGGCTGGTTCTGAATATTATCCAGGCCCGCCATATCGATTGAGTTGTCCGCACCGATGGGGATATGTAACTCGTCCGAATAATTCCGGTTCAGGTAGCCGAAATGCATATCGAAAGTGCCGTCTTCATTTTTTGACCATCCCTGAAATATAGGCTGGATGGTCTGGCCGCTATCGTATTTATGTTGATAGGCTAAGTGAGATCGTTGCGCCATCGCCGTCTGAAAGGGACCAATAAGTGCTACCAATGCAAAAAATGCAAATATACTGCTGATTGTGCGCGTTAACATGACATGCTCTCCGGCTTTGGAACAGCACCTTACCGGACGTTTCTTCAACGCTGATAGGCGCCCAAGGCCTACTGTTCCACTAATTCTTTTATTTTTATTAATGCGATCTAATTGTGTCAAACTAATCCCTGAATCGTAAATACGTCTTAATCCAGACTACGGCAAACAGCCACTGCTTGCCGTAAGAGTCCTGGATACCTGACTACTAATGATCAGGTACCCGCTACTGTTTGCAACATCAATCATCCGATGATGCGATATCCGCCATTGAATTTCGGCGCTGAAGTTCTGCAATGTACTGCTCATCGGTCATCGAGTACCAGCCTAGCCAGGAGAAGGCCATTTCGTCGATAGTGCGGGGACCGTCTCCGGTCCAGTTCCTGGCATCGTGATTTCCCGGATTGGCGTCGGTATTGTCCATATAACTAATAATATGACCTACGGTCCCAGCTGGAACAAGCGGGGCAACGTCATCAGCGTAGTTATATATAGTGTGCCAGTTGTAATCCCAGTTGGCGCAGCTGATAAGTTCAGTCTTGGCGGTGGCACCTTCAGACGGGTAAATCAGCTCCAGGCACTGGTATGCCCCCAAACCATGCATGTGTGGCTGGAATGCAGTAATAGTGGCGTTGGTGTGGAAGTAGACATAGCCATCGGTGCGCACGACCTCGCCAGCCGGAATATCGAGCAGGCTCTGGCGCTGACCAAGCTGCTTGGACCAGCGGCGATATTCTGGTTCGAAACCCTCAGGGTAGAATACGATACCTAATTCGACTTTGGCGTTGGTCTCCACGCCCACCGGATGCATGTGGTAAGACAGGCGCACCTCGCTGTCGGGTTGAAGCAGAACACCCGAGTTATCTGGGTAGATTTCTGCGCTTTTTCCCGAGGCATATTCGACTAGAAACTGATCGTCTCCCTGATTATCCCTACTGTTACCAGGCGAAGCGTATGACAGCGCGTGGTGAACCACGCGGCGCGAAGCATCGTCGACGGCGCGAGTCTGAATAGCTTTAATGTAACGACCGTTTTGCATTTTCCCGACTAGATCTGTTGTGAAGATATCGCCGTACAGGTCCGGCCCACTCGCAGGTACCGTGTATTCCCAGTTTACGATCACATCTGGCTCCCCGATGCTCCAGGCAGTCGCATCGGTAAATTGTGTGGCTGGAGGCAAATCGGCGCGATTACCTTCAGGCGCACCGGCATCGACCCATGCAGAAATCATGGCGACTTGTTCATCGCTCAGCGATCGATCGTTCTTGAACTTCTGAACGCCTATAGTGCGATCGATATGCCAGGGCGGCATTTGCCGATTGACGACCTTGAGCTGAATCAGCGGCGCCCAGAGCTTAGCGTCATCATAATTCATCAGCGGCATAGGGCCTATCCCTTCTGCGCGATGACACTCTTGGCAGTTATCTTGCAGTATAGGCATGATATCCCGGGAAAAGGTAATATCCTGATCCATGCTTTGGGCAGATGTCAGGATTGGTAAGAATAAAATCAACATTCCCAGAGCTGCCGACGAGATAATTTCTCGCACTTTCATTTTACGGCTAGTGGTAGCTGTCATAGCTATACTCCTCATTTTTTAGATTATTTTATGATAAACCAAGCAATTTTTTGTAAGCTCCGCATGAGGCTTAAAATTACCCGCTCGCCTTCATACAGTTTTAAACTGTTCTATCTGTTTTTGAAACTGCCTTTCAGGATCTATCTTCCTGCACCTATTTCCTCCGCAGGCTATCTGCAGTTATTTACGAGCAGTCTGTCTGCTTCTTGACCCTTCTTTTCCTGAATAGTCGATATAATATAATCAAAATAGTTTCCATATCCGTTTAAGAACATACGATCAATATAGCGAGGCGTCAACTAGACATGAGGGCCGCTCATCGTGACTGCTCCTAAAAGCCTAACCTAGATAGACCTGCTTGAGACTAGAAAAGTCGATACAGATAAGTCTTCTTCTTGCAGCATTGCCTCGTGAGGAAGCCTCCACTAGTTGATTTCACCGTCTGGCCAGGGTGCCCCAGTTGTATGATCGCTTAGAGCACGCAATCCTTGGAAGACGAATTTTTGTACGCGTTTTCCTTCATATGTCTCTGTTGTATATATATTCCCTCTAGAGTCACTAGCGATACTGTGGGTACCATAGAACAGACCTGGTTGACGGCCTCCATCACCGAATTCTGCGAGCTTCTCTAAGGAATTACGATCTAGGATGTGGACCTTGAAGTTGCTGCCATCGGCCAGAAAAATAAATTCCTGGTCTGCATCTCGCGAGAAGGCTATGTCCCATGCCGAGCCAGCGCCACGGGTATTGCGCGCAACCTGAGCTTCTTTAACAAAAGTCCCGTCGGGGCGGAAAACCTGAATTCGATCGGCACCACGGTCGCACACATAGATTAGGCCATCATTGGAAGGTTCGGCACAGTGGACGGGGCCAACAAATTGCTGCGGCAATGGTTCGTTGGGATCGTAGATGATTCCGCCATCACTTGGCCGGTTGCCATAGGCTCCCCAGTAGCGCTTGAACGCGCCAGTGGCCACATCCACAACAGCAACTCGCTTATTGCCATAGCCGTCGGCTATGTAGGCCTCATTGGCTACGGGGTCGATAGCAATCTCGGCAACCTTGTTGAAGTGTTCGGTGCTATTGCTATCGACGTCTTCTCCTGGCAAGCCAATCTCGCGCACGAAGTCGCCATTGGCTGAAAACACCAGCATATGGGAGTCGCCACCGCCGTTACCGCCGATCCAGATATTGCCGTTCGGCGCTATCTCGAGGCCATGATTGGAGTCTGGCCAGGTATACCCCTGCCCTGGACCACCCCATGCGTTGACGACATTGCCCTCGGGATCAAATTCAATAATCGGCGGGGCAGCGGTGCAGCACTCTGCAACGCCGTTATCCAGGCCGATTTCCTGAGTGGCAAAATTGGAGTCCTGATTCCTATGGACGATGTAGACGTGATCCCGGGAATCTATAGCGATACCGATCGTGGCACCCAATATCCATTTGTTAGGCAGGGGCTGCGGCCAGAATGGATCTACCAACATCTTCGGCGCCATGCGTTCATTGCTGGCCGCGATGACTTGCTGGTTCAAATGGTTCTGGCCCAGTTGAAGCAAAGTGAGAAGTACGGCAGCTGAGCCTAAGATTGTGAATGTTCTTTTAGTTCTAATCATAGTTGATTCCTTGCCGCTCGGCGTTTAGGAAACTTGTTAAGTACCTTTCAAGTACTCAATTAAGTTCAATTGGGGTCATGCGCTCGCTTATGCCCTACCCCTCAGAGAATGAGCCAATAAACTCGTTATTGTTGACCCGACTGTCCCATTGCTTCAAGCCGACGCCAGCCTGCCAGAATACCCGCCATCGAATAGTTCCCTTCATGGCAGGCATATTCGTAGATAGGAAGTTCGGCGCGACGCATTGGAAACATAGCTGTCCAGGATTCAGTCCAGGTGCTTGGATCAGAGACAGTGAACTCATAACCCAAGGTGTCAGCATCGATCATCCAGAATTTTTCAATGAGATGCATGTTGGCACTGGAATTCCCAAACGCGGTATCGCGTGCGAAGTTGTCTGTTACGACGATCAAGGTATCGCCTTCCCAGTGCCCGACGGAGTCGCCTTCCCATTTACGTGGTGCGTCACGATGCTCCGAGGCGTCCATCTTGACCGGGCGTACATTGTGCACCATTTCGTTGTGGATAAGCACGTAGGCCTCGGTTTGAATCAACTGCACATTATTATTGTAAGCACTCGGAATCATCGGCGGGCCAGAGTTGAAACCCATGATGCAGCGCTCAGACAAGGGTCTTACTTCAACTCCGGCAGCATCTCGAGCGAGCTCCCTGCGAACAGCGTTGCGCTCCTGTGCCGCTTCGGTTAACGCAGGAATACGGCCATTGGGCGGATTGGTTATGAGAGATGTTCGGCCATCGTCGAGAATCTCTTGCCCACGATCGTACCAGAACTCGTTGTAGTCACCGGTGGTGGTCGTGTCGGTGAAATTATCGCGGTCCCGTCGCTCCAGCTCTTCTAATCTGAAAGCCTCTTGCTCCTCAGCTGTCAACGATTCTTTCCCGGCAAGCTCCGAAGGGCGTTGAAACGGGGTGATAGTGCGGAAATCCCAGGTGCCCTGAAGATCGGGTCTGCCATTGGCAAGCCGCGGGATATCAACATTTGTAGACGACTGGGCCATGATGACCAAGGGAGTAGAAAGAATACCTAGCAAGACTGCAAATCTAGCTGTAATTTTGTGAGCAGTTTTAATATCCATTCATACCTCTAATTTTTTGAGGGTTTAGGTAGCAGATACAAAAAGACCGTATTAGAGACTAATATCTCAGAGTATTAAAACTTTTACAACATTTAATGCCTACTGCTGGCATCTTAAAAGCAGGAAAGCCACTAATCGAGTTCGACGCGAATGAGATAATGAAAGCAATGGTGTCAGAGTAAATATCCAGAGATTTGTGGCGTCTTGCGTTCTCTTCTGGCTGGCCTCACTCGACGCCCGGTCAATGACTCTACCTCCGTCTTGAATCGCTCCGTTCCCAACACCAGGCCTTTGTTCAACGAGTAGCGAATATCTTGTAGTAATCCTTCATCAGTATCTGCTCCAAATAGCGCTCGGTAGTTGAGTAGCCGACTCGCCTTAGTGCGTCCCAAGCTCATGTATACAGGGTGGGGTGTCAACATTTCGGATTTCACACCAAGGGCATTGCTGCGATAGCTAGACCACTTGTAGTCCGCTGGATCAGCCACCATCTTCGCCCTTACCGGATTCAATTCAATATAGCGCTGACACGCGAGTAAGTAGTGCTCTTGTTGCAGTAGATTGGAGTGATAACGGCCTTCCCAAAGAGTGCCGGTTCTACGGTATTTGTAGTTAAAGTAGCGTACGTAATGACGACCGATATATTGCATCATCAATGAGGAGGCTAGCTCCACTTGCGGCGTTACCAGCAAATGAACGTGGTTGGTCATGAACACCCATGCATGTATCAACACTTCATACTTGAGTGCAGCTTCGTGTAACCAGTTTGCATAAGCTGCTATATCATCATCGGATGCAAAACAGATCTGGCGATTATTACTTCGCTGCACTATATGCTGAGGAATTCCCGCGGGGCACAATCTCAATCGGCGTGACACAAAGCTCATCCTTGAACTTAGGGTTAAATAAACCAGGTACCCAAAGTTTAGTAGAAACGCTTAGAAAACCAAAAATTACTGGATATTTACTCTGACCCCATTTCTAAACTACTCTGTTCGTTCCCTCGCAACCCCATGAGAACCACCATGGCCAAGAAACAAATAGACCCTGCACGCAGACGAATACTCACCGGCCTCGGCACGCTAGCTGCAGCGGGTATGTTACCCGGTCGCTTGGCGGCGCAGGGTAGCGTTCACGAAGCCGAGGTTCTCATCATCGGCGGCGGCATGGCGGGTGCCTCTACTGCTTTCCACTTAGCCGAGCAAGGCATTGATGTGCTGCTATTGGAGAGGGGTGAGATCGCCTCTGAGGCGTCTGGACAGAACATGGGTGGCCTCGGGGGATCGGGCTGGGGCAATAACCCCAATCTGCTGTCCTATCTGACCGCGGGCAGTGCCGAGATCTTCAAGCGCATGCAAATCGACATGGGCTACGACATGGAGTTTCGGCTTTCGGGCACCTTGACCGCCATTCATACCGAAGAGCAATACGATTACTATCAGGATGATGTGGCTGCCCAGAGAGCCGGCGGCTATCAGGTTGATCTGCTCTCCCCCAGAGAGGCGCGCGCCATCGAACCGGAAGCCAATGGGGAATTGGCCGGTTATATGTATAGGCCCGAGCGAGGTCAGGCCGACCCGGTGAAGTCCACACGGGCATTCGCCCATGCGGCTGAAGTTGCGGGCGCGACTATCCATACCGGGCAGAATGTCGTTTCTATCACGCCACTGAGCAGTGGCGGTTATACGGTACAGACTGCGACTTCGGAGTACCGATGCCAGTCTCTGGTGCTGGCAACCGGCGCCTGGTGTGGCCCGGTGGGCTCAATGCTGGGGCTCAAGATACCCATCGTGCCCATACGCGGTCAGATGTGGGCGACGGCGAGCCTGCCGCCACGAGTGATGCACACCATTGGTTCTACCGAATCCAGCTTTGAATGGAGCAAAGACAATCGCTCCGATAGTGCCACGCCGCCTAATCTGACGCACAAGAACGGTAGTCGTTTTACCCGACACCTCTATGGGCGGCAGCGCAAGAATGGCGAGATCATCTTTGGCGGTGATCGAGAGAGTCTGGGCTACAACGGCACACCGGACCAGGCAGGTATCGACGTGAATCGCGGTCACGCAGCGGATGTGATTCCGCTGGTAGCGAGCCTGCCGATCGCACGTACCTGGGCGGGACTGATGCCCTTCTCAGTGGATGGCGCGCCTATTATTGGCAAGATTCCCCTCAGAGATAATCTCTTTATTGTCAGCGGCCTGGCATCATCAGGCTTCGGACGCGGACCGATGGCCGGCAAGCTGGCGGCGGACTACATCCATACTGGCAACATGAACCCGGTGCTCGCCGAGTCAGATCCAGCTAGGTGTGTTACTGAATGAACTAAATGGGGTCAGAGTAAATATACAGTACTGTATATTTACTCTGACCCCATTTCTATTCTACCCCATTTCTATAGACAGCTTTCGCGATCTGTATGTCCTGAACGGCAACGCCGGTTAGATCGCAAATACTTAGTTGCCGATCATTCTCGCGCCCTGGCGCATCACCGATGATTATCTTACCTAGCTCAACTGTGTCGTCTATTGATATCAGGCCAGCTTCGATGGCATGGTGAATTTCTCCGCGACTTTCGCACTGCGCTTGGCTATCTGCCACGACTAAATCTGCTCGTAGCATAGAGCGTTCTGTTAGCTCTTGCTTTTCCGGAGTATCGGAACCAACGGCGGTGATGTGCAAACCATTTCCGGAGTAGTGTTCCAGATCTAATAGAGGCGCCGCACTAGCCGTAGCGGTAACTACTAGATTACAGCTGTTCACAATTTCGCCGCCACTGCTCGCGATACTCACTTCGAATCCCAAGGTCTGGGCATATTCTCGAAATGAATCTACAGCGTCGCGAGTTCTGCCTAAAATCTGTAGCTTCCTGCAATCAATTACTGGAGCTAGGTAGCGTAGTTGCATACGTGCTTGGGTGCCCGTACCAACCATACCGATGCACTCCACATCTTTCGGAGCCAAATGCTTAGCTGCGATAGCGCCGGCAACACCGGTTCTCACATCGGTGAGGTAGCCCTCATCCAACAGCGTCGCAACTAGTTCTCCGGTGTGGGAACTAAACAACAGCATCAAGCCATTGCTGGACGGCAGGCCCTGCTTCGGGTTGTCATAGAATCCTGAGGCGATTTTTACGAGATAGAAATCGTCATCCTTGATGTAGCCGTACTTGATATGCACATCTGCGGGTGGGTCTTGGAATGTCAGTTCACCGACTGGAGGCACTACACAGAGGCCCTGGCTGTAGGCGGCAAAGCCCTGCTCAATAATGGGGACTAGGTCCAGAGTAGGCAGAATCTGCTTGATCTGATCCAGCGTGACTATCCTACTCAACGCAGGCTATCCAGTGTTCGCTCGATTCGGCTGAATGCTTCTTCCAATACTTCTTTCTCCTGACCAAAGGCAATACGAATATGCTTATCCATACCGAAGGAGTCGCCTGCGCCGACGAATACACTCGCCTCCCTGCAGAGCTTTTCCATCAACTCCGTAGAACTAACTTCTAGATCATACCGAATGAAAGTCACGGCCGAGGCTTGCGGCGGTGTGTGTGAAAACAGCCCTTGCTGGCTATCCATCCACGATTTCAGCACGGGATAGCCCGCCTTTATATAGTCGCGAGCACGGGCGCGCAGCCGCGGCCTAACCGATTCAGAGAGGGCGTGTGCGGCGAGATGATTGCTGATCATGCCAGCGGTGATAGCCGTGTACTCGTGTCTACGCCAGAGATCTTCGATGGTGTCGGGAGGCCCAACCACCCAACCCACACGCAAACCTGGCAAGCCATAGGCCTTGCTCATGCTCCCTACCGCTAGCACCTTATCGTACCTGCCGAAGAAAGACGGAGCCTCTGCTTCCTGAGTTCGCTCGGCCCCGCGATAGACTTCGTCCGACAAAATCCAGGCACCGACGCTATCCGCCGCAGCAACGATCACATCCATTTCTTCTTCGGTAAGAATATGCCCCGTGGGATTATTAGGATTTACCAATGCGATGATCTTGGTCTTCGCATTGACCTGCCGATGTAGATCTTCGACATCTAATGCCCAAGCCTGATCGGGGTCTAAGCGAAACGGTCTTACGAGATGATTGCTGTTAGCAGCGATGCCCCAGACTTGCTTATAGGTTGGCGTGAGGGTTGCAAGCTCGTCACCGTCTTCCAACAGCGTTTGCATGATAATGTGATTAGCCTCTGCGGCACCCACGGTAACCAGCACATTCTCCGTACCCGCCCCGTCGTAAAGCGCCGCGATATTCTCGCGCAATGGCGGTATACCATTCACATGGGGGTAGTTGATTTCCAGCTGTAATAAACGCTCGAGCAAACCTTCGTCTTCGCCAATCAGCTCTTGCAGGGTTATTGGATGCACGCCACTTTCAGTGAGATTAAACTCAACTTTCTGCTCCCAGACAGATTGAGTGTATTCAAGATCAAACGGAGTAAATTTCATTGATAGACTCTCGGACCGCTCAAACTAGTTTGGCGTATCCAAATTGATTGAAGTGACAAATTGATGGTGTCAGACTAACAACACTTAGTTCGTAATACGAATATTCGATCAAGTTTGGTGTTGGCCGTTCGGCGTTTGCAAGCATGTTGAGACGACACATTGCTAACCCGGAAATTGTGAACCAGTAGTAAGCAGATCAAAGGAACCGGAATAACTTAATCGGATGACATGCTATCTAGAATCTAAGCACTTTAAATCTAAGTACTTTAAATCTAAGCACTCTGACCCCTTTAATCTTTTGATCTTTGACCCCATCTATTAGAATAATCTTACTTCCGTAATGAAATATCTTAAGAACGGGTCTGTTACACCCCACAGCCACATCTCATCAATGGCGAGGAGAAATTTATGAGTACATATCAAAAATCACAGGATGCGATTTCTGCACTGACGCCAGAGCAGTTTCGAGTAACTCAGGAAAGTGGTACTGAGCGCGCTGGTACGGGCGAACTATTAGACAATACAGCGCCTGGCATCTACGTTGATGTGGTTTCTGGAGAGCCTTTGTTTGCGTCGTCTGCCAAGTATGAATCAGGGTGTGGCTGGCCAAGCTTTACTAAGCCGATCGACTCAGCCAACATGAATGAAATTACTGACACATCCCACGGCATGATCCGCACTGAGGTGCGCTCCACTCATGGTGATAGTCACCTGGGGCATGTGTTTCCGGACGGGCCCGTAGATCAAGGCGGTCTGCGATACTGCATTAATTCAGCTTCATTACGTTTCATCCCCCGGGAAGAAATGAGCAGCAACGGCTATGAAGCCTATCTAGATCAAGTAGAGGATATTTAACAATGGCAAATGAACGTGCAGTACTAGCCGGTGGCTGTTTCTGGGGCATGCAGGATCTTATTCGCAAGCGTCCCGGCGTCACCGCAACGCGTGTTGGTTATACGGGTGGTGAAGTGGCCAATGCAACCTATCGCAATCACGGAAATCATGCTGAAGCTATCGAAATATTGTTTGATAATGAGGTGGTCAGCTATCGACAGATTCTGGAGCTTTTCTTTCAGATCCATGATCCTAGTACACCGAATAGACAAGGTAACGATACTGGTCCGTCCTATCGCTCAGCTATTTATTATGCCTCTGATGCACAACAAGCTGAAGCACTAAAAACCATTGCCGATGTGGATGCCTCAGGGTTGTGGCCCGGAAAGGTAGTAACCGAAGTAGAACCTGTGGGTGACTTTTGGGAAGCTGAAGTTGAACACCAAGACTACTTAGAAAAAAGCCCCAGTGGCTACACCTGTCACTTCCCCAGACCTAACTGGATACTACCCTCGGCTTTATGAGTTCGCTTCCGTTTAATCTGGAATTTCGGCTATGACAACCGCCTCTAGTAAAATTGGTTTAGGCGGTGGTTGTCACTGGTGCACAGAAGGCGTGTTTGAATCACTGCTTGGCGTAAGCAAGGTAAATCAAGGATGGATAGCATCAAGCGGCAAGGACTCGGACTTCTCTGAGGCGGTCGAGGTTTACTTCGACCCAGCAGTTATTTCCTTGTCAGACCTAATCGAGATTCATCTGTATACCCATGCAAGCAGGTCAAATCATTCAATGCGTAGCAAATACCGCTCTGCCATCTATGCCTATGATGATGAGCAATATAAACAGGCAGCAGACATAGTAGATGCACTTAGGGCAGGTTTTGATGAAGCTGTGATAACTCAAGTCTATCCGTTTAGAAGCTTTAGACGGAATAAGATTGAACTAACAGACTACTTTTACTCAGCGCCTGATAGACCTTTTTGCCAAAGCTACATTCAGCCAAAACTGAATTTACTGTTGGCTCGTTTCAATAGCCATGTCGATCAAGAAAAATTGGCGGAAGCTGGCTTGCAGTAGAGCAGCGTGCAGCTGAATCTGAGCAAATAAATAACGACTATATTATTTGTAACCCCCATTTACTAAACAGAATTCAAATCAATGGGCCCCTCTCATAGGTCTTTCAATTCTTTCCTCTCGGTTTTGTTCTTTTCGTCGGTACGGCATTCTGTGGGTCTTCCGGCCATGGGTGTTTTGGATAACGCCCCAGCATTTCCTTTCTGACATCATGATAGGACGTAGCCCAGAATCCGGCTAGATCCTGAGTAACCTGTAATGGCCTACCGGCCGGGGAAAGCAGATGGACGGTGAGTGGTACTTGGCCGCTGACAACTGCGGGTGTATCAACGCATCCAAACATTTCCTGTAGCTTTACTGCGAGTACCGGCGGTGTTGTCGTGTAATCAAGCGTGTAACTGGAACCGGAAGGCAACTGGAAGCGCTGCGGCGCCAGCACATTCAATTGTTGGTTTTGCTCCCATGTCAGTAGCGCCGAAAGAATTGACTTCAAATCAAGTTTCTTGAAATGGCTTAGCAAGTTGATAGGCTCGAGATACGGCGCTAGCCAATCGTCCATGGAAGCTAACAACTGCTCATCGGACACCTCTGGCCAATCCTTATTACCGGTAGTGATTCGCACGAGTTCGACGCGCGCCTGCCATTGTCGAAGCCCCGGGGTGAATGGTAGGACCTCCAACCCCGACGTTTGAATATGTTTTATGAGGGCCTCGATCTTGGCCTCGGCCGGCACCTTCTCGAGTTTGCTGGTGCTTAAAACGAGAGCACCGACCTGTTGTCTTTGTTCGGCAACGAAACGTTTGGTTTTGCCGTTCCACTCGACGATGGTGTTCTCTACAACCTGGTCTGCAAGTATTGATTCAAACAGTGCTTCATCCAAAGTCGCCGCCGAATGGATCATGTCGCTTGTTGACTTTGCCATCCCTCCGGCTTCAGCAACGGCAAGCCACTTCGATTTTCCCAAGGCATGGTTTCCGGCGATGCTGACCCCACGGCCGTTCGCTAGTTGAAAACCACCCGCATGTCGACGCCTGGCAATTCGATCAGGGTAGGCGCAGGCGATGAGATAGCCCGTTACTTGATCGCTCTGGAGTAACTGCGCAGGGGACTCAATTTTTAGCCCATCAATTTGCTCACTGAATTGTTCGGCGAGTTGATGGCTACGACGATACCAACCGCGGTGTTGGTTCGGGCATTTTGCTTTCCCCAGCAGGATATCAAGTCTCTCGTTCATATCCGGCGTGTCCCGACCAAAGGGGTCGCGATCGGACAGGATGCTCGCAAGAAGACTGGCTTTACCCCCCTGTCCAATCGATTTTCCACATAGCAGCATGTATGCAAGACGCGGATGTGCGGCAAGTTTTGCCATCTGCGTACCATGATCGCTTAGTCTCAGGCCGTGATCACTTTTCACTAACGCGCCGAGTTTCATCAACAACGATACTGCCTGCTGCCAAGGACCGCTGCCCGGCGGGTCCAGCCAGGCGAGCTCCTTGGGGTCATCGATGCCCCATTGCAGAAGTTGCAGCGCAAGCGGGGTCAGGTCTGCGTTAAGTATCTCGGGCGTTGCATGAGGGGCCATCTGGTCTTGTTGGCTCTTTGACCAGAGCCGATAACATTTACCAGGGCGTAACCTACCGGCTCGACCCATTCTTTGGGTGCTCGATGCCTGAGAGATCTTCCGCGTATGCAGGCGTGTCATACCCGATGTTGGATCGAAGACCGGTTCGCGGGCGAGACCGGTATCGATTACAACATCTACACCTTCGATCGTTAAGCTGGTCTCCGCTATGTTGGTTGCAAGCACGATTTTTCGTTCACCGGCATTTTGTACTGGTGCGATAGCGGCCTGTTGTGCCTCCAGGGATAGGTTGCCGTAGAGAGTTCGCAGCTGCACGTCGCTGATCTTCCTGCTGTGCAGTTCCAGGACAAGAGAGTCTTCCACTCGCCTGATTTCACCTTGGCCAGGCAGAAAAACCAGAATGCTGCTATTGGGGTTATCAGTTAATGCGTTTAGAGTTGCCGCAACAGTCTTATCAGAGATGGGGTCCTTCGGCGAGCTGGCTTTACCGTAGATGATATCTACTTGGTATTTTTTTCCTTCGCTCTCAATCACTGGCGCCCCAGTGAGTTCTTCCAGCTTCTGGCTGTGTAGCGTTGCCGACATGATAAGTACTTTAAGTGGATCGTCCTCCCTGAACAGCGACCTTCCCTTTAGGCACAAGGCGAGTGCCAGGTCCGCGTCCAGGCTACGCTCATGAAACTCATCAAAAATTACCAGCCCGACATCAACAAGGGACGGGTCCTCCTGCAGCATGCGAGTGAGGATGCCTTCGGTAATCACTTCGATTTTTGTATGACGCGAAACCTTGGTATCAAGTCGCATGCGATACCCCACTGTCTGACCCACAGGCTCTTGAATTAGGTCTGCCATCCTGTGCGCCGCAGCGCGGGTTGCAATGCGTCGCGGTTCAAGCATCAAGATTTTTTTGTCTCCCAACCAAGATTCTCCCACCAGCGCCAACGGCACAAGGCTGGTTTTACCAGCGCCCGGTGGCGCCTGCAGAATGGCTTCATGGCGATCCACCAGAGTCGACTTCAACTCCTCGAGGATATCGGTAACCGGTAGATGAATATTGGCGGGAAGCAAAGGCATAGTCTTAATAGAGGCGACGGGTTCGGTCATCAGTATAGCGCAGAAGCAGCCTACTCAAGCCCACATCATTTGGCTTAAATAAAAGACTGAATGAAGTGAATAAACGAGACACTGATAACTTAGCAACTTAAGGCGGTTTACAGCTAAGTTATCTATCATTCGACTGCATCCAAACGGATTTCGAAAAGCAGAAAGGTTGGCCAAAAGATCGATTGAAACGATATATTTGACTAAGTTAGCAGTCCCCTTCTTCCGCCCCCCTTCTTATCTTTCATTGTCTGAAACAAAGAGTTGAACCAAACCAATGATTAGCAGCGTACTAATGTCATGACAGTTAATACCACATTTTTTCCACCCTCAACTGCCCTTTCATGCAGCCTAGTCCTGCTTGCCCTACTATGTGCGCCTCTCAGCGCTTCGGAGGCTGACAACTTGGACACCCTATCCCTTACAGGTTTTACTGCCGACAGCCCTGACTTTGGCTGGTATGTGCAAAATGATAACGTCATGGGAGGAAGAAGCGAGGGCGGGTTTGCTATTGCGTCGGAGGAGCTGATTTTCTCTGGCAACACCAACACGAATGGCGGCGGTTTCAGCTCTATACGCACACAACCTTTAGAACTCGACTTGTCCGCTTATACTGGCATCAGAGTAAAAGTGAAGGCGGATGGACGTCGTTACACTTGGGGAATACAAACCGATGCGCTATGGCGTGGACGGCGAATTAATTATTGGGCTGATTTCGACACCCTGGCCGATCAGACAATGGTAATCGATATTCCATTCGTGAATTTTCTCCCTCAGTTTCGAGGGTTCAAGCTAGATGGTCCTGAACTTGATACGGGCCAGATTGCTGAATTTTCTCTGTACCAATATGACAAAACAGATGGCCCTTTTGCGCTTCGCTTGATCAGTGTTGAGGCGTATAGGTAACACGAGCAGCCCTAAATCTAGGTGTTCTGAGTGCTAAGTAGACTACTCGGCACGCCGGTAACTCTGGTAAGGGCGGAAAGGCAGAGACACTGACAGCTTAACAATCTAAAACCACGAAGAATCGGGCAGACTAACACCCATACAACATTAAGTTGTTAAATTGTTAGTTTCCCCTTATAACCCCCAACAAAAAACCCAAGACTAACTGAAAATCAGTAAAGTTTGCTAAGATTTCGACACCTTAATCCTTCTTGAGGAAGCATAGTGATATCTCTCGAAATCCTGTCTCAACTAGGCGAATTTATTGGTGGCTTCGGCGTTATTTTCACCTTGATCTACCTCGCCATACAGTTACGGAGCAATACAAGCTCCCAGCGCGCCGATATGACTGCTCGCATTCTGGAGCGATTGTCAGCCCAACAACGTTTCATGGGCTCCGATGCGGAGGCCAACAAATTCTTTCTGTTAGCGGTAACTGATCCGACCAAGCTTTCAGTTGAAGAGAGAAGCCGGTACATGTGGATCATGTATGAATTCTATGGCTCAATGGAATTTCTAATGCAGCAGTACGAAGCTGGAAATGTCAACGAACAGTTATGGCAGCGCTGGCTACACACTTTGGACTATTGGCTTTCCTTCCCCGGAGTAAAAGCTATCTGGCTGGGCAGAGCTACACCGTTTACTGATAGCTTTACCGAATTAGTTGAGCTTCGGCTGATGAAAGATGACTTTTCATTCAATACCACAAACAGCCGCAGCTTCATGCTTACGGGAACCATTCCCCAAAGAGAGGGGGCAGAGTAAAAAGAAGATAACCAGACGCAACGGACGCTGACCACTTAACCCTTGCTACTGTCTGTGTGTTGGTGTTTTTGACTCATCGTAGCCTTAAGTTGTTAAGTTGTCAGTGTCCCCTCATACAAGGCTAAGGCTAACCGGTATTATCTCGAGTTGCGATTACGAATTCTCGGGTTGAGGGTTCTTACATGTTCGGCGATAGAGCGAATTTGGCTCGCGGTAAACGTGTCAGCAAACGCAGGCATGCTGTTTTGCCCATTGCTAATAATACTGGCCACACGGTCGGTACCGAATGCCGCCAGACCTTCAAGAGGCATGCCGTTGTGGCCGCCCTCGCCGCGCCGCCCGTGACAAAACACACAGGTCTCCTGAAATAATGCCAACCCTTCGGCGTTTGCCTGCGGCGGGGTAATTTGCTCCAGCGGGATAGACGTTTCTTCACCCTCTTCGAGCAACTTAAACGTCCACATGCTATCGCCCCGATTGGAACCTGCCAGCAGGTTGCCCGCAGAGAACACCGTGACATACTGCTCGCCCTCGTGTTCAAAAATAGTCGGTGGCGCATTGACCCCGGCGTCGGTTACAAATTCCCACAGCTTGCTGCCATCGCGAGAATCCATCGCGGTAAAGCGGCCATCGTTACGGCCGGCAAAAAGAAGGTTGCCCGCTGTAGCAACCAACCCGCTATAACAACGACTGGACCAGCGCTGAGACCAGAGTCGCTGGTTCGTTCGCAAATCCATAGCGGCAACAACGCCCGTAACTGCGATGGGTGCAAAGCGCATGCTACCGCCGGTAAACCGATCACCCGATTCCACGGGTTCGACACCATCGCGGGTCGTATAGGCCGCCTGCCGCTCGCCGGCACACACGTAAATTACTCCTTTATTTGGGTCTACTGTGCTGGGTGGCCAGTTCGCCTCACTGCGACGAAGCAGTACCGGATCATCCCAAAACGGAGTGAAGATCGCGCCATTGTTTACCATGGTGAAACCTTCGGGCGGGATATCCAATGTCTGAGAGACAAACGCGTCGCCTACCGGATAGGGTTGAGTCGCCGCAGTCGCCTGGCGTGGCTCTTGCGGAACCGGCCGCTCCTCTATGCCAACGAGAGGCTCTCCGTTGGTTCGATCGAGAATATACACCCAACCGGTTTTTCCAGCTTGGGCCAGCCCCTTGCGCGGCACGCCGTTATAATCCAGATCAAATAACACAACTGGGTTAGGCGCATCAAAGTCCCATAGATCATGATGAACCTGCTGAAAGTGCCAACGGTATTCGCCGGTATAGACATCCAAAGCTACGATGGAAGCGGTGAAGAGATTATCACCTGGGCGGATGGCGCCATTGTAATCCGGCCCAGGGTTGCCAGTAGAAAAATAGATCATGCCCAGATCGGGGTCCACCGCCGGGGTATGCCATACCGTGCCGCCACCGGTCTGCCAGGCATCACTGTCCGCAGGCCAGGTGTCGGCGCCAAACTCACCCGGAGCAGGCACTGTATAGAAGGTCCACAGCAAGCTACCGTCGTCTGCACTGTAGGCCTTTACACGCCCGCGGGCGGCAAACTCAGCTCCAGCGAAACCACTGATTACCATGCCGTTAAAATACAGTGGCGCGCTGGTAATGGTATAGCCCTCTTCCCAGGCCTCCGCCTGAATAGACCAAACCTCTTGCCCGGTTTCCTTATCCAGAGCCTTCAATACACCGTCGAGTTGCCCGACAAAAATTTTGTCCTCACCGAAGCCTACTCCACGGCTGGTCCAGCCACAGCAGATAGTTGAAATCTCTGCACTGAGGTTCGCCATGTTGCTCCACAGGACCTCACCGGTTTCGATGCTCAAAGCGAAGACATCATCGGCACCGGTTATGATGTACATAACCCCTTCATTGATAATGGGCTGTGCTTCACCGGAGTATTTCGCGGCAATGCCAGACCCCTCGAGATGCGTTCGCCACACCGGGCCGAGCTGCCCAATATTCTCTGTATTAATTTGTGTCAGGGGCGAAAAATTGCGGTTGTACAGATCCCCGCCATTGCTAAGCCAGTTACTAACCGGCAATTGCATCAGGGTGTCGGCGTCGGGTCGGATTTGTGAAAATTCAGCCGCCTGTGCTGATGAAAGACAAATCGAGAGTAGCGGTCCTGCCAGAAGCTGGCGCTTAAAATTTTTCATTGTTATAGCTCTACGTTGACTGAATAGGGTCAGGAACAAATAAAGGGTATGGAGCAAATAAACTGTGCCATTTGTACTATGCTCTGGGTCTGGATGCAATCTGGGCAGCATCTTGCAACAGGGCACATACGCTTACGGTTCTCATCTTTGGAGGCGAAGAATTGATCGCTACTGTCTCGGTGTAGACAAAGACGGAAATCGCAGATACTGTTTATCGTTCCTGCATCTCATATGAATTCAAGGCGTCTATGCAAACTTCGACGATAGTAAAAACGGGTGTTATAGCCGTTCTAATCATGCTTTTTGCCGGTGCTGCACACGCGCAGATTGCCAGTGATCCCTCCCCTTTTGAGACCGACAATTCAAATGCTGTTGTCCCCGGCGAGTTATTCACTGAACCACCGACACTGATCAATCTTGGCTTTGAGTGGCTAATTCAGGGAGATGACAATCGCAATGCCAGCGTTGCCGTATGGTATCGCGAAAAGGGCAGCACTGAATGGCGCGATGGCCTGCCGCTACTGCGGCTTAATGGCGAGCGTATTTACAGCGAGTCTCGCGTTGACCTTATCACGCCTAATATGTTCGCCGGCAGCGTCCTTGATCTCAAGCCCGACACCGATTATGAGGCCCGATTTATTATTGACGACCCAGACGGCGTAATCGGCAATCCGGAACGCCTGGCGCTAGTGCGCACTCGTGCCGAACCCCTGCCCTACGCCGGCGGCCGGGTACTTCATGTTTACCCCCATGGCCACACCGGCGAAAAGCTGGAGCCTGCCTTCGAGGGACTGATGTGTGCCTATAACGAATGGTGTGCTGGCACAGATTGGGCAACATCAGGGCGGCCCAGGGTGCGGGCGGGCGATACGCTGGTTGTGCATGCTGGCGTCTATCAATACAACCGATACGAGTACACCAACAACGCAACGGTAAATCGAACAACGCCACTGGACGGCACCTATTACCTGACCGCCGATGGCACCGCCGAGCGGCCGATAGCCATCGTTGCCGCCGGCGATGGCGAGGTTATATTTGACGGCAATGGAAATTATGCGCTGTTCGATGTGCGCGCAGCGGACTACACCTACTTCGAAGGGATCACCTTTCGTAACTCCGAGATAGCCGTGCTAGCCGGGACACAATTTCTTGCCGGCTCCAAGGGCCTTAGCGTGAAGCGCAGCCGTTTCGAGAATGTCGGTGCGGGTGTATTCACTAACTATTCGGGCTCGAGTAATTTTTATATTGCCGACAGTACCTTTATAGGGCGTAACGATCCCGATCATCTGATTGGCTGGCAAGGCCAGATATGGGAACAGTTCGCCGGACTGGATGACCAGATTTTTCCGCCAGCGATGGCATCTTATGTGGCGATCAAGCTGTATGGACCAGGGCACGTAGTCGCCCACAACTATATTGCAGACTTTCATGACGGGATCAACGTCGAGACCTATGGCAACCCGGACGGGTCAGTTGCTTCGGGCCCAGGCATTCCCGACGGCCCCAAGTATCCCCCACGGGAATATTGGGATAGGCGACCCGTCGCGATCGATTTCTACGGCAACTACATTACTAACAGCCACGACAATCCGATTGAAGCGGATGGCAGCATGCACAATATTCGTATCCTGCGAAATATGTTTATCAACCATCCCTCCCACGCGTTTTGCAATCAACCCGCACTCGGTGGCCCTGTTTACTGGATTCGCAATATCGCCTATCACTTACCAACGGGGTCGACCCGTTTAACCGCCGGTTCAGCGGGAGCAGTTTTTTACAATAATACAATTCTGTCTGAAACAAATGTCATCGGCGCATCGAACGTACACTGGCGCAACAATCTATTCCTTGGCGAGCGGTCAGCAGATGAAATTTTCAGCGTGACTACCTTAACCAGTTACTCATCGTCAGACTACAATGGTTTTCGTCCAAACCCGAACACGGATATTTCGTTTCGCTGGCGCGCACCCGCTTCCACAACACTAGTCGACGTAACTAACCCGAACTATGAAGCCCAGCTTGAATCTCGGGAATTTGCGACACTTACAGACTATGCCGCTGCGACAGGTCAGGACCGCAACAGCGTGCTCTTAGATTACGACATCTTCGTCAACGTGCCACCACTTGATGCCCGCGATAGCGAATCTTTACAGACTCTCTACGACGCGGCCGATCTCGACTTTCGACTACGCAGTGGTTCCGCCGCCATAGACCGGGCAGCCGTATTGCCGGGCATAACCGATGGTTTTACCGGGCAGGCGCCTGACCTAGGCGCACTGGAATTTGGGGCAGTCGCCCCGATCTACGGGCCCAGGCCGCAATAGCGCAGGGGACACTAACAATTTAACAACTTAAGGCCACGATGAAGCGAGCCCACTAACACCCAAACAGTACTAAGTTGTTAGTGCCTCTATGATGTTTCCTCTGCAATTTTTCACCACTTCAGCTAACTTTTCCCAACACAATATCCGCCAATCGCCCCCTATGCCAGGCGGCATCGCCCCACAACATCTGGCTGTGTTTCTGGCGCTTGAAGTAGAGCTGTACGTAGCACTCCCAGGTGTAGCCTATGCCGCCATGAAATTGCACCGATCGGCTGCTGGCAAATGCCGCCGTTTCACTCGCGGATGCCTTGGCCATGTGGGCGTATTCTGCTGCACGCTTCGGTTCGTGATCGATTGCGCAGGCTGCGTTATAGACAAGAGACTTCGCCTCATCTATTTGTATCATCACATCCACCAGTGGGTGTTTGACCGCCTGAAAGAAGCCTATGGGGCGGTCGAATTGCGTGCGTGTGCGCGCGTACTCCGCCGTGGTCTGCAACTGCCACTCGGCGGCCCCGATTACATCGGCGGCGAGCATGGTGCATATAGCGGGAAATGCCTGCCCCAGGGCTTTGAGCCCATCCTCACATACCTGATCTGCCTCCACATCGGCGAAGTCGACATGGGCCTGATCCCGCGTCAGGTCGACAATCGCATCGGCATGCACGGTGATTCCCGGCGCATCGGTCGCTACCCAATACAGCGAGTGGCCTGTACCTTTCCTGGCGCAAACCAAAAACTTATCAACCTTGCCCGCGTCTTGCACGAAATAGGCAGTGCCGTTTAGCTTCCCCTCGCTGGCAACCACCTCGGTGTCTTCGGGTTGCCAGGAACCGGCTCGGTTTGTCAGCGCAAGTGTTGCGGTGGTGCCCTCGGCGATCTCCCTGAGCGCCCCATTAGCAGATTCGCCGCAGGCGGCTAACACGTAAGTGGTATTCAGCGTTGCCAGCAACGGGCATGGGAATGAGGCTCTTCCAACCTCTTCCACCAAGCCCGCCACAGCGACTGCCGGCAAGCCTAGCCCGTCTGCCGACTCCGGTACGGCGAGCAAGGTCCAGCCCAGTTCCAGAAGCTGCTGCCAAAGCGCTTTGTCCCAGTTGCTTATCTGCACTCGGGCAGAATCGGGATTGTCGGCCACCATTTTTTGTAATTTATCTGTTGGAAAATTGCTTTTGAAGAACTTTCTAGCGGAGTACTTAAGCAGAGCGGCTTCTTCTGAGAAGCCATAGTCATCGGGCTGTGCCATTGTTATTCCTTATGTCGTCTTTACTTCGATTTAGCCAGGCTGAGCACGCGTTCACCCAGAATATTGCGCTGCACTTCGCTGGTACCTGCGGCGATGGTGTTGCCATAGGTGCTCATATAGGCAAGCGGCCATTGGCCACCGGCAGGTGCATTCTCATCGCCTAAATACAACGATGCACTAGCCCCGGCCACCTCCAGTGCCAGTGCAGCGGTTTCCTGTGCTATCTCGGATCTAAGTAGTTTGTTCTGCAGCTGCAGCCGCGCGGGGTGTTCCAGCAGCGCAGGCACCCTGGCTCTTCGCTGATTCTCCTGCAGCCCCGTCTCACGAATAAGCTGCTGCATGATACGGTCACGCAACAGTGGGTCTTGCACTGCCGGTTTCCCGTTGTATTGTGTCTTACGTGCCAGGTCTATCAGATTTGCAGTATCGGCATTATGCGACGCGGCGTTCTTCATACCTCCTGAACGTGGCGTCACCAATTCGCCGGCATCGCGTTCGTGCAGAAGTGTCGTTGTCGCAACTTGCCAACCCTGACCAAGGCCGCCCAGACGCAAACCATCGTTAACCGGCAGGTCTTCAAAAAGCACCTCATTAAAGCCCGTCTCCCCTGTCATCTTAATCAGCGGCTTAACAGTCACGCCCTGACCCAAGGCGGAGCTAATGGGCACAACAAAATAAGAGAGGCCGCCGTGCTTTTCCGTCTTGTCTGTGCGCAGCAGGATAATCATCCATGCGGCGAAGTGTGCCAGAGAAGTCCATACCTTGTGGCCATTGATTATCCAGGCATCGCCGTCTCGCTGTGCGAAGGTTTGCACGCTGGCAAGGTCTGAACCCGAGCCTGGCTCACTAAAGCCCTGACACCAGATGTCTTCGCCAGAGAGCAGACGCGGAAGTAAATGTTTCTTTAATTCTTCCTGGCCATGGTGCAGCAGCGTGGGCGCCGCCATACCCAGCCCGATAATATTTGGCATATAGGGCGTCTTGGCCCTATGCATTTCCTCGTTGGCGATACGTTGGCAGTTAGTGCGCCCACCTCCGCCATACTCTACGGGATAGTCACAGCCCACCAGGCCAGCGTCATAGGCCGATTTCTGCCAATCCTTGAGGTACTTCAACTGCTCTTCGGTCATTATCTCCAGCGCCGAGATGGGCAACCTGAAGGAGGGTTCGGCCGGCGTGTTGTCGCATAGCCAGTCGCGGCAGTGTTGGCGGAATTCGGCCTGCTCGGGGGTGTCTTTGCTGTCGCTCTCAGACATAGTTATTTCCTGCGATTGAAAAGTTGTAGTGGTAGGGATTGTTACCAGACATGCGAGGGAACGCAAGTGCAACGTAGGGGGGACACTAACAACTTAACAACTTAAGCAACACTGCCAAGCCAGAAGTTGCCAATAAAATTCAAAATTATCAGAGTCTCCTGATTTTCCTTTCGCTTGTTAAGTTGTAGCCGCCCCCAATTGCCTAGGTATTACTCCCCTCTGCTGCTTCGCCTCGAATAGAATTGTACTGCTCGATCGATTGGGCCATTATTCAACAAACCCATTCCACTGAAAGCATGGAATAACTCATGAGACGCCGTAGATCATCGCTGGCTCTATTATCGTTTTTGTTTCTACTGACTCATCAGTCAAGCCTGGCTGCCGCAGACTATGAAGTGCCCCGCACCGAATGGGGACTACCTGACCTACAGGGAGTTTGGAATTTCTCATCCAATGTGCCGCTGCAACGCCCCGAGCATTTCGGCGACCAGCAATTTCTAAGCGCTGATGAGATTGCCGCAGCCCAGGTGCAACGCTTTAGCCTGGGAGCGGCGGATGCGCCCATAAAGTCGGCATCTGGCGCTGAAGCTTTCTACAATGACAGCATCTGGATGGAGAACGCCCGCGGCAAAGGCAATGTGCGCACTTCGCTTATCGTCTTCCCGAAGAATGGTCGTATCCCGCCACTTGAGGCGGGCGTAGAAAATCAACCCGGCGGCGAGATAGAGACTGCCGGACAACGCCCGGTGAGATTTGTAATCGGCGGCATTGGCCGGGATGGCCCCGAGGATCGAGGCCTGTCGGAGCGCTGTCTTGTGGGCTTTAATTCCGGGCCACCGTTATCACCAAGCGTGTATAACAACAACTTGCAGATCATACAGAACAAAGATCATGTGGTAATACTGACCGAGATGGTGCATGACGCGCGCATTATTTATCTCGATGAGCGCCCGGCCCTGAATGAGAGCCTTGGGCTCTGGTCGGGGGACTCTCGTGGTTATTGGGATGGCGATACGCTAGTCGTGGTAACACGAAATTTCAATGGCCTGACACAGAGCCTGGAAGGTTTTGGCACTTCCAAAAGCAAAGTACTCACAGAGCGATTTACTCGCCTTGATGAGCGCACCATCAATTATGAATTCACCATCGACGATCCCTCTACTTTCACCGATAAACTAAGCGCTATATTACCTATGACAAAAGTAGAGGCTCAGCTTTATGAGTACGCCTGCCACGAAGGCAACTATGGCATGGCGAATATGCTACGCGGCGCCCGCCGAAAAGAAGCGAACGCAGTTACGGATAGAGTAGCGGATTTATTTCGGGGGCTATAAGCCCGACAAAGGGTACATGGGGGACATGGGGGACACTGACAACTTAACAACTTAACAACTTAAGAAACCCTTTCACCCAAATGCTTTCGTTAAGTTGCAAAGTTTTCAGTGTTTCTAGTTTCAGAGGTTTGGACTTCCCAGGGTTTGCTAGACACCAAATAGCGTTAAAATGTAACTCTATGAGAGGTGTTTATGAAAGGCAAAC
>ENA-OWPI01000696-OWPI01000696.1-marine-metagenome-genome-assembly--contig:-NODE-696-length-43989-cov-11.845919_pt1 | contig 43989 bp, 22 predicted proteins | sample MGYA00238138_ERZ651775 | MGnify/ENA primary metagenome ERZ651775 (study PRJEB26906, sample SAMN06265043) | marine metagenome | isolation source: Helgoland LTER site | place: Germany:Helgoland, sampling...
CTGGGGGACGCCTTACTACTCTTTGATCAAAGGCGAATGTATCGTTCAAGGTTTGATCAGCGGAAACAAGTGGGGATATATCGCCACGTTACCGGAAATATGCAGACCAATGAAGCGTTTGATTTTTAACTTGAACAACCATCAATACACGAGTCGCGTGGATGTACTTCCAAACGGACAAATACATTGGATAAGCGGCGGTGCTCATCACGGGTGGTTGTCACTCACGGGTATTAGGTTTGAAGCGTTGCCGCCATTGCCGCCCGTAGTTTCTATTAAGATTACTCCGGGACAGGTAACGAGTAAAGAATTTAATTTTGATATACGAGTCTCCCATGCTGTGTGTTCTACTTCTTCGTGCTTTGAGTCGTCCGTTCAAAAAGATGCAAATGTGGCAATGGGTTTGAACTGCAAAGCTTTTATACAACCAGTGGGCGACAATAAGTGCAATTACGGAAATGCTAAAGCGCACATGCCATGCAAAAAGTGGGATAATTTCTTTGACGGTACGAAAGCTTCGGACGTGCAAACGTATTTGAGCCTCACGGACAAAGACGATCAGCTGGCTACAGGAAAGTATGAGATTCTTTACAACTGCTACTACGGAGAGCAATCTCAAACGAAGTTCAAAAGTTTGCATACGTTTACAGTCATGTCTGGTTGTTCTGACTGGTTACCAACTTCGTTCCGAGGCTTATCAATCGTTGAATTATTTTTACAATCTGCCCCGGCTTTTTTGGATGTCAAACCTCCAGAATGCGACCAGATTGATCGGGTGAAGGAATCAATCTTTCGAGAATTCGATACTTTCCCGCTCGATGGTAAGCTGTCTGCGGCCGAGATAAGAGATGCTTTCTTTAAACACGACGTTGACGCCACTTATTTGGATCGTCTCATCGAAGAAGACTATTTTGAAGCTCGCAACGGTGGTATCATGATGAGTGATGTTATTTCTTCTCGAGCGTTGCCATTGGCTTGCACGGGCACAACGTTGACGGATGCGTCCGATGTTTTCTTTACGAAATCAACATACCCTACCATGCAAGCCAACGAAGCAGAGTGTGAATCGAGCAAAGAAGGCGTAACTTTAGAGTGGGATTTCAAACGCGTTCCGAGTACTAATGATCTTCAGTGTTTGTACACCGACGGTCAACTGTTACGCGCATTTAAGACTGACTCAAAAAAGAAGTCCGTTCAAGCATTTAAAGATGAGCGTCCTTCAGCAGGTGTCGGTGAAGATGCCGTGAAATTGGTCACGCAACTGCCTTTTGATGTTGACTTGAAGAACAGTGTCGATAATTCCGGCGCGTCAACTTTGTCAAATGTTAACCACGGTTACATCACCTCTTCTGGCTGCGTGACTGCAACCGAAGATGGTGGGAAATGTTTCAAAAGAACCTCCCATTCCACTGCTTTTGTTTTGAACGACCAAAAAGCAATGTCGAAGTCATCAATAATGACATGGGTAAGACTATCGCAACGTACCGGTGGTGATCAGTATCTCTGGTTTGCCATGGGTTACGACTCTAAAGATTATCAAAAGTCCTTTGGTATCGATGCTTCTGGCCACGCATTTGCGCAGTTGAACGCAAAAGTAAAGGTCACGGGATCTAAAGTGTTGGAAGTTGATGAGTGGTACCACGTCGCTATGAACTTAAACAAGCAAACTGGATTGTCTATTTACGTCGATGGGACTCTCGATAAATCTTTGGAATCCATCGATAACATTCAAATGGACTTTCCGTTCGTGGCATCCAGCGTGAAAATATTGGACGCTTTGGGAACATTCGATGACTTTCGAATCTATTCCGGTTTGCTTTCGAAGCTGCACATTTCTTCCGTATACCAATGCGGGAGACGCACATCGTGCGCGCAGTTGGCTCGAGCTACTCCACAATCGAGACGGGTGTACTGCATCGTTCCAAGCTACAACACGGAAAAAATGAGCAGTGGTTTCACGCCCCCTTGCGTTGCTGGTTTATACTATAACGGAGCAGCTATTGATTTGCAGTTGTCACCGACGCAAAAGGGTGTCTTATTTTCATTCAGAGACACTGCTTTAGATGAGTTATCGTATGAGATACTGCGACGACCAAATGATGCCATTACTGGTCCTCTGGGCAATTACAAAGCTGTGGTGATGATTGACTCTGCGTTGGATTATTGCGCGACGACGTTTTCTTCGCTCACCTTCTTCGACGATGAAGCTATCAAGTTACCGGGTAAGACCTGGGAATATGCAATAAAAACGAAATTTAAGGGTGTCACCAAGATTTCAGATCCAAGATCATTCGTTACTCCTTTTTACGCAATGTTCGAGGGTAAAGTAGTCGCCGGTAAATCAGGCGTGCCAGTTCCGAACGTTCGTGTCTGTACTCGTTTACTCAGAGGATCTCAAAGTAGCTCGTCTTTGATTGACCGCGATGCATCCGATATTAACTTGGCTGCATACATGAATGCGTGGCACTCAGAACAAGAGGATCCAAACAAAAGGTCTTCTGCGTACAAAGTGACCGATCAAGACATATCTTCATATTCTGAGTTGGAAGGTGGCGAGTGGTTTAACGTCACTCTGTCCTTATTTTCAAAAATAGATCGAGTGAATGTCTGTTCTGTGGAAGAGAAAGTTGAGCTCGATGTCCGCGTCTTAGATTATTCGGATCCTAAAGATGAAGGAGACTTGGGTGCACCCTGCATACTCGAAGAAAATTATGCCGACGGCTATCCAATTTTGTTCAACATTGGTTCTTCAATCTGCAGAACTTACGATTGCAGAGGTACCAAAGTAGACTCATACCTTGGTAAAGTTGTCACGGTGAAATCTGTTTCGAGCTCGTCTCAGAAATATCACGTCTCAGAAATCCAGGTCATGGGAGTTGATGTCGATTGCCCTTACACTTCATTTTCCGATGAGGATGGCAATTATGAAATTGATGTGTTAGACTTGAGTGGTCAAACCATGCGAAAAGCATACATCGGTACCGTGGCATTTAAAACTGATGTTTTCGATGAAATTGATACGTTGATGGTAAATGCCACCGGAAACAAAAACCCAGAGTCATTTCTAATTGCTTTATCCCTCGATGAAGATCTTTTGAAGAAGAACTGGGAAACATATGGAAATGTAATGTCAGACGCGGATGCTCTTTGCTATCGAAGTAAATACTCCGATATAAAAAAGGCATACGGTGACGATCTTGAAAAAATCAAATCGCATTATGACAAACACGGTAGTTGGGAAGGGAGGAGTTACCATGGTTGCAACCCGACAGCGGAACTAGGAAGCGCGATAGTGCCTAGAATGGGCGCAGACTACGAAATTGAGTGGAAAACAGGCATTAGCTTTAACTCTGTTCCTTATCCAAGAACCCCATCCTTGTATCACGGTTGGAACGGATACGGACACCATTATGGTTATTACCCGACTGTATGGGTCAACGACGGCGTTTGTGTCGTTGAAGGTTTGCTATCAGGACACCATTGGGGACACATTGGTAACTTGCCTGGTGACTGCCGCCCGTCCGGTCGAGAGATTTTTAATATGAACAATCACCAATACACGAGTCGCGTGGATGTCTTGTCTAACGGCGATATTCATTGGATTACGGGCGGTCATTCTCATGGGTGGCTATCTCTTTCTGGGATGACCTTCGTGACCAACGCCGGGCCGAAAACTGGATTACCGTTCAATAACGGCTACACAAACTATGGACATTCGTATGAAGGGCCGTATTACTCCAAAATCAACAACGAGTGCATTTTAGGAGGCTTGATTGGAGGCGGCAACGGGAACAATCACGTGGGCACTTTACCAGCGGGCTGTCGTCCAAGACAAGGTTTGCTTTTCAACGTGAACAACCATCAGTGCACCATGCGCTTACATGTTGCGACCGACGGTAGAATACATAGAGAGACGGGCCATTGCCATGCCTGGACCTCATTGGCTGGCGTTACTTTCCCGGCGAGCGAGGCGACAAAAACTACCTTGCAACTCTCAAACGGTTGGAAAGGCTATGGTGGATACTGGGGGACGCCTTACTACTCTTTGATCAAAGGCGAATGTATCGTTCAAGGTTTGATCAGCGGAAACAAGTGGGGATGGATCGCCACGTTACCGGACGCGTGTCGCCCTCATTATCGTTTGATTTTTAACTTGAACAACCATCAATACACGAGTCGCGTGGATGTACTTCCAAACGGAGAAATACATTGGATTGCGGGCGGTGCTCATCACGGGTGGTTGTCACTCACGGGTATTAGGTTTGAAGCGTTGCCCAATCCACCTCCTCCTCCTTCTCCTCCACCTCCTCCTCCGTCACCACCTCCACCTTCTCCGCCTCCACCTTCTCCTCCTCCACCACCTTCTCCGCCTCCGCCTTCTCCTCCGCCACCGTCGCCCCCTCCCTCGCCTCCTCCATCTCCGCCGCCATCTCCGCCCCCATCTCCGCCCCCATCTCCACCTCCACCGACGCATGCATTTGTCGACGTAAATGATGATAATGTCGTAGATAAGACTGAATTTATATCTTACTGTAAAAACAGGACGAGGTATATCGACGCACACGTTGTGCTTCAAGAGAAGTTTTGGAAAATTCTAGACAGAGATGAGACGGGAACCCTGAATAAAATTGAGTTCACGAACGCAGTGACTGCTTTAGACAAAGGGATTATTTATGGCGTGCCTTGGCTGGTTTATCCAGCCGTTGGCACGAAGCACTTAACGCAATTCTCGGCAAAGTATAAGGACGTGTCTAAAATTAATGCAGTCTTTTCTGTCTTACCTATTGACAAACCAGCGTTGCCTTTTTCCGAGGAAAGATGGCAAAAGTGGTCCGATAAGTTTGAATCGTCTTACACAGATTTTACGATGGGTACTCCATTGAAATCTGAAATTTCCAAAAACTCTCTTTTGGCGAGCATGGGCGTTGATGCTCTTCCGGAAACGAAGCTTTACGCGGTCCCTTTGGCTACTTACCCAACTTCAAAGAATATGAAATTGACTAAACATATCGATAAAGCAGATCGCGTTGCGTTCTCTCACGCCGTCCACGGTATCACCAAAGAAATGTTTGACCCGGATGAAGTGGAAGTGCATGCGATCCAAAGATTACCGGATGTAGTTCACGTTTTTGGCGACAATAGTGAAAAAGTTTTACCCATAAAACATCTTGGGGCGGCTGGCGAAGATATCGAGGATAATACAGCTGTTCTCGTCACGGGGATGGTACGATTTCCAGCATCGCGAACACAAGATTTCGTCTGCGGCCTTCAATTTGCAACGATTAGTGCTTACGAGGGAAAGAAATGCGATGCAGAGGAGATCGCAAGGAAAGAGTGTTCTCCGAAAGGGTACAAATATGATGTTGAAGCAACGAACTATACCGCAGACGATTTGGGGAGATTTGATTTAAGCATAACACCCGGGGAAACTTGGGCTTTTATTGCGTCCTACGACGGTCACGATTTATGTTTCGGGGGAAACGATTTAGATGACTTTCCTTGCTCAGTGCAAAATGAGACTTCTGTTAAGTTATACGAAACAATCTTCACTAAAAACATATACTATGAGTTGGAAAACATCGTAGGTGGTGAGTTTGTGGTCTATTTTGACGTCACAGAACGGCCGGTAGATGTTGGATTGTACGCCGGCGCGTGCGGGACTCCATATACGGAATACTCGTTATTGATAACGCCTGCGAACGGGTGCGGGGCACCAGTTGAAGTTTTCGATAAAGATATTGTTGGATCTACAGGCTCGCGCTTTGCAAAAGATCAGTGGCCTTTAGTAGATCCAAAAAATGAATCATCGAACGTACGCCTTTGGCCGTATGCGGCCATGGATTACTACATTCAACTTGCTCAAGCTCCTGATGTATCCGCTTTAACTGAATCAAAAATCATCGCTGAATACAACGGCGCTTCATGCACGCCGCCGGGATCTAATATCATGCAGTTCTTCCGCGATAGAAATGTTCTCGTACAAACCATGTTATTATTAAAACGTACTTCCGCAGAAGTGAGGTACGTCTATCACGGCTGGTTTTGCGCAGAACCAACGTTTGGTGATATACCGGAGAAAGCTTTGCAAACTCCATTCACTGCGATCCGATCGGACGAGACGTGTCTTGGAACGGACTTGTCTAAGCACGACTTAACGCAAAAACATTTAATTGGATCTTCTAATTTGCAATACTCCAAGGTATCGCCGCAACTATCCACTATGAAGTATGTATCGATGAAAGTAATCGAAGCGCATTATACCGGGCCGAATACCATCACGTATTGTTCAAACTTCCAGTCCATCATTAACGATGTACCGACAAAGTTAGGAGTTCAAGTTCAGATTCAACAAGATGTCAGCCCACAAGCGATGAATCCTTGTCATTCATCTAGCGAACCGTCAGACGAGTGCGTCTTTACCGCTGTAAACGCCTCCTCGAGCTTGGTTCAATTTGCTACCGTCGGGACAGGAAAGGATCCAAACTCTCTCGAAATTTCATCGAAAGGCGCTGTTCCAAATCTTGTCTCGCCGTACCGACGCAAATTTCTGGCGCGCATTGAACGTAACGATGGATGGGCCGTTACAAACTTGGCGGTAGAGCGCGAATTTGTCACGGTCGCGAGTAAAATACGTGGTGGAGGATCTGATCCAAGCGCTAGGTTTCAGTCTGACACGAAGTTTTATGCGACGGCGCCTATTCGCGGACTGGTGTACACCGTCGTTCACGACCCTCCTGGTGGTCATTCATTCGCTAGTATCATGCAAGGAACTCATATCGATTTAGAGCTTGGCCTTGAAACGACGAGGGGTACCGGTATTGATTTCGCCGCGGACTGGGCTTTAGGAACCGAGCTTGGCTTCAGTGTTGAAGTTCCCGGATTTACCGCTGGGTCTGCGTACGCCAACGTACTTCTTGAATTCGATGATGAAGCTCCGGAAGGCTCAAAGGGGACGTTGGGTTTCAGCGCTGGCCAATCGGGAGGAACTGAATTTTCCGGGCCAGATGTAAGTGTCTCTGCAACGACCGATAATGGATGGGACTTCCATTTTACTTTAGACAGAACAATCAGTTCATCGGAAGAGGAGGGATTACCCGGTCGCGTTGGCGACACAATCTTAGGAGGTGGATTTGAAATAGTCTACTTGAGAGTTGACACTGTTGACATCCGAGACAACTGTTTAAAAGTAATCGAAGAAGTGCAGTGGCTTCCGAGAAAACCTACATCGTACGTCGTTTCCATTTTTCACGTAGAGTACAAACTAATTCCAGAAATTGACGGATTAATTGCCACCGCGAGTGATAAAGACGCGATAATGACCGACGGCGAGTTTGGTAGTAAATCCAACGAAGAGATTAAATCAATCTGGAAGCACCGTTTGAAACAATCCTTGGATGATTGGAAGAAAACAATTGAATGGTCGTCACCGGATTTCAACCCAGAAGGCTTTTTAGCTCTTAAAACTCCAGAACAAAAGACAAAGATGGGTGAAATTGAAGCAGCATTCGATAAATCCGCCGTTCCTTTCAGTTCCGATAGCTCTGTCTTTGGCAGATTAATGAAGCCGAAGATTGATGATGCGTATGGAGCGTATACTGGCGATAAAGATCGATCGGATTACACGGCTGAACAGGATTGGAGGGACTTGAATGCCGTCTGGAAATCAATCCCCAAAAAAGGAGCCACGGCATCTCTGAGCTCCTTGAAACAAAGTAGTCTTGATATGGATGAAATTATTGAAGGCGAAGACAGCGATCCTGACCAAGGCAACACCGGCAGATGGTTCCCAAATAAAGGTTCCTGGTTAGAAAGCTGGCAACTGAAGGGTGAGGAAGTTGGTAAAAATGTATTTACTTCTGTTGAGAATGATAGCGATGCAGTGCCTGATAGCCTCTTCTCTCGAGGTATGTCAGATGGCGCTGAAGCGGATGTGCGTGCGCGCGGTGATATGGCTCTTGACGATTCATTCTTCGAAAAAGATACAGTTGCGCGGTATATCGATGCTTCTATGTACGGATCAAAGGCGCCTTTCAGCTTCAGAGGAGGGAACACCCACGATCCGAAAATGAACCCATCGTCAAAAGGTCCGGAGCAATCAATCTATTTGACGTTCTCCGGAGGCGGGCACGCGCTTGAGTTTCACTCTGATTTATCTTCTAATATCGACAGCTGGGGGTATTCGTGGGCCATTGAAGCTGAGGGCGGTTTTGGAGGCAGTCGGTCAGGGGAATACTCCGTTTCCATCGTAGATGGAGAAGATAACACGGGCTGGGGAAAAGGAAAATCAATCGCTCTCGAACATGCCATGGCGTGGGCAAAGTTTGGAGATTTGGAAGTCTCGTACACACTTGGTGATGGTGATCCGTATGACAAATTCGTGGTTCAGGTTTTGAGCGACAAGCGCTTTGGGACGCCAATCTTCCGAACAATCGGGGGCGCGTCAAAATGCCCGGGCGAACCAAACACCATGTGGAGAGAATCTGGCCTAATTATTGAAACCGAGTGGAGCGCTGGCGCAAATAATAAGTTTATCCCCCCTGGTCAAAGGGCTTTGTTTGATCTTATGATTACCAACGAATCGCCTTATAGGGAAGGGCACATCTATGGGTTGTTGCTCACCTCGGGAAGTAAATATGTGGGCGATTTTGGCGGGAACATGATGGACTTATCATTCTCAATCAATGGGGCGGACAGTCTTGCTCCTTTCCATAGCTTAGTTCCTTTACACGACGTACCTTCGGTTGACTCCAACGGAGATTTGAAGTATACGCGTTTATCCTTGAATGTCATGAAAGGACAATTTGCTCATAAGTATTCTTCTATCGGAGTGCAGTTGGTATCTGAATGTGAATGGCAAATGTCGAGAGACTGGTTGTACAGATCGCCCATCTCTTCAACAGCGTTTTTAGGCGATTTTAAATGGGAACGCGAGTGCCCAAAAGTTAATTGGGATCTGACCACGTACAATACCTTCTTGAACGCGGTGCTTTCGAAACAAACTTCGCCGTATGTGAATATGACGCTGATGAATCCGGATCCAATGAATTTGTGGTCTGCCGATGAGATTGAAGGCAACACAAAACATACAAACCATTTGGTTCATCCAAGTGTTGAATTCGTTCGCGTGCAGTGGAGAAAACTGGGGGTCGGCGAGTGGATAAATGCGTGGGACATGATCGGTAATGATTCGGATATCTGGAAACGCGACGTGAAAGATGCTGACGCGCAGTGTAATTCGGCGCGCGGCGAAGGATGCACTTTCAAATGGAATCTTCAGCGTCAGTACTTTATGAACGGTTTGAAAGACGGATCTTACGAAGTCAGAGCTAAAGTCTTCTGCTCCGGGTACGACTCGTTTGCAACTGCAGATGTAAAAGGCTCTGTCACGGAAGAAAACTTGAACATCATCGTTGATGTGAAGAAACCCGAAGCCATTGATATGCGCATGCTCCACAATCGTTTCACGATTGATTACTCCGAGCCAATTGTTTGTCCTCAGCTTCAAGCTGATCACATGACATATGCGATTAGGCGCGTCAAGACATGCGATGGAACGAAGATAACTTCAGGTGGTGAAGTGGACAAAAATGACGTATATTTTTATTACAATTTTGCGTGTCTGGACAGAAATTCTCTCATGATTTCTTTTCCGTACGATGCGGAGCACGGTACTTACGAAATCACCGTAAATGCAGATAAGCTCGGAAGTAAAATAATCGACGCGGGGAATAATCCTGTCGCGAAAGAGACGTTCTCGACGACGTATGGATGTGGGGAAACGATAGAAGGAACACAAGCTTCTAAAGCGCCCACCACCAGCGCTCGAAGCGAGCTTGGATCGCCAAGGACGGTGTCGTCGTCGTCGGGAGTCCAAGCGGGAAAAGAAAATCCATACTTTGCGAAGGGAGGCGATTCTTCCACCGTATTCTACTTGAAAGTGTATGGTTTAGCTGCTACGGTCATCGCGCTGTACGCTCTCTTCTCATCTAATGAACGCCGCAGCTTGTTTTACGGAAGTCCCTTCTCTCTCTTTCGAAACAAAGATGAAAGTTCATATTTAGTGTCAAAGAGCGAAGTATTAGAGAGAGAAAACGTGCAACAACGCTACGGGAGTGTGCTTTAGTCGAAGTTTCATGTGTTCATCTCGTCGCTGTGGTGAGTAGACGCGTGTTTGTAAAAAATAATCAATTTTTTTTTTGAAAACCACGTGTGGAAGATAAAGATAAAAATTCGCTACTTCCCAATGCAAAACTCGGAAAACAAAACATCGAGAACGTTTTCTGTCACATCCAACCGACCAACTACGCGAGAGCAATTGCCCAACGCCTCCCGTAAATCCTCGGCGACGAGTTCAGTTCTCACATGACCCAGAGAATGGTTCAAAGAGCATTTACTTCCTTCATCTTCTGTTGTTTTTTTTACGTTATCATCGCTAGTGGTTTCCTTATTTAGCTCGGAGAGACACGCGCCAAGGGAATTGGATATTGCGCGAGCGTGCGCACGATGACGAGATCGGGCAATGGCAGCCGTAGCGCCGTCGCTGGCTTGAGATGAAGATGACGATGCTGTTATTGTACACTCTTGGACGGCATTAGAGACAGCTTTCGTTAATGCTTCTAGTCCCTGTCCGGTTCGTAAACTGAGACGAAGAAGGGAACGATCATACCTTGAATATACTTCTTCTTCTTCTTCTTCTTCTTCTTCTTCCAAAACATACAACGCGTCGCATTTATTCACGACTGAGATTATTTTAATACCATCCGCACGTTTAATGTTCATATTCGCAAAATCGATTCTCTTAGGATTTGTGGCGTCGATCATTTCGATGATGATATCCGCCATTTTTGCTACATTTTTACCTCTTTCGATGCCTTCTCTTTCAATTTCATCGATTAAATCTTTCGTGTCGTCCGAAAGCTTACCGACTCTTCTTTCGTACTCGTCGTCGAAAAGTGATTCGTCCTCGTCTCCGGCGTCGTAGCATTCTTCCATTATTTCCGACGTTGATGAAGTTTTTCCCGCTATTGGCAAAAATCGATGCCCGGCGGTATCAAAAATAACTACTTTTCTCCCATCTAACTCTAAACTCACCTCGACGACGTCTCTTGTTGTTCCTGGAACTTTCGAAACGATAGCCACGTTTCTTTTCGCAAAGTAGTTCAACAACGTCGATTTCCCCGCATTCGTGGCACCCACTATACACACGCGAACACCGGTCCGAACTAACTCTCTCGCCTCGGCGTCTTTTAACGCCGCGTCAATTTCACCTTTCACGCGGCAAATCGCTGGTAATACGTCTCGGTGAATCAAAGACGATTCGAGCTTTGGATCTTCGCCAGGGAAATCTAAAACCGCTTCGCACACGGCTAAAGCTTTCGTCAACACGTTCGTCCACTCGTCTACTTTCCTCGACAACGACGAAGCAGTCGGAGCACGACGATAGCTAACATCCCCGTCAGCGCTACCGAGTTCTATTTCACTCACAGCCAACGCTCGTTGTGCTTCTGTTTCCGACTCTATCAAATCTGCCAAAGATTCCGCTTGAACTAAATTCATCTTCTTGTTCAGAAATGCGCGTTTGCTGAACTCTCCAGGTTCTGCCGGTCTCAAGTTTCGAAAAGACAACAACGTGGGACTATTTTTTCCATCATCCTTTTCGTCGACAGCGCTCATCGTCGCCAATACCTCCAATACCTTTTTGCACACGGCTATGGAACCATGCATGTGCAACTCGCACACATCTTCTCCCGTGAACGAGCGCGGCGCTTCGAAGAACACGATTAATCCTTCATCGATAACCCCGATGGTATTTTTCTCTTTCCTTCTCGCCACAGCTGGCGCTTGATTTTCTCTTCTTCTTCCTTGACCTTTACCACCTTCCACTTTGTCGAATTCATCGTCGTCGTCTTCTAGTTCTAACTCGTCCATTTCCTCTAATTCTCTCTCTCTTGTTTCAAAAACAAACTGAGCGCGTCGCAGTACCCCCGGTCTCGCCATTTCCCTCCTCTTCTTCCTCCTCTTTCTCGTCGAAGAAATATATTCGTCCACATCTTCCAACCTTCCCCTTTTTTCTTTGAGAAGTCCAGTTAACGTCAGTCTCTCCCCAACTTCCCAGCTCTTCGGGCCGGATATTCGCAAAACGGCCACGCCACCTCTTCCCGGCGGCGTAGATATCGCGTATATCGTCGACCCTTCTTCTTTCTCTTCTTCTTCTTCTTCTTCTTTTACTTCTACTTTTACTTTCAAAGCGCTGCTACACTTCGTCGCAAAAGTACTAAAAGAAGCAGTTTTTCTCGTCGTCGTTTTCGTCGTCAAAAGACGCGGTTTTGATGGGAACGCTGTCTTCTTTGCCTCTGCGCTTTCTTCTTTCTGAGAATTTAAGAATACACGATGTGTTTTGCGTTGTTGTTTTGAGGAGAGAAGATGATGAAGCGAACGATGATGATGATGATGATGATGATGATGATGATGATGATGACGACGACGAGGAGGAGTACTTTCGGGAATACTCCGTCGAAGAAAAAGGAAAAGACTTTCAAACGAGAAGGAAGACGACGACGACACATCAAAACCACACGGTTCAGCGCTTCTCCGCAAAATCCGCATCTTCATCGTCATCTCAAATCATATCATCTTTTTTACTCATAGCTAAATGTACTCTAGGGGATTTGATGAATGTCGTTAAAATAGCCCAAATTAGATTTTAGGGCATTCTTAGGCATAGCTTTTAGGGTTTGAAAAAAATCAAGAACAAAACACAGAACACATCTCATTCATTCTTTCTTTCTTTCTTTCTTTCTTTCTTTCTTTCTCTCTCTCGAAAGCGTCTCTCATCACAGTTTTGCGCGCGTTGTTGCCCGCGTTTTAAATAATAATAATAAGAAGAAGAAGAAGAAGAAGAAGAAGAAGAAGAAAGGAGTATGGCGGCGGCGAAGAAGAAGAAGAAGATGAAGAAGATGAAGCAAAAATGGGCGGCGATGGAGGAGGAAATGATGATGTCCTCCTCTCCATCGAAGGCGGCGGCGTCGATGGAGAGGAAGAAGAGAGACGAGGAACTGTTCGTGGTAGATACTGCGACAATCACGCACAAAACGTCTGCTAATGCTTCCGCGGGAGGGGGTGCTTTGTTTTTAACGAAAAAACAACGCGCTCGGATGAAAACGTTACGGGTGGATTCGATATTGAGAAGGGAAAAAGTGGAAAAGTCGTATCCGAAACCGACGAAACATCGAGCGGTTGACGGAAACGTGGCGGTCATGAAGAAGAAGGAAAAAGAGGAGGAAGGGGGAAAGAAAACCGAAAGAACACTCGAACGCGCAGACGAACAAAACGGTCTGAGCTTGTGGGAAAAGCACTTCCCGAGGGCCACGGGAATCGCCCGACAGGCGATGAAAATTTTGCGACCGACGGTGGATCGAAAGCACGCGAAACCGGTACAAGTGGACGAGGCTGGATGTTCGTACAATCCACCAGAAGATTTGCGAAACGAAGTCATCATGAAAGCGGCGGCGAAGGAAATCGCAAAGGACTATAAAGAGCAATTGAATCCGGTGCGACCGCCGTTGTTAGGGCAGAAAGCGGACGCGATGCGGATAAAAGAGTTGTATTACGAAACTGGGTTTGGGGATGAGGACGACGAGGACGAGGACGAGGACGACGAAGGAAAAGTAAACGCGAAGAAGAACAAAAGTGCAGCGAATACCTCGGAAAAGCTCAACAAAGCCGCGCGAAATAAACGCGCCCGACATCAACAGTTACAAAAAGAAATCGAAGAGAGAAAGCAATTGAAGAAACAACGACGGGATTTAAGCGAATTGAAATCAATAACGAAAGATATCGCGGAAAAAGAAAAACGCGACGAAATGAAACGGCACAGGCTTCACTTAACGCGAAAAGAGCGCGAGGAAACGCAACCTCGGCGGTTAGGAAAGCACAAATACGAGGAAGATTTACCGGAGGTGTTGTTTACAGAACAAGTCAATGGAAATTTACGAACGCTGCACGGTGCGCACGCGTTATTAAAAGATCGTTTGAAGTCCTATCAGAGAAGAGAATTGATCGAGCCAAGGAAAAGACAGATTAAGAAGAAATCAAAGATGTTGATGAAGTACGAACCAGGCGCGAGAGGCGCGAGAGAGAGCGAGAATCAAAAAGAAATCGATGCTCTGAACGCGCAGATCAAGGAGAAAAAAAAAAAGTTTTCTTCCGTTTAGTTACTTTTTAGTTGTAAAAAAAACGCTTCGTTTTTTCAAGAAAGAAAAAAAAAAGTTCTTTCCTTCTCTTTCACAAAATACGCGCACGATCGATAGATATGCGGCGGCGGCGGCGTTACAGAATCGAAATCCTTGCACATCGAGAAGATCGAATCTTTGCTCCGCAGCGCGATGATGATCTGCAACCGCCCGTCGATATCCCGTTCGCGCCGATCGATAAATATCCCGCGATATCGAATTTACAAACGTGTTGGTCATTTTTTTTCACCTCTTCTTCTTCTTCTTCTTCTTCGAGATCTTTGCCTTCGAGTTGCCTGCTGAAGCAGGCACTGAGCGAGACCTTGAGGTATTTCCCGCTGTCCATGAAAGTGGTGGATTGGCCTGCAATGCCAAGCCTTTCAGGTAGAGAACAATGCGGCGTGTATTGGAAAGAGGTGGACGTGTTATACCATCAGGAGGAAAAGGAGGAAAAGGAGGAGGAGGAGGAGAAAAAGAGAATAATGGAAAGAGTTGAAAGAAAGACGAAACCTTTGAAAATTCCTCGAAGAACGTGCATGGCGGTACAGAAAACGAACGTTCGTTCATTTACTAAGAATAACGAAGAGAAATGGGAAGTTCTGACTTTCTTTGTGAAGCACTACGCGTGCGACGGGGACTCGATGAAGACGTTTCTTTCTTTCTTTTGTCGCATCATCCAAGAGCAAGAAGAGCAACGACAACGACTACAACAAAGAGAATACTTACTTTCTAAGCGACGTTTGAGTGAGATTCACCTGCCAACGAGTAAGCGTTTGGAATACTTTAAACTCTCAAAGAGAGAAGAAATGAAAGTTAAAGAGTACGGCGAGTTTATCGCGTATCCTGAACTCGTCGAACACGGGTGCGTAAAAGTAAAACCGTCTCGAGCGCTTCGCGGTATTTTGGTCGGTGGTCTAAAATTTATCTTTTCGAAAACCACTAGGATTCAAATTAAATTGAGCGAAACCTTCATTCGCAACATGAAAACGAGAACTGCGCAGTTGGCTCCAGTTGAAGATTACGTCGTCGAGGATGATTACGTGAGCTCGAACGACATCGCCACCGCGTTTTGTTGGAAGCTTCTTTCTTTAGTGAACGAGAGGAAGGAGAAGAAGAAGAAGAGCACGAAGAAGAAACCATCTTACGCCAATATTGCAATAAACTATAGAAATTACGGTGTTCTGCCGAGAAACTATTTCGGCAACGCTTCGTTTGCGCATATTATTGCTGTCGATGATGTGTACGCATCTGTTGAAAAACGAGCGAGAGAAATCAGGAGATCCTTGCAGAAATATCGCGAAGGAGACTCGCGCGTGATTGATTCGCGAACAAGAGTCAGACTCGCGCTCGGATCTTTGGATAATATATCGTTTCGCGAACATTTAATTTCATTGCATTCCATGTTGAATTCGCTCGATTTAAGCGCGACGAATTGGATGACGTTCGATTTTTACAATTTGGAGTTTGGGCGCGGCGTGAAAGCGACACAATTTGATGGATACGTAACGCCGCGCGTACCGAATTCGTGCGCCATCCTTCCTACTCGGGCCGGTGATGGATGTACGCTCATGGTGGAAATGAAAAAGAACAAAGTTAAAAAAGCAGTTGAGATTGTTCGAAGGATGTTTACACTCGACGATGCTGATAATAGCTGATGATGATAAATTAAGAAAAAGAAAAAGTGAGTAACAGCGTTCTGGCACCTCTCTCTCTTTATCGAAATGTCTACGCGCAGATGCCATTCCGCGTTCTCAATTCGTTCATCTTGGCCTCGATGCGTTCCTCGACTCGTTTGCGAGCGTATAATTTCGCCTCAATTTTAATTTTTGCAAACTCACGCAACTCCCGCGCCTCTCTTCTTGCCAAGAACCCTCTCGAATGCGCTTGCAAAAGAATAGCCGCGCGTACTCTCTTTTCATTTTCAGCCTCTCTTTTCTCGAGTGCAGCCAGTAACAATCGCGCTTTGCGATCGTTTGCTACCTGTTCTCTCGTTTTTACACCTCGGTAATAACTTTGGATGTGTGTAGCTGCGTGGTCCCGCGCTTTACAAGCTTTAAATTCGCCGTAAACTTTTCGTTGCTGCATACCTTTGAAAGATTTTTGAATAGTTATCGCGCTCTGCCGTTCGACGCGCTCTCGCTCTCGCTTAGCTTCAAGCGCGACGCGCTCTTCTTCTTTTCGTCGAACTTCTTCACGAAGTTCCGCGATGGTTACTCGAGCTTTACTTCCTCGAAATCTCGATTGAATCTTAATTGCCGCTTCCGTTTCTTTTTCTATTCGCTTGACTTCTTCCTTCATTTCTCGGACGACGCCGCTACGCGCTTTGTTTCCTCGAAAACTCGATTGAATCGTCGTCGCCGCGCGTTTTTGGTTCAAAAAGGCTTTGCGCTCGTTCGATCCTTTCCAGTGTTTCTGCACCGCCGTGGCAGCTTCGTTTCGAATTTTGACGAATCTCACCGAACGAGGCGATGAGGCTAATCTTGACGAGCCATCGCTCGAAGTAGTAATATTACGCTCTTCTTTTCTTTCCTCTTCTTCTTTTTCTTTCACTGAATTGTCGTCGTCATCAACTTCGGCGACAATTTGGTCGATTTCGTTGAGCAGCTCATCACTATCGCTACTACTATTACTGCTACTATTGGTCTCATTACTTTTATCATTGATGTTCGCGCCAGTGGACGATACCTCGGCGGCGGCGGCTTCCGCGATAGTTTCAATTTCATCGAGTAAATCTTCCTCTTTTCCGGGTCGTACCTCTGCTTTCTCCATCGTTTCTTTCTCGTCGTCGCTATTATTCTCTTTATCGCTGTTGCCGCTTTCGCTACTTTTCGTCGTCGCCGTCGCAGTAATGCTTTGCACCCACGTTCCGATTTTATTCAATCCGGACGTATCGATAGACTTTAACAAACTCGTCGGACTGGAAAAAAGCGACGAAGATGTCGTCGTCGTCCTTGTCTCCTCTTTTGATTCGCTATCCGGCGTTCTCGGTTCATCGCCGTCATCTTTTTCTTCTCGTTTGTTCTCGTCGCTCTTTTCTTCTTCTTCTTCTTCTTCTTGTTGTAGTCGTTCCTCCTCCTCTTCTCTTCTTTTCTCCTCCATCAACTCCTTATCGATGTTTGTCAACGCCGAACCCAAACTGTCCGATATTTTTCTAATCTTTTTCTTATTCTTCGTACTCTTATCGTTGCTACTTATGCTACCGCTTTCGGTCGCCGCGTGATAATCGTCGAGAAACTCTTTATACTCCTCTCTCAACGCGTGCATTCGCATCGAACTTGCCATCGCGAGTTCCACCCTATACGCTCGCAATTCTCGACATTCTTTGTAAAACTTCACGCGATCTTTCGCGTTCAAGTTACCCACGATGATACCGTGCTCGTTTTTAAGGAACAAAGACAAAGCGCGGTTACCGCCGGCGCTCAGCGTGGCCAGTTCGAGCTCCGTTAAAATCGGTTCTCGTTCTTCGCTCAAAGCGTTCTCGTCGTTTTCAACACCACCATCGACGTCTTCGTCGTCGTCTGAATCGTCTTCCAACGCGGACGACGAAGCGGACATCATCATCGGGGAGAACAGCGGCGAAAACTCCTCTTTAACCTGATGGTTAAAAAAAATGCACTTCAGGTACTTCCCGCTTTCTATTTTCAACTGCCCATCCGTTTTGTGTTCCTCCGCGCACGCTCGACACAACAGCGTCCCAAACTTACAGTGCAAATACACGCCCAATTTCTTCTTACAATCGAAACAGAATTTGTTCTCCTCGTCGTTCTCGCTCATCGAAGAAGAAGACAAAGAAGGGGTTTCGGCGTTTGAACAGGAGTTTTGGGAATACACGGACTCGTGTATCGTTTGGAGGATGAAGCAGTTTCGTGGTCCCATGTGCTTTTTTTCCATCATCATCATCATTTCTCTCGGTAAAGGTGTCGTCTCTGATGGTTTTTTATAATTCCTCTTCTTCGTATCACAACTCAACGACAACTAAGAAAGAGCGCGCAAAAGAAGAGCGTGTTTCGTCAATACTCTACTGCTCTCTGCGTTTTGAGGAAATAAGGAAATAAATAAAAGAGAGAAGAGGGAAAATCACGCGCAACACGACACCAACATTAACGACACGCGCAGTAGTAAAAGTGTTGAAAATGCGTGTAAGTCCTTTTTTTTTTTAAAGCCTCTTCTTCTCAAAAAGGGTGTTACTTTTTCTTCAGTTTTTTTTCTAAGGGAGTTTTGCGGTTACACTTTCGTTGGTCTCTTTTCTCGATATCTCAACACTCTACTTAAAAGAAGAAGAGAAAAGTCTTCCGGCTAAAAGCCTCTCACACCTCTCTGTGTCTCTTTTTCCCATCAGTCGTAAAAGTGACGAATACGAATTCTTTGTTGATTGAGGGCAAAACTTTTTATATTATCTTCTCGTCGGGCTGTGAGAGTACGCGCAACCAACCTCTGGAAGAAACAACATGATGTCTCAAAAGTCTCATCGTCGGGAGGAAAAAGAGAAAAAAGCTTTATACCAGATGAATGAGAAACGAGAGCAACGAAAGAAGAAAGAGACAACGATGAAACCACAAACGATATCGACGAAGAATAAAACGGACGATGATGGTATCGTTAAGAAGACGTTGATCTTTACCACGACGACGACGACGACAAAAGCCAAAAGTACCTTCGCCGACGCGGAAGAAGAAGAAGAAGAGGAGGAAAAGGAGGAGATTTTGCTCAAGACTTTTGGTGTTGAAACCACCAAGAAGAGAGAAGAAAGAAAAGAGGGAGAAAGGACGACGACGACGAGGCAACGAAGACGACGCAAACGACTCTCCTCCGAGGAAGAATTTACGACTAAGATGACGCCAGAGATAACGACGCCGCAGCAACGAATACAACGTCCGGCTTTGACCACCGGCGCCGTCTCTCGACCGGCGAACAATCAGCTCTTATATCGCGCAAAGTTCGACTGGTCGCACTATCCTCTCAACGCCTTGGACGAGCATTTTTTACGGACAAAATTACATCGGGAAACAGTCGAATGCGCGTCGGTGTCGTCGGCGTTTTTACAAATCATGTCGGCGATACAAACGGCGGAGAAGAATCGCAAGGACGGCAGGAGAAGAAACGCTTTGAAGTTGTTATCGAAGAATACGAGAAAGACGAAAGTGGTCGCGCTCTCTTCTTCTTCGTGCTCATCTGGTGGCGACGGTAGCGTTCAAAAGAGTAATATCAAAAAGAAGAAAGGTGGAAGTAACAAGGGAGAAGCGGCAGGAGGAAGAGCTGAGCTGACGACGCATCGAGTGCTGCCCGAAGATTTGAAAAAACACGACGGTTTATACGAGAGCGAAGACGGCGTAGAATACGGCACGAATTTGGATCGAAACAGGTACGGAACAGATACTGATTATTTGCACACGTGCATAAAATACAACGTGGCGTCTCTCAATTTATGCGAGAAATTAGTAAACATAGAGATAGTAGATTCCAAGGGAAGTATCACCGCCTCCGCGGCCGCCACTTCAGACGCGAGCGGAGGGAGTAGTAGAAGAAAGAAATTCACGACATCAGCGCCGGCTTCTTCACCACCGTCGAAGTGCGTTCGCATCGTTCGCGAGGGTGAGTGCGAGTGTCGATGCGAGGAGATTAATAAGGAAATCCAGTCGATGATGGAAAGGAAAGAAATTTTTGATTCGACTAAGGAACTCGTTTGGCCTCAGGTTGGAAAAAAACACGGCAACTTAGGAAATAGGAATCGCACGAAGAACAAGAGTAACAACGATAACAACAATGACAACAACGCGACAGGCGCCACGTCAGTACAAACGACTACGACCAATACGACTACTACGACTACTACAACAAACGTAATGACTACTAGTGCGATGGCGGCGATAGCAACGCCAAGAATGCGCGCATCGAGCGAGGATCAGAATGAGAAACGCGGTGAGAGTGGTAAAACCAATAATGACAAATTAGGCGTTCTCCTGGACGCGCTTACGCAAGTTGGAGGAATACAGATTACTCCAAACGGGACGCCTTCACGACCGACGAGGGAACGTAAGATAACGAAAATGGATGATGTGATCTTTGCCGAATACGAAAGCCAACGCGCGGCCTCACCGGTGGCAATCCAACCGGCGAAAGACAAGGCGTTCGGTGGAACTCTACCTCTGGCCATTGAGCAAGCGTTCGCATCAACGCCTCCACGACATAAAACGGCAACAGAAATAGCGTCAAGAGAGGTAGAGGCAGGAGTAGCGACGACAAATAATATCGAGAACGTACAAAATACAGAGGCGATTCGGGAAGCTATCATCGCCGCAACGAAAGAATCGATCGATATGATATCGGAAGAAAATCTTCGCGACGAGTTGCGCAACGCCGTCGTTTGCGCGTACGAACGTCACATACACGCGACCGTTGCAGAAAACAACAGAAGATACGCGGAAATTAACGTCAATTTACTTAGCAAAGAAATCTTGTCCTTGCGAGAAGAGTTGAGATCGATGGCGATGACCAACGCTTCGTTGAGATTGAAGCGCGCCGCAGACGAAACCGCTAAAGCAGGGGTAAAGACAAAGATGCGAAAACAGAAAGAGAGCGCCACAAACGCTTCTTCTCTGAAAGTCGAACAACAAGGTGAATCCAGCGAAGAAGAAGTCACGACGCCGAGAAAAGGCGACGACGCAAACAACAATAACGTTCTCGTCGCGCGTTCTTCCTTACAAGACGACATCGCTCAAGTCAAACGTCGATTGGAACGAGCGCTTGAAAACGACGCCGAGCCGGTCGCGACGAAAGCGTTGTTCTTTCAAGAAGTGCAGGACCATTTGACGACTTTGTTGCGGTTAGTCCACTGCGAGGTCCTTCTCAACGCCTCCTCGGAAGGAAGAGAGTGACGAGTGAATAACTTTTCGTGAAATTTTCACGAGGTTCTCCCTCGGATTCTAGTATACGAAAATAATTAATCGTTCTGATCCTCACTTTATAGTACGTTGTGATCGACAGCTCTCTACCGGCGCAGATAAATACAAACGAATAAACAAACCGCCACTTTAATAAGAAAATGCTCAAAACTAACGCTACAAAAATCGCACTCGATCGCAAAACTCGTTCCTTTCGCGTCGTCTTTGCCGCTCTGTCTGTGTTCTTCTTTATCTTTTCGGCGGAGGGAGCTTTGGACGAAGAAAACAACATGGGGCGTTCTTTACTTCAGGATCATTCCTCCGCGCACGCGGTATGGCACGGACATTCCATGGACGAGAAAGGGGAATTCTGGGATCGCGTGGGCGGGCATTTCGATCGCAATCGCCGCGAAGAAGAGGAAGATGGCCCGTTGCGGTGAGCGCGTTTCTCTCTTTTTTTTTTCTCTTGTTTACCCTCGTGTATTTTAAACACTCACATCCCTCTCTCTCTTCCTCTCTCTCTTTGTCCATTTTATACACCACTCGCAGATGCTTACTGAACAAGTGTGGCGACCAAACGCGCGATTGCATTCACTCGAAAGCGTGCAGAGACTTCATGAGGTGCACAATCAACTGCGGCCGCGAAGGCCGCCGAACTGAGAGAAAAGATATCGATGGATTATCTTTTAATCCGACAAAGTGCGCGTTCGCGTGTGTCCAAGAACAAAGCGAATCGGATGCTGTGAAGAAGTTTTCTTTGTGTACGATTACGAGCGGGTGCTCTTTACCGCTTCAATAAGAAAGAAGTTGCGTTTGAATTACTACTACTACCTAACATTACTACTACAATTATTGCAATTTCATCTATACGAGCGCATCCGGCGCGTCGCCTTTGAACAAATCTTTCATGTGTACGTTTGTCAATTTCATTCTCTCAAAGTTCGGTGCTCGCTTCTTCTTTTTCATCAATTTCTTCTCCGCCTCGAGTTCTTCTCGCGAGACCTTTCGAAACGACCGTTTCGCCGCCGGTTCCATGTTCGCTTTTCGCAACTCCTTATCAAATTCAGCCTCCTCCTCCGGAATCTTCACCTCGGCGTACATCTTCACAAACTCCTCGTCGATTAACTCTTTGTTGACGTTCTCCTCCTCCTCCTCTTCTCCCTCCTTATTATTCGCACCGTCTTCATCCACGACGCTCACCCTCGGATACGTCACCCACTTCCTCGTCTCTGAATTTTGCACTCGCCACACCTTTCCGCTTTCCTCCAACTTCATCGCGTCAACCAACACGCCGTCGTAACTATCGCCTAAATCTTCCTCCAACACCCCATCCGCGTGCTTCACAATCAACCCTAAAAGCTCGTTCTTATTCTGTATGTCGAATTTCGGCTTATACTTCAGTGTATCTCTCTTCTCGTCGTACAAAATCTTCTCGTTCGCTTTCAAAGTCAAAAACAACTCCGACTGCTTATCGAGGTGCGTGTCGAAACCGAGCAAAGCTTTCAACTCGCTGTTCGTCATTTGCTCTCTCGTTCTTTTCAGGCAATCAATGGTCGCTTTTTGTCGCGCGAGCAAAGACGTCGGAACGTGTAGTACTTGTTGCGGTTGATTCCCGCCCGCCTGCGCCTGTAACGCCGCCTCCCTATCTTTCAACAACTTTGCGTTTGCTTTCTTCAATTTCTCCTCCTGTCGTTGCCTCTCCTGCTCCGCTTGTCTCCGTATCCGATCTTGTTGCGCTTCCGATCGCGCGTCCAACGCAGCTCGATCGCGGGCGACGTCAATCATGATCTTCGCCGCCGCTTTCTCGCCTTTGCGGTACTTCTTCAGAGTTTCCTCCAGGGTGGATTTGCCTCCCGATTTCGAAGATTTTTTCTTCCCCGACATGATGATTTGATGATGATGATGATGATGATGATGATGCGTCTCGCTCACAATCCCTCTCTCTTTCAAACAAACAAACAAACAAACAAACAAAGTTGAATTATACTACACTATCGTGCGCGCGAGGAGCACCAAAGCAGAGGAGAGAAAGAACAAAAAGTTTATAATAATACGATTTGCCGATTTTTTGTTGTGACGGGAGAAAGAAAAGTGAGGTTCTGCCCCTCCTTTCGTCCAAGACTTTTTACTGCTTTTTTCCAAAACGGTACTAGTGATCTTGCGCGTATCGTCGTCGTTTGAGCAGCGCGAAAGAAAGATGCCGCGTTAATAATCGATCGTTAGTATTTAGATTGTTGTTATTCATCAGTTATTAGTGTGTGTGTTTAAAAACTACGTGTTACAAAAATTTCCTCCTTCTCGTCTCTTCTCACTCTCTTTATTATTATATTTAGTATTCCTTCTTCTTTTTTTTTAAGCGACGGTGTACTCTTCTACGGTTAATTTAGTCTCCCCGCCGTATTTAACCGGCGTATCGTCGGTCGTTCGACTGACGCCGACGATTTTCACGTCGCACAAGGTTGATCGGGCGGAAAAGTTGACTTGGACTGGGAAGAAGAGTTCGCCGTCGCACGCCGGCGTGACGAATTCCATGCTTCCGTTTCGATTCGAATCGTCGATTAAATCAATGGTCCATACCAGTTCGTTTCGTCTAGAGTCAACCGTGAAGTCGCCATCGCAGCTGTTAACGGTTGGTGGTTCCCGGGAGGAAGGCAAAGGGATGACGATGGAGACGTTTTCGTACTCCATGCCGTCCGAGGCTTCGTATTCGATAGAGACGAAGGATTCGCCGCCGGACACAGACGGCCAGCAGTTGATAACAATCGGCACTTTGCTCTCGTCTTTGGTTTGGAAACGCCATTTCAAAATACCAAGCGGGCTACCACACGGAAACGGTCGGTTTGGATCTTTCAATCCCAAAATACCTTCGTTAGCGTGTAATTGCTTGTCAATGTTTGGATGCGTTTTGAATTGGTACCCTTCGTTCGCGCCGGTATCAATCGCAACCTTTACAAACGCGTCGTCTTCGTTTTGGATTTCCATCATCATCGTACCTTGTACTTCCATGCTTTCTAAACCACCATCTTTGGATAAGTGAACGTTTAACTTCTCCTCGACGATGATGCTGACGGATTCTTGCGGGACTTGCGGGACTTGCGCGCTCGCCTCGTTCCCTTTGGTGTATTCCGTCTCCACGGATTCGCCTTCCTGTCGCAAAGCGTCCATGAACCGGTTCGTTTTTTGCTTCGACCCCAAAACCATCCCTTTCTTCGGCCCAGCTTTTGCGGCGAGGCCTTTGGGACCTCTCGGTTCGCCGTAGCCGTCCGAGGCGGCTTTCGAGCTGCCTCCGTACCCGCCGATGTTGTCCATATCGTCGCCAAAACCACCACCTCCGCTGCCAGATCGGCCTCCCGATGACGCGAACGGATCGGAATCTCTCTCTTGAAACCCAGAGATGCCACCACCACCAAATCCGCCGCTTCCTCCTCCGCCTCTTTCCATCTTCTTCTCCACTTTAATCTTATCAATCTCCATCGCCTTCCTTTTCATCACGTCCTTCGTATCGTTAATCTTCGATTGAATGATCATCTTGTGTAACTTCTCCTCGTGCGATTCCATCTCCATAAATGTTCTAATTTGACTCATGGTCACGTTTTCTTTATGTCCGGCTGAGATGACTTCGTCGAATGCGAATATCAACTCAAACGCCGCTTTGCTCACGCCTTCTTCGTCCACTTGTTGATAGCAGTACTCCGGCAACGTCTTCGCCAGCATTCTCAAAACGTCCAAATCCTCCAAAATATTCGACGCTTTATTCGTGACTAACAGTAAATACATGGTTCCATTTTCCAACGGTTGATACACGTATCGCACGTTTTCTGTTTCCACGTACGTGTGTTGTTTCCCTTGATTGGCGGTGCCTCCGACCAACTTTGGAAACGCGGCTAATAAACCTTCGATGCGTATTCGAGTCATCGGGACAAACTGGCGAGAGACCAAGGCTTTGCCCGATTTCGTCACCACCGAGGCGGCGAGGACAACCTGTTTGTTGTTTTAAGAAAAAGATTAAGAGAGAGAGAGAGGAAATGAGGATGACTTCTGAGTGAGTTGGTTCTTCGATTGGGTTGCGCGAATGAGATCGCCTTCTTAGCTCATCTCTTTCTTTTCTTTTCACGAAGATGAAAACCACCACCCCAATATATATTCTTTTTCTCTTTTCCGAGACCGCGAAAAGACGACGACACCCGACGTTCTTCCAAACGCAACATCAAAGAACAGAGAGATGATCATCATCCGGAGATAACAACAACAGAAGAAGAGAGAAAGAGAGAGAGAAAGAACGGACGAGAGAAAGAATTTGACGAGAGAGAATGCGACGAGAGAAGGAAAAAAAAAGAAACGAATTTTAAGCGCGAAAACGCATCGAATCGCCGTCGACACGCCTCCTCGTTCACTCGAACGGTATTCACATCGCGTACCATTTTTCTTCTCTAGTATTTCTTCCCGCGACTCTTTTCTGCGCAGGCGTGAAAAATTTTCGCGTCGCGCGTCGTAGAGTAGTATGTGAGTACTCCGCGTTGTTGTGCGTTCGTTCACCCGCCTCTTCGCCTAAATCTCTCTAATTCTTCTCTCTTCTGTGCTCTACAATAATAAATGACTCTCTTGCTCTTTCCTCTCCTTCTTCCTTTGCGAAAATTTTTCAAAAAAAAACCCTAAATACTAACCAGGGGATACAAAAATTTCAACAAACTCTGGAGCTGCCACGACGCAAAAAAAAAAAAAAGAAGAAGACGAAAAAGCAGAGAGACACAAATTTTCTTCAAAATCACACATACCACAAATCACAACAATCTTCTCCATCTTCCTCCTTTTATTTGTTTGTTCTGCGCGTTATAATCATCATCATCATCATCATCATGCGCGCGACTTTGATTATTGGAGCAAAATCAGCCGGTGGTACGACTACGACTGCTGCTCGTGGAGGAGGAGGAGGAAAAAGAGGAGGAAAAAGAGGCGCTTCTCGAACACCTTTCGTCCTCGCTCTTCGAGAAGAAAAGACGACGACGACGACGACGACGACGATTTTGAGGAACGAGTGCTTTGAGAGAGGAAGAAGAAGGAGAAAAGCAACAAACGACGACGCGTTCGATCATCGATTCCGAACGCGCGCGTTGTTCGAGAAGACGCCCGCCGTGGACGGTCTCGGCGGCGCGGAGGAGGAGGAGGAGGAGGAGAAGAAGACGAAGAAGGAAGAAGAGAACGCGCCAACAAAAAGAGAGGAAGAAGAGGAGGAAGAGAAAGAGAAGAAGAGAAGAGCGAGGACGGGGAACGGAACGTCGTCGTCGTCCTCCTCTTCCTCCTCTGGCAAAAGTCTGGGTACGAGTAACGGGATAAGTTTCTCGTCGATTTCCTCCCCAGCTTCAGCGTTCGTCAGCTCGGTCTTATCCAGCACCGCCGCGGCGGCGGCGAAAAAGAAAGAAACGAAGAAAACGAAAACCGATTGGGAAACGTCCTCGTCGTCTTCTTCGTCCTCGTTCTCGCGGAGGAGAAGGGAGGACGAGGACGAGATTGGTCCCCTGCTGATTGGTTGGGGAGACGCGGTCGAAGTGACCATCGATGACGGTGACGACGAGGTGGGCGAAGAAGAGGATGAAAATGTACAAGACTACGAAAACGAAGCGCGAGGAGCCGCAGAGGGAGATGCGAATGGTGAAAAGGACGGCGTCGTTACGGTTGCAAAAGACGGTAGCAGCAGCAGCAGCAGCAGCGGCGAGAAAATTTTATCTTCATCTTCTTTATCTTCATCGTCGGTGTTATCAACGCAGCAGCAGCAGCAACAACAGACGACGACGACAACGACAGGGAAAACGAAAGCGACGAGTAGCAGCGCCAGAGCGGGTAGTAAGAGTAAAAAATCTAGCAGCAGGAAGGACGGATCTTCATCGTCGTTGAAAAGAGAAGAGATCAAATCTTTGAGCGCGTATCCGTACCAAAATGTAGCCGAGCAAAGTGTGGAAGCGAGAAGAGAGCAGCTGTTGAACGCCATAGATTGGGGCGTCGTTGAAAACGGAGAGGAAGCGTTGAGAATTTTCGACGAACAAGTGGCCAAATCGCAGTCGCAAGAAAAATCAAGTATTGAAATGTTTTTCGACGAAACGCCAAACGCTCGGATATTCTTGAAATTCGTCGTATTCCCAGCCGTGTTTTCGCAAACGATGAATTACTCGTTCATAGAACCGTATTTTGACGCCGAGTTTGATTCGATGGGTGAAAACGTCGCAGCGGAGATGCTCCCGATGCACTTGCGCCAGGACATTTTACAAAATGTCGAACGGAACGAACAAATGCGAGAGTACGAGATCCAAATGGGTCGTGCTCCGCAACTCACCGACAAACAAAAGATACAAGCGCGAATTAAAGATGCCAAGGCGATAGAAGAAAAAACAATAAAAGAAAGGAAGAAAGAGTTGTCGAATAGGTGGACGGATGTGGCCTTTATCTCCGCTTTCTTCATGTCTTTCTTCGGCAGAAGGTCAGCGGCGAAAGATTGGATCGACCAAACAAAGAACTGGTTTTTTGATTTAGGACCTGCCAATCAAGCGTTCATCTTACTTCTATCTAGCGATGTTTTAGTCGGATATCACAGTGCGGATGGGTGGAATACGGTTTTAGAATCTCTGGGCGAAAAGTACGGCATCGCGGATAACCACGCGGCGATTTCGATATTTACCGCGTTAGTTCCCGTCGGTATGGACGTCCTGTTCAAATTTTGGGTGTTTAAGTATTTGCGAAAGTTGGCGCCGTCGACACAAATTATCTTGGACGATATCGATCGACATTAGAAAGAGAAAATGAAAGAATGAGCGAGTTTTAAATAAGTACGTTGTTGTGCGTAATATTATTTGTGTTGTTGTAAAAAATTGCGTGTTATTACCTTTGATATTAAAATAGGTATAAGTGCCATGGTACACGCACTCGTATTATCATAAATGAGTAATTCAATCATATTACCATAGTAAGTACGCATGTACATACCTACTATCATATTGTCATATATTTTAAATCATACCAGTACTATATTCGCTTTAATGGTCATTATTATTATAGCTTTTGATGTACTAGTATTATAGCTTTTGATGTATTATACCAGTAGCTTTTGATGTGTTGTATTATTTTCCATGCTGTTTTGTTTTCGAACAATCAGTTTACATTTGATTGCATCAAACGTATTTGCTCAATAATCTTCTGTTTGTACACCCCAACATCCAGGGGTTTACTTCTCTCATAGTTTGGGATTGGAACCTTGACGGTGCTTGCGAGATACTGATGCGTATCGAGATAATCTTTCTGAATTTGGTGAGCGTCGCGCAACCCGTCGAACAGTGGATGATAAAGCGCCTCGGTAACGCTTATCCGAGTCTTCGGATTAAATTCGAGCATTTTTTCGAGTAAATCGATGGTAAGCGGATCAACTTGCGGAAACATCGCCGCGAATGGTATTTTCTGAATCGGCGCGCCGTCGTTCAAAGACTTGATAAATTTCCGAGCCTTCAGAGACTCTACCTCGGCCATATCGTTTTCGCACGGCGTGCCGAGCGTATTCACAATCAAGATCAGTTGCTTGATGTAATCGGAACCCGGAAAGAGCGGTTGTCTCTTTAACATCTCTCCGAGAATACATCCAACGGACCAAACATCAATTTTCTCCGTGTACGTCGAGTTTGAAACGAGTAGCTCTGGCGCTCGATACCATCTCGTGACTACGTATTCCGTCATTCCTCCGTCGGGGCGTTCCTGGCCAGCTCCTCGCGATTTTGCTTCTTCTTCGTCTTCGGCAAATTTTCTGACGTCTTCCGCGAGATTGTCGATTGGCTTAAACGAGCAACATGAAGACGTACGCTGCACCAAGTATTTCGCGGCATCCATTCGTTCATACGACGATGACGGCGTCATCACCGTATCATCATCAATCTCTTCATCGTTATCAACAATTTTCGCCCGTCGCGATAATCCAAAGTCGCAAATTTTCAAATCGCAGTTTGCGTTGACCAATAAATTCGACGGTTTCAAATCTCGGTGTAAAATACCGCAATCGTGAATATGTTTCAAACCTAAAAGAGTTTGATACAAGAAATAGATCACGTGATCGCGTAAAAGTGTCTGATTGGACTTGATGATTTGATTCAAATCCGTATCCATGAGCTCCATGATCAAGTAGACGTCCGCAAAGTCTTCCTCCTTTTCTTCTTCTTCTTCTTCTTCTTCTTCTTCTTCTTCTTCTTCTTCTGTTCGGTAGCCATCACTTCCTCCAAAAGACTTCCTCCTCCTCCTTCTCGTATCTCTCGGCAACGGCATCTTCTGAAGCGGCGCATCCAAACCAACCAACCCGACGACGTTCCTATGATTCGTCCTCCTCATAAACTCAATCTCCAAAAACACTCTCCTCGCCTCGTACCTCGTCTGAAAAATATCCGACAACTTTTTTATCGCCACTCGTTTTCCTTTGTTGTTGTTGTTGTTGTTGTTGTCGTCATTATTCTCCTGCTGCTGCTGCGGCTGCTGTTGTTGAAGAAAAAGGTCTACCGCTTCGCACACGCACCCGTACGCGCCTATCCCTATGCTCTTCTTCGGCAAGTATCGCTCGTTGATGTAAAAATCCGCGTGCGGTAACGACCATCGTATTATATTATACCCCGAAGTAGAAGGAGACGACGGGCCATGCTCCAGTGCATTTTTCGTTTGTGTGTGCGTGTACTCAAACTCGGGTATAATGGTGTTCAACGCGTCGGCGGTGTTTTTGGTGTTGTTTTTGGTGGTGGTGGTCAATTTTTTCGTCGTCGTCGTCGTCGTCGTGGCTCGTGTTTTTTTTTTGTTTTTGGGGGTCGTCTTTTGGTCGCTTTTTTGGACACGGGGCGAAACCGTTGCGTAGAATATTTTCTCCTCCTCCTCCTTCTCATCAACAAAGTCTCCCCAAGAAGGTTCTTGTTTGTGTTGTTCGGTGACGAGTGTCGTCGTCGTCCTCGTCGTTGTGTTTCTCATTTTCATCCTCTCTCTTTCTGTCTTTCTCTTTCTGTCTGTCTCTCACTCTCTCTCTGTCTCGTTCGTGCGATGACTTAAATTGTGCGACTATTGGTTTCCCCGCACAATTGTGTACAAAAGTCGCAATAAATTAAAATTCTAAAAAAGAGGCGGCTCTGGTTATATCAACGGAGAAGAGCCAAACACTCCTAGGTATAATTGAATCTTTCAATGATACTCGTATGTTGCGTTTTTTATGTTTGGGATGAAATCAAACGCGTTGCGTTGCGTCCTTTGCAAAGCCACTATAAAGAAGGGCTAACGGCAACGGGAAAGGTCTGAGCAACGAAAACGTGGCAACAAAAATGTGGGAAAAAGTGAAAAAGAGCCATCAGGCAAATTTTGAAAGGAAATAAATTTTGAGCAAATACGAGAGAGTTTAATAAGAGAGACGTTCAATACGTACGAGTACAAGAAAACTCTACGGAAACTTGGGCAAAACGTCCAAAGCGATTTCCTTTAAACTTTTCGGTCGAGTCGAACTGGACCAAACGCACTCGACCGCGTCGTTCGGCCTTCGTCGAAAAACTCTCCAATCGTCCGGGTAACATCTGAACAAAACCGCCGGGTTAGTGCCTTTGAAGTTGTGGATGAAATATATTCCTTCGAACGATTGCGAAAACTCTCGCAACGGTTCCATTTCGTTTTTATTCCAAAACCACGGGTAATAGTTTGAACGTGTTCGATCGAGTTCGCCATTGACGACGACGAGAGATTTTCTCTTTGTTTTTATTTTGCTCGCCGGCGCATCTGATTCGTTTTCTTCTCGAATGTTTTCGTACAATAAACGCGTTTGCGTCAATTCCGCTATGTTTCCCGAAGGGTACGCGCACACGAACATGTTGCCTTCGTTGATATCTACTCTATCGTTTACCGTGGCGCTTTTACCGAAAATTTTGTCCAAACCAGACACCGAAAACGCATTCGGGTCGTCCAGATAATTCAATTCCCCTCTCCAATCCTCAAAGAGAGGGTCTGTTTGGAAAACCTCCGGCGGCGCGACGCCGTCCGGTGCGCACATTCCAGTCTGTCCTCTTTTCGCCAACTTCAATTCCGTCGGGTCTGGAAACAAGACGGTAATTTTTTCTTCTTCTTTCATCCCGCGCAAAATCTTTCGCAACACCGTCGCCGTGAGCGTACACTCTACGTTACCTTCCAAGTCGCCGGGCGCTAAATCAAGTCCTCCCGGAGGGAACTGGATTTCTCCTAAATCCACGCCATCTTCTCTCGCTTTTTGTAGCGCTTGTCTTGCCTGTTGGACCATCACGTCGTAATCCGCCGGGAACGGATACTGTCTCCCTCCATTCGTGTTCTTCGAAATCGTCGTTCTCCCGCTTCCTAAAGCGCGCGAGGGTGGCAGAACCACCTCCACCTTCTTTCCTCCAAATCTTCCAAAGAGCGGTGGTTGTTTTTTTTTGGACGACGACGACGACGACGCGAGCGACGACGACTCGAGAGAAAGCAGCCTCCCGTTCACACGGCGCGAAAGATGATGCGTTTGTGCGTTCATCTCTCGCTCGTATTTAATATTCGTCTCGCATTCGTGCGTTAAATATCTCTTCTCTTTTTTGTTGTCTTTTGCGTTGTTTCTTTCGGACCAAAATTTTAGTCTCCTTCGCTTTTTTTCGTCAAAAACAGTGCGAGTGGAAAACTCCTCAAATACGAGAGTTTTTTTTCTCTTTCCGTAACGTCATTCTTCTTAAAGTAGTTGCTTACTTCTTGTGTTTAATAATAAATGGTGTCGTTGCTTTTTACGCGCGACGAAAACGCACGAACGCACCGTCTTTTTTGAGACGAGAGAGAGAGAGAGAGAGTTTTGTTCTTCTTCTCTGTCGTTCGTTTTGTGATTTCTGATTTACAACAACTTTGCGGGTGGTGGATAATATTGGAAATCTGACTGTGTAATCCAAAAAAAAAAAAGAGATGAAGGCGTTGAAGGCGTTGAAGGAGCATCGAGCGCGACGAGGCAGCGACGAGGAAGAGGAAGAAACAGAAGGAACGATTTGGAAACCTGAAAACGGAAAAGGGCAGCAAAAAGTTTGGTCGTTGCGAGACAGCGGGGACGATTTTGCCATGTTTTCGTTCAAAATCGGTACGTCGGATGGTCCAAAAACAGGAAGGAGGAGCTTTTCTTTCGAGGCAGGCAGGAGGCAATCTCGCGATCTTTTTTCTGAGATTTTTGCGGCTCTCGCTCGCTTTTTTTCAAACAAAAAATCTCTCTCTCTCTCGTGCTTATAAAGAACAACCAGAGTAAACCAACGAACGAACGAACTAAACATTTTTTTCCTCTCTTTCTCTTCTCTTCCAACCAACGAATTAAAAACAGTGCCGTGTTCGAAAACTTGCGCGCACGATTGGACGGTGTGCCCGTACGCGCATTGCGGGGAGATAGCCAGAAGGCGAGATTTGAAGATGTTTTCGTACTCGGCGATCCCGTGCGCGGATTATCAAAAAGTACCCACGAGCCGCGCGAAAGGGAAAGGGAGCCACGAGTATTCTTGCCCGAGGGGGGCAAACTGTCCGTACGCGCACGGCATTTTCGAGAGCTGGTTACATCCGAGTCGGTATCGCACGCAGTTGTGTAAAGATGGATTGGGGTGCACGAGAAAAGCTTGTTTTTTTGCGCACAAGGCGAAGGAGTTAAGAAGCGTCGCGAGCGATAATATTAACGCCGATAGTAATAACAATTATAATAGCAACATGTCCACGGCGAACAAGTTCGCAACGATGACGACGACGATGACAACGGCGACGATGCAACAACAACAACAACAACAACAACAACAACAACAACAACAGCAAAATCGACCGGAATCGCCCATGGCCGTCGCGATGTGGAATCAACAACTCGCTCAACTTCAACAACAACAACAACGCAGTCCAGAACAACGATTGCAACAGAGTCGATCGGACTCGTGGGAATCCGTACATGCAAATTCGAAAAACCCATCATCATCACCACAACTCGACTTTCGTCGACGAAGCATCGATTCAGTCAACATGGAACGAAGACAGTATCAGCAAAACCACGAACAGTTTGTATCACAGCAGCAGGTTTCGCAGATGACGGTGAATCAGGAACACGCTGCGCTTTACCTCGCGCAGCGTCGGCGAGAGTTGGAGCAGCAGCAGCTGCTGCAATTGCCGGCGCTGATGTCTGTCGCGGAAGCGCAGCAAATTTCTTTCGCGAAGAATGCTGCCATGCTGCAACAGATTCAGCAAATGCAAATGCAACACGTTCAAATTCAGCAACAGCTCGCCTCGGCGCAACAACCACTAGAATCACCGCAAAGAAACGAAGTCGATACTCAAAAGAAAAAGAGTAGCTACGATGACCTCGGGATGATTATAGAAACGCCGGACGACGAAAGACAACAACAACAGTATTAAAGCGAATAACGAGAAGACAAAGACAAGTTTTGGAGAGGAGGATCTTCTTCACTTGCCGTGTATATTTTTTAAAGAGAACAACCCGAGAGCGCCCGCGAACGAGAGCCGCCTTTTGCGTATTATTATAAAATTCATATGTATATATATATATATTCACAAAGACAAACAAAACGCGCGTTGCGCTTAACAAAACATCATCTCTTCATCGTCGTCGCGTTTGCAGCGGAAGCGATGATGGATGATGATGCCGTCCGCGGTAAAATTTTTTGTACGTACTCTTTACGCGGTATGCCGTCATGTAAAACGAAAAGAGTGAAAAAATTCAAAAAATCAAATCCAACATTTTATCCAAGAAAGGGTCCGTCCTCAAATCAGCACTCTCAACGCGGGGTTGAATACCACCATCAACTACACGCTCAAAAGCTGTGCCGTGCATGCGAGGATAAAAATGACTCCTCTCTCGGCGTCGTCTTTGTGCAGTCTCGCTCCTTCTGAACAGACTCTTCTCCGATCGTCGTTCACGAAAACGCCGACGATGATTTTGGGGACGAGAACAACATCTTCATCCAGTCAGCAGAGCAACCGGAGAAGGTCTTCGTCTTTCTTTCTTCCTAAAGCAGCACACGCACGCGCTTCGTCTTCTTCATCGTCATCCAAATCGGAACAACCAAAAGCATCGTCGTCGTCATCGAGGAAGAAAACAAAGAAAGCATCTCTTCCTTCTTTGCAAGCGAAGAGAGAAAAGAAGTCTAAAACTCTCACTTCTTCTTCTTCTTCTCTGCCACGAGCGGTGGCGCTGTCGAGTAGGAGCGGTGGTGGTGGTAGGAGTAATAGTACTGAAGACGAGAGTAGCGGCGACGATGTGTGGTCGTCCGGCGTCGCGTTGGAGGCGGGGGACGACGCTCTACAGTTCGGAGAGCTTTTGGACGCGACGGAACCGATGGTGCGGCAGAACGATAATAATAATAATAATAATAATAATAATAATGGTAACAGTGCGGTAGCGGCAGCGACGTTAGGGCAGGCTTTGCTCGATTCATCTTTTCCTGCGGCGGTTGATGATGATGACAGGGAGGAGAAGGAGGAGGAGGAGAAGGAGGACAACGACGACGACGACGACGATTTTTATATCAACTTAGACCCAACGGAACACTTGTTGTCGTCCATCAACGAAATCACGCGCATACAAAAAGCGAACGAAAAGCTGCGATTGGAAAACGAGCGCATATTGACGCGAGCGAAAATCGCCGAACAGAGACGAGGCGAAGAGAGGTTGGAATCGAGCGAACACAGAGAAGAATTGAAACGACAGGTGGAAATGTTAACCGAGGATTTACGAAGAGAAAAAGAAATACGAGAAGAGGAGTTGTTCAAGGTCGAGCAAGAGAAGAAAGAGATGAACGACTTGCTGGAAAGAGAGAAGAGCGCGTTCGAGGAAAGAGACGAGACGAGACGAGACGAGATTGAGAGTTTAAAGGAACGAGAGGAAGAAACGATGGCGACGTTGAAAAACGCGTTGAGGGAGGCGGAGGATGTGGCCGAGAAACGAAGCGATGAGCTTTCCAAGAGCGAGAACACTGTGTTGGAAACAAAACAACTCTTAGAAACGGAACAAACAAAATCGAAAGAGTTGCAAAACGCTTTGAACGCTTTGAAAGTTGAATCGCAAGAGTTGAAGGAAGAAACGATCAAAGACGAGCAGTTGTTGAACGAGAAAATCAAAGAAAATATGGAAACCGTGGAAAACATCAAGTGGGAAATGGAGACGAAAATCAGCGCATTGGAACTCGATAAAGAAGAGTTGCTGAAAACGCAAGCGAGCGATGTCGCCAAGTGGAAGAAAGAACTCGAAGAGAGAGAATCGGCGATACTGAAATTGACATTGGAACGGGACGAAGTCGCTGAATCGTTGAGAAGAGAGAAAACCGAACTCGAAAACGATTTGAAAGATGCGAACGCCGCCATCGCGGCATTGACTGAGCGCGTGAACAGCGAAGATTCCGCGACACTTTTACTCGAAGAAGCGACAGTTCGAGCGGAAACGTTGGAGCAAGCGATGGAACATCTCGAAGAAGCTTTGCAGGAAGACTTGATTGAAAGCGAGATGCAAACGATTCGCGCGAAACAAATGCTCTCGCTCGCGGAGGATAAAAGCGATAGTTTAGAAAAGAGAGTGCAAATGCTTTTAGATGAACTGAACGAGAACGCATCAGCGGCAGAAACGAGCAACGCTTCTCCTGCGAACGCGGACGCTCTCTCGAGAATTAAAGAACTCGAAGACGAACTCGAAGAAGCCGGAGACATGACGGAAATTCGAAACGCCATCGTGGAAGAGTGCTCGTTGATGCGAGAAGAGGTTGAAATCATGGAAGATCGCTTGGAAAAGATGCGCATCGAACGCGACACCGCGGTGTTAAAACTCTCCAAGTACGCCAAAGAGGAAAAAAGCGACGACATCGACGTCGACGAGGAAGAATCGAAAGACTGTTATTAAAGAAGAAGAGAGTCTTGGGAAAAAAAAACGCGCGCATGCAGAGTAGAAGCAATATTTATTTGTTGTTGTGTGTATACACATATCATCTATTCTTTTTACAACTCTACTCATACGCACACACAAAACGTTTACGTGTTTCGTTCTTCGTCCTTGAGATACCACGGTACTACCTAAATGGTATTATTGTTGTTATTATTCTTATTTATTCTTATTCTGTTCCTCTTCGTATATTTGTTTTTCGTCTGCGTCAAAGGCAACCTCTTCTTCTTCTTCTTCTTTTGGATAAGAAGAGACCCGAGAGCGTAACGTGTTTGTTTTTATCGTCGACTCGGCAGTGTGTATAATATTTCCGCCGAGCGATTCACTCTTCTCGTACTATTCGCTCTTCTCGTTTTTCGCGTTGTTGTTGTTTGACGTCGTCGTAATAAAGCTTTAGTATTACTTTCTCTCTACAACTTACTCCTCAGCGCTTCCTCCACCTCTCGCATCGCCGGTCGTCCGTTTTTCCCGAAAAATCCTTGCTGCCTTCCGCTGTAAATCATTCCTAACTGTTCCTCCTCGATGGTCACCGTGATTGGATACTTATCCACTCTGTTCGGAACGACGTTCGCGTTTTTCACCACGGCCAAGATGGCAGCTTTCGCCGCTTCAAACTCTTGGCCGCCGCCGTCTCAGTTTTTACTATACGTTATGGTGAATTTCATCATGTCGGTGTTGGATTCCGACGACGACGCGGATGATGCGCTCCTGGAGAAAGAACTTCTCCCTCTTCTCGCAAAAGGGTGGTGGTCGTAAACGACGCCGCTCTTCGAAGAGGAAGTCTTTTTCGTCGTCGTCGAACAAAAAGAACTACTTTTATTACCACCTGTGATGAAAAAGTCACGCGCGCGTCGTATCAACAGCGCACCACTTCCTTGCATCACTTCTTCGTTTACACCACGCGAAGAAGAAAATGAAAAGAATTTCTTCTTCTTCTTCTTCTTCTTTTGTTTTCTTCTCTTCTTCTTCTTCTTCGTAGAAACAAAACACAAAAATTCAAAAAAAACAAATTTTTTTTTCGTCTTTTTTCAAAAAGAAAAGAAAAGAAACAACAGCGTTTGCACAAAAAAAAGGAGGGGGGGGAATACCACACACATCTCTATTCTCTCATCATCATCTATATGCACGCGTGCATCTGCGGCCTCGCGAACGGTCTCGGCGTCAACGTGGCGACAGAGCTCTCGTTGTTGCTCCTCCCTCAAAACGTGTTAAACAACGAAAAGTCTTCCTCTTCTTCTTCTGGAGATGATGGAAACGACGATTCAGACGACAAGTCAAAGTCATCATCATCATCATCATCATCATCATCATCATCGTTAGCACTGATAAAAGAGGGATGTTTCGTGACGAGAATCACGCTGTGCGACTCCGCGCTGAACAACAACATCGCGGCGAAATCGTCGTTTTCGAAAGAAGAAGAGGAAGAAAAGGAGGATTTGGTGGATACTAATACATTCGTGACGGAAAAAGACGTCGCGCTTTCCGGCGGGGTACTCCTAAAAAGCGATATCGGCGACCGGAAATCCGTCGCGCTCTGTCGACGGTTGCGAGCTCGATTGGTGTTGGCGTCTTCGTCTGAGGGGGAGGAAAAGAAGGAGAGTATCATCGTCGACGTTGCGGAGGATTGTTCTTTCTTCTCTTCTTTGTCTTCTTCTTCTTCTCCTTCGTCGCCGCCGCCAATCGACGTGTTGTTTTTCTGCGACGGCGCCGGGCCGTTATCGGTCGCGTGCAACGCGAACGAGCGACTGCGATCGAGGAAAGGAGGAGAAGAGAGTCGTCTCGATCATCAGCGGCAACAACTGCAACAACGACCCATTTTTGTGTATTGCACCGTAGAGCACCATGGGAGTGATAATAATACTAGTCATAGCGGTAGGAATAGTAGTAGTGGTGGTGGCGGCGGCGAGGTTGGGACGATATTCGTAGACGACGGAAGCGGGTATGACGTTGACGAAGAAGCCGAAAAAAATAGCGGGGATGATAAAGCTACCGCGAGTAAAGCTTTGTACGACGCGTTGCGGCCGCAGTTTACCGCGTTGTTTGCAAATGCGTTGGATGAAGCTGGAGCTGGAAACGTGGACGAAGACGAAAATCGGAGAAGAGAACGGAGAGCGGCGTTGCATTGGGAGTTTCTGAAAAAGACGCCCGAGGCGACGCCGTTGTTGCACGCAGTCAGCGAAAGGTCCGGAGATAAGAATAAAGATAAATTTTTGTCCTCGTCTGCGTCGTCGACGGTCGTGCGACAGCGAGATTCCGGTGATAATAGGAGTATTAGTAGTAGAAGTAACGTGTTCTTGCCGATGACTCTTCTCGTAGCGCACACGGCGACGTTTGCGGTGACTCAAATAGTAAAGAGAAGACGAGAGGCGTACTTGAACATGGTGATGAGTAGCTTGAACGTGAGCGAGAATGAAGAAGATATTGATAAGAAAAAGAAAGAAGAAGACGACGCGCTCGCAAAAACGAGCGTAGTGGGCGCAGAACAGTGGACGCATTTGGACATCTTCGATTGCGTGAAAAACGTCGAGAAGGATTTCGTCTCAGCACCAGAAGGAGAAAAGACAAAGGAGGCTGGATACGAAACAATCACGACGGACGGCATAGACGTGGCGATGGAAGACGATCCAAAAGATGCGATTTTGAAGCACGCAGGTTTTGATGCGGTAGAAAATATCAGAAAGCGGTGTAAAATCGCCATCGTAGGCTCGGGCATCTTAACCGCTGCATTGGCGACGTGTTTCGCCTCCATTGGCGTTTCAGAAATTGCTCTGATAGGAGATGCTTCGGACCCACGAAACATTAATTTACCTAGAGTAGCGCGACACCCACTTTTGAGCGCCTTCGTGGGCGATCCGATGTTCACCCTGAGTGAATGCGAAAACGATGCGAACGCCATGGCATTAAACGAGAGGTTTCCCGGGACGAAATCGTATTTCTTGAGTCGCGGCGAAGACGAGGAGGCCAAAGACAATAATAAATTTGACATCATCGTTCACGTGGAAGGCGATGCGCCGTTTGCAAAAAAGAGCGAAAGTGAAAGCCCGACGACGACGTCAAAAGCAATGATTCCGAAAATTGAAGCCGGTTTTGCCATTCGATGCGGTGTCGTGGGTGATAATCAAGTTGGTATTGTCGAAGTGAATCGAGCAAATTCCAAGTACGCTTGGACGAAGTGTACGGATACTTCGTTATCCTTTTTGGTGTCTTCGACCGTAAGTTTGGAAATCATCCGATGGGCAAAAGGTGGCAGGAACAAAGAACGTTTAGTTTACGTCAACGCGAGAGGTAGAGGCGCAGATGCTTTTAGTTTATAATACTTTCAATACAATTTATTTATTTCCTTTCGGCGAGAACATCTTCATCACTTTCATCTTCTTCTTCTTCTTTTCTAAGGCTTCTTTCGGTGGCGTCGTCGTGTTATTTCCCTCATTGATACCGCGCCTATTCGGTGGCGTCAAACAATGCATGCAAAACTGCTTTCCTGGTTCCGGGAAACCGGTTTGGCACGCGGTGCATTTTTTGAGAGGCTTAATTTTACCCGTCGGAGATTTTCCTAGCCACGGTTCCGCTAAAGTCGTTTCTTTGTTTGTTGACGATGACGACGGGTCCGCCGCTACCGACGCCGAAACGACGTGAGTGTTTTCATCACGATCGTCTACCGATCGGTTTTGATGCTTTTGTTGTTGTTTACCATCGGATTTTCGCGTCGAACGCGGCGGCGAGGGCGACATGTTCACGCTGAAAGACGTCGTCGGCGGAGGCGTGACCATCATCACATCCCCTTTCGTCGAAGAAGAAAGAGGAGAAGGACTGTCCGGAGTAAACTCAATATTCGATAATTTCTGTTGCAACTCCTCCAACTCGCGCAACGCGTTGCTAATTCCTTGCGGCGTCGTCGCGCCGTCAACTTTCGCGACTAATTCTTGAACTTTTTGTTGCATGTCTTTCATTTCAGACGGCAAAACGGCTTTCGTCCTTTTCGTGGCGCTACTTCCAACATTTGGCGGCGTTGGAGGTGTCATTGCTGAGATTGGCGGCGTGAGAAGCGCCTCGTTCGCATCTTTGGCAAACGCTGACAACGGAGAAGGTGAGACGTTCCTTGATCCTACTCTATCATCACTACCGCTCATTTTTTTGTTGTTCCTGCTAGTGCTGTTGTTGTTGTTGTTATTATTATTATTGTTATTATTATTATTATTGCGTCCGAATAATCCACCAAATCTTCTCGTCGTCGGACTGCCGCCGCTGCCAGATGGAGACGCTTTCGATGCCGAGTTGGCAACTTTAGAGCTCTCCGTCTTCAACATTTCTTCATCGATTGTTGACGATAAATCATCGAAAGAGTCTTCCATTCTTGCGTGTCCCCCTCGTTGTTGCCGCTGAACCTTCTCCGCGGATAAACTGACGACTTTTTCGCGAAGAGACTCCTCTCGTCGCTTTGAGGTGGAAATCTCCATCAATAACGACTGGATCTCGTCTTCCTTCTCATCGATCGTTTCGGCGAGATTTGCGACGTATAACGCGTGCTCTGACTCTCTATCTCTGTCGTCCGCGGTAGTATTAGTTGACCCGCCGCCTCCTCTTTCCGCAACCGCTCGCGCGGTTATTACTAGCTCTTCTCGAAGTTCATCAATCACGTTCAAACTTCTCAACAACTCCGCTTTCGTCTCCTCCAACTCCTTTCCCATCGCGTCCAGCTCTTTCTCCTTTCCTTTCTGAATTTTCTCTACATTGATTCTGTTCGCCTCGGAATATTTCTTCAAAGTTTCCTCGAATTCGATTTTCGCCTTTTCAATCCTCGTCTCGTACGTCGCGCACTTCCCTTCCAACTGTTCTTTCGCTTGCGCGAGCGTCTCGATTTTTCTATTTTGAATCATCAACTCTTCGTTGATTTCAAACTTTGACCGTCTCAACAAATCCTCGTTCTCTCTCACCGTCGCCATCTCTCTCTTCACGACTTCGTCTAAAGTATTCTGCACTCTCTTCAACTCCTCTCGTAACTCGTCGTTCTTCTTAAACTCCTCCTCCGCGGTCGCGCTCAACAAGATCAATTCATCTTGCGCCAGCGCCAACTTATCTTGCAACCTCCCCGTCTCCGATAACGTGTCTCGTTCCACCACCGCTTGTAAAGTTTGCCGCGTGTCGTTCAAATCCTCCTCCAGCGCGTCCGCTCTCAACGTCTCCTCCTCCAGCGTCGCGGACATCATCCCAAGTTCGCACTCTAACGCGAAGTTTTCTTTCTTCAAAGTCGAGAGTATCTCCTCCACGTTAATGGACGGCAGAAGTTGCTCGATCGATGATTTCTTCTCGCCTAACCTTTCGACTCGTGGCTTTTGTTGTCTTCCTCTTCTTTTGTTGTCGTCGTCGTCGTCGTCGTTGTTGTCGTTCGTCGTCGTCTGAATCGTCTTCTTCACGTTTTCAAAATCATCGTCTTCTCCTCCTCCTCCTTCTCCTTCTTCTTCAAAGTCGTCCTCAAAATTAAAACTTGCTCTCGCGTTCGAATTCGCGTTTGCCGAGGTGGTGGTGATCTTCTTCGCGATCGCCGCCCCGCCCACGATCGGAAGCATCACCCACATTTTATGTGTTGTTATTATTCTCAAGGACTGAATCTCGCTCTCTTCTGTTCTTTTTTCGTGCGTGCGAAATTTTTGTGTCGTTTTTTGCTCTCGCCTGTTTTTTTTTTTGAAAAAAATCAATTGAAAAAACTCAAATCAATTTGTATTTTTCAACACTAAAAAGAAGCACGACGACAACAACAACAACAACAACGACATTACAAAAAAAAAGCAGAGAGAGAGAGCATGAGTAAAATAATGTTGACGACGACGACGGAAGAGGAAGAGGAGGAATCGAAGCCTTTGTTGCTGCGAGGAGAACGAGCGACGACGACGACGACGAGAAGAAGAAACCACCCGAAAAACCCGTTCTTCGCGTTGTTGTTTTTGGTGGTGGTGGTGTCGTCGGCACTTTTCGCGGTGCACTTTTCCTCTTCTTCTTTGTCTTCCTCGGATCGTCATCGTCTTGGTGTTGGAATCCCCCACGGGGAAGAAGAAACGACAAAGTTGGGCGAAGTGAACGACGTTTCGACTGATGCGAAGGCGCAAGAAGAAGAAGAAGACAAAGACGCGGCGCCAAAACCAGAAAACCACGAGGAAAAAGAAGTCGTGGAAACAGAAGACGAGGAAAAGGTTGAGAAATTGATCGCAAAGGAAGACGAGTTGTCTGAAGAAGTGAAAACCGAGATGACCGATTGGAAAGGCGAAGTCGAAGAGCAACACAAAGAAATCGTGGACGCGGTTCAGATTTTGACAACGATCGAGGACGATGATGATGTCGCGAAAGCGACGGGAAGTGTCGACGACGCGGTGGCGAAGGTGCACAAAGCCCAAGCGCTGATTAAAGACGCCGTCGCGGCGCCGCCGAAGATTGAAAAGGAAAGCGAGGAGATTGACGGGATCACCCAAGAGATCGAGGAAGAAATCGATAACACGGACAGCACTCCTTCGTCTTCATCAACCGTGACCCCGGAAGAAGCGGAGGCGAAAATGGAAGCGTTGCGCGAGCACATCTCTACCAAGCAGGCTGAAATCACCAAGGCGTGCGACGACATCTCCGCCGCCAAAGCTGCGATGCTCGACGGTTCTCTCGCTAAAGAAGAAGGACTGAAACAAATTATCGCGAACGCGGAAATCATCAGCACCTCCGAAGCGAGCGTGTACGAAGAGTTCCACGCGGTGACGAAAGAAACAGAAAGCGCGCCGAAAGGGCAAACCGAAGCGCCGTCTTCGCCTTCCGATACCGACAACAACTAAAAATTACGATGAAAATATCACGTGTTTAAGTTGTGATCCTCATCAGTTACGCGTGTGTGTGTGTGTGTGTGTGTGTGTGTGTGTGTAATATTCAAGAACAACGAATCCTATATCCATCCTATATCCCCTTTAAAAACGCGCTCGCGTACACAAACGCTAAAAATCCCAACACCCAAAACTTTTTTTTTAATAGTTGGCCATTTTCATTTTGTTCGTCTTCTTTTAGCGTCCTTCTCTTGCCGTTGGTTGCTGATGAAAGTGCGTTCGATCGACAGATCGTTCTCTCTCTGATCGGTAAAAGGCTCTGTTTCTTTCTGCTTTTTATTTCGTGTGTGTGTGTCGTTTACGTCGTCGTTTACGTCGTCGTCGTCATCATCATCATTGTTTTTTCTCGCTCGCTTTTTCCTCCTTTTTCCCTCTAAATTTAAGTCTATTCACCAATTTATTAAAACGATACTAGCTTACATTCCACACAAAATTCACTTTTTATATTCTTGCGATTTGAGATACGTTTCCACTTCTAACAACAACACAGAAGAGCACGCGCAACGCACGTGCGCATACAATACGCATCGCTTACACGCACCAACGCAGTTTTAAACTTTTCGGAAGAAGAAGACGGAGAAGGTGAGGGCATCTCTTCCACTCGCGATCGATTGGATTTGAACAGAAAATTGTTTTTCTCGTCATCGATCGGCGAGAGAAAATGAGAGAGATGAAAAACAAAACGTCGCGACGACGACGAGGAAACTCACTCCGGTCGTCATCTTTCTCGCGTTTGTTCTCTCTCTCTCGCGCGGTTTGATGTTTTCTGTGTCACCTTTGCTTCTCTCGCCTTTGTTTTCGTGGGATGGGTTGTTGTCCTCCGTCATCGTTCTCTCTCCGGTCTTGCTTTCGACAGTTTTTTGGGTGTTACATTCATTTCTCTTCTTCTCTTCGACATTTTAAAAACACCGAGGGAAGATATTTGTATTGAGTTGACGGGAGAAAAAAATGAAACGAAAAACTGACTCTGTTCATCTCTCACTCATCCAACGTTATAGCACGGGTTATCTTTGAGAAGAAAAGGGAGGAGAAGAAGAAGAAGAAGAAGAAGAAGAAACCGCTTCGGTGGCGAAGGAAAA